>Ga0209755_10004387_pt1 | contig 16727 bp, 8 predicted proteins | sample TergutCo191P1_FD_187301 | JGI IMG/M metagenome (GOLD analysis project Ga0209755, IMG submission 187301) | Cornitermes sp. P1 segment gut microbial communities from Petit-Saut dam, French Guiana - Co191P1 (SPAdes) (version 2) | ecosystem: Host-associated > Arthropoda: Insects > Digestive system >... | reverse complement strand
GAACACAAATTAATTAGTTCACATGATAACCTCTCAATCTACTGAAGCAAAAACTTATGTATCAATAAAGAAAAACCTAATCAAGAACAAAATCAAGCTGTATGTGCATATGACTTAGTGCATTAACATCTTTCTGATGCACTAAGCCCAGATTTGATGCAAGGGAAGTGGTGGGCAAAGTGACACTGTGACAGGGTTTTCTTTGCATACTTGGGTATTATCACAGCATTTACTTGGAGGCACTGGACTGGAACAGACCGTGTAGAACGCTAGTCAAGACGGCCAGTCTCTTCTTCTTATGTTGGCGTTACAACCCACTATGGGTTTTAGCCTTCTCGGCGATTTTCTTACATTCCATCCTTTCCTTGCTCAGTTTTCTCCACCCTCTTATTCCCATCATCTGGATATCTTCCTCATCTTCTTCAAACCATCTTTTCCATGGTTGTCCTCTGATTCTCCTACCCATTGGTTTCCATCCTAATATTCTTCTAGGCATTCTTCCTCCATCCATCTGCATCACATGTCCTAGCCAGGCCATTCTTCTGCTTTTTAAAAATCTTACTATGTCTGCATTTTCTATGAGTTCATTCAATTCATGGTTCTTTCTGATTCTCCAAATTCCATTTTTATCTTGTACTGGGCCAAAAATTTTCCTTAATAAGATGGCCAGTCTGCAGTTTGATATATGAACTTGGTACCTTCCAGACACTCAAGTGCAGTGTTTCGTCTTGCAGCTTCTTGTGATACGCAGAAATTCAACTGGTACTCGATGTACCATTCTCACGTAAATTTTGGCGATACTAGGCATAGTGAATTCTTGTAACATTTAATGCATAAAATAAATATAGTTGTATGAATCTTATGCTTATTGGACCGTGCATCATCTTGATGGTTGAATAAAGAGAGACCAACTTGATGTCACTTGCTTTTTTATTTCATTATTTAATGCTCGACGTGTTTCGGATGTTAATACATCCATCCTCAGGAGCTTGCGACTTATTTGTTGGTTATATCATGGGTTGTATTGTTCTGGTACAATGTGTGTTGGTGTTATGTTGTGGTTTGGCTGGGGTGGTGTGGTATCCAGATGCAGGCATACCACACAACCTCAGCCAAACCACAACGTAACACCAACATGCATCGTACCAGAGCAATACAACCTGTGACATAACACAACAAATAAGTCGCAAGCTCCTGAGGATGGATGTATTAACATCTGAAACATGTTGAGCATTAAATAATGAAATGAAAAAGCAAGTGACATCAAGTTGTATGACTCATGGAAAATGGAAGGCAGCAGCTTAGGTGCTCAAAGAATCGTGAATATGTGTAGTATCTACGCTTGATACATTGTTAAGCAGTATATACATCAAGAGAACTGTCGCTTGAGCGCGAGGTCGTAACACTTTCAGGTACATGGACATTACTTTATCTGACAACTCATGGCACTCTGCACTCAGATCGTTTCATGGGATGGCAGGCAGTGCAATGCTGGCTGCTGTTTCAATGTTCTGTGAGTCTGGATCCACACATTTTAGTTCGGTATATTGATATTAGGTTTTTACTAACCACATTTAAAGAAAGTGCTGGCAATGTTTTCCTTCATCTCACAGGCATGTCACATCTAAAAAAGAAAATCCATTGCATGTCACAAATTTTGTAAGTTAAGTGAGCTAAAAGGAAGCGATTAGAACTAGATGTAAGATAAAATAATGTCCCTACACATGATTAATTTTCCAGCTCAGACCACTCACATATTTTATTGCTGTCCACAGTTCCTCCACACTGGTGCTAATGTAGTACTTAGAAATATCTATGGCTGATTCTTTCTCATCCATCCAATCTCACCATGGTCAAACTCCAACAACAGATATCCAAAATGTGTGTGTTATACCTATGTGGTCCTGTGTTTCTCTGGTTAGTATGTACTGATTTTCCTGTTCCATTCCTGTATTCCGTCTGCTGCACCTGAGGGAGGAGTCATGGAGCAGCTAAAGTGGACTGCAAGGAGTGAAAATAAGAATTGTGTTAATTTTAATGACAATACAGATCTAATCTCACAATTTATATTGTTCACTTAAAGCAGAACAACCATTTAATGTTCCTTGATTTAAGCCCTGTCCCTCATTTAATGTTCATTCTTAAATGTCAAATCAATCAACGTAGCGTTGAGTTTCTTCAGTTTAAGATTTTCACAATTTAGTATTCAGATCCTGTGCTTCCAGAAGAAACAAATAGGGTTTCACTGTATATACCTCATATATGAGAAAATGATTTTGCTTTTTCACTCATGTTGGTCTTCTAACAGTAATGTGTCCCACAACTGAAACAATCTTGTATTTATTCTCAAACCTTATGCTCTAATAAATCATTTGTTTCCACAATAGCCAAGGGAGAACAAATATATTTTTACTTTCTAAAAGTCACTGGAAACTAAGATAAAAACTGGAGCTACATTGTTGTGCATTACAACTAGGTACAGTTACAGGAAATGTAAATGTAAAGGACTTTTGTAAATGTCGTATTCAGTCTTCAGGCTATGTATTTTTGTACTGTCACACCATTTTGTTGGCCTACAATACAAATCTACTAAACTATACATAATGTACATATAAATAAATACAAACGATAATGAACTGGCGACATTTTAAAGTTTCCCTCATTAGCAAAAGATGCCCATACTGGAAGTAACTTTTTATTGAAATGTGAGATTTCAGATTTCTGGCCGTGATGTAGTTTAGGCTTTCGCCGCTCTTGTATGATGTTGCTTGGCACAGATTGGCAGCTTGTTACTGATGTTGCAGGACAGCCTCTCGGCCCCCTCTGCAAGGGTCAGATGAAGAAAGGACCAGTCAGGCTGTTCCACAAGCTTAAGTTACAAGCTGTCCACCTGCACTGCGTAATGTACTATAAAAGTGAGGGCCTTCTTATTGCAATACTGGATAAAAATGAATACATTCATGAATGATTTATTTTCTATTTCTCATAATTTTGTGTGTATGTGAAAGTCATAAACATGTCTCCTTATCTATATATTGCACTAAAGCATTCAGACTAAAGTACTCATATATAATGGTGTTTCATAGTGTGCACACTACAGCTCTTAATCAGAGACCATATAAGCAATACAATAAAATGATTTTGCAGAAATGTTAAGTGAAGGCTGTGCCAGGTAATGCAGTCTGTATTTGAACATAACAGGTTGTGTTTGCAAGTTTTGATTATCACCGGCATAATTTCACTTGCCACATTAGCTTCAGTTTCAGGCAGTTTTTTGCCTGTCAGTATGGCCCTAACGTAAATGTAGTGGTCACTCTATGCAGAGCAGCAGGCCACTTCAGTGCCCGCAAAGGGGTTAAAAAACATCAAGGCTGTTATGTTTGCAAAGAGCAGCAAGGTTTCAAGTTTCTCAGTCAGTCATCCATTCACAGCAGCCCATGTGATGCAGTCGAGAAATTAAAAAATATATATATATATATGTTACACATATATACATACATATGTACAGAACACCTATTATCAAATTTATTTAACCTATCAATCTGCACTGATAATTTTTATACCTGTTTCTATGTCTGTACTTCATTCTTGTATGACTCACGGTGAAGGCCCAGGTTCAATTCCAGGCCAGTCCATGTGGGATCTGTGGTGGACAAAGTGTCGCTGTGACGAGGTTTTATCCGACCATCTGGTTTTTCCCTGTCTGTATCATTCCACCAATGCTCAGTACACATATTTCATTCATCTGCCACTGACACTACATGGTTTTAGCAGCTGACAGTGCTCTTAATTAAAAGATTTCTCTCTTCTCACGCGTCATGCCAATTGGACGTCTCCACTTTTAAAATGACACAAGAGTATACTGACCTGAAGTGACATTATACAAGTGAGATTTTAATACAACATTCATGGGACTTAAAATGCTTTGAGTATTTATAAATAGGTACAACAATATAAAGTCTATTACTTGCTTTCAGTGACATATTTCATATGACTGTCACAACAAATACAGACTACTTCCCTGTACAACACTAACAGATTTGTCTTTCTCATGGGGAGGGACTGTTTTCTGTGTGAGGTATGAAATGAAAGGAAATTACAATGAGAACAATTTAGTTTTATGGGCTAGTATTCTGTGTAGATTACATGATTATATTGCACATGCTACACTTTTAACCAGGGGAGGTAACTTCCGTTACTTTGTCAAACATACCGTAACAATGCTGTGAAACACAAATCCAAGTGGAATCTGTTCACTTACTAACAGGGAACACTTGTTTGTGACTTAGTTACTTCGCTGCACTGAACGTGGTTTGCAAGCATCACACTCATAAAACTTAACTCCTTTGTGCACTTGAAGGTGTCGCTTAAGGTTTCCTTTCCTTGAGAAGGCCATATTACATACAGGGCAATGGAAGGGCTTTTCCCCTGTGTGCATTGAAGCATGAGTCTTAAGATGTGCCTGTTGTGTGAATGCCTTGTTACATACAGGACATGTATAACGTTTCTCTCCAGAATGCACGACTAGATGCCTGTTTAGGGAACTCATGTATCGAAATGCTTTGCCACAAGTTGTGCATTTACAGGGTTTGTTAGAAACCATGGCATCATCTTCTGACTCAAGAAAGTGATGCAGGTTAAATTTCTTTATACAGTTAGAGCAGTGACGTGGTGTCTCTGTTGTTGAGTCCCCACTATCAAAAGAGATTTTCTCACACATGAGGCACTTAAAAAGTTGTTGCAATGATGATGATACAGGTGCACAGGTTTTCTCCTCATTATTAGAAGGGACGCGTATGCCACGTGATGACAACATGTTACTTGATTCTTGTATTACATGGCCTGTGTTCACATCTAGAGAGTAGGTCTGGAGATATGTGGAGTCACCAGTAAGGGTCACATCTTTCTCCTTTATTAAAAACAGCTGTAAAAGCAGAAAAATCTTGAGTGGGTTATTACATACGCCTAAAATTCCCCTGTACCTATTCATGTTTATTCATGGTAATCACGTTCTTAAGAGACAAAAATCACTGCCCAGAACAGTAATATGGAAAGCCAACAACAAATCAGATGCCACTAGAGTATAACAAGGGTAGGAGATAGATCAAATTTGAATTGCAGTAAATTATTTATAACAGGAAAACTAATTATGTTTTTAAATAAACCTATTAAAGAACATAACAAGTTTTACAGTGAAGGGTAAATGGAAGAAACATGTATATATAAAAGAGGTACTAATTAGTAGATAGAGGGCAAGAGATGTACTTTAACAGCTTTTATTGAACAGGATGATGGAGCTCGGATATGGTACTCAGTATAGTGACTGGCCTGTAGGCTGGACATTCAGGGAATTGTGGTTCAACACCCAGCATGGCTTTGAGATTTTTCAATTCTCCAAAAATGTCCAGACCAACCCTGTGGCCTGTGCAGGCTCCTATTCAAGTACCAGGGGTGCTTTCCAGAACAGTAAAGCAGCCAGGGCATAAGGCTGGCCACTCTCTTCCCTCAAATGTTGAGGTTACGAATAAGTGGAGCTGTAGTTCCACTCCTTTGTATGTCTTCATGTTATATACAGGGACAACTTTACCTTAATTTTAAGAAATTGGATGGACCTTGCTTTAGTCAGTGTACAGTACAACCTTGAAGTCTGTGATTAATTGGGGCTGATGAAACCAAGTAACCACAAGCTGCAAACAGTACTGAGCTACGAAAAATGTCAGGTTCTCATGGCTGTAACTAAGTGGATGCTATCTCCTGGCATGTAACACCATGTAGTCTGGTAGAAATTTACCACTGCTTCTGAGAGTATAATCTCATATCCCAGATGCCAGTGTTTTCAATACTGAGGTATTTAGAATCCAAATTCCTACAGATTTAAAGGGCTAAGCAAATACCCCTCACCTTTGAAATACAGTAACAGTGTTTAAAGGTTTCCTCAGGTGAAAACTGGTGAAAAGTGTTTCTCGTTGACATTTTAAATTTACCAGAGTACATGATATTATTTAACCTTAACGTGCATGATAACACTTATGCTATATCAGTGTGGTACTCTCTAATCAATTGTGCATATTCAACGCTTCATGTACAGAATGCGCAGTAGTGATGATATACAGTAAATTAGCACAAAATGTGGTCCTGGGAATGGTGGAGTACTCAGAGTACATTACACGTGATATTTGAATATTCTACAACACTAGCAAATTGTAATTATGATATAAATACCCTATTTCCATGTACTCTTCACAAATATGACCGTACATTTGTGAATGATATTTACTCAGTATGAAGGACCATATTATGTCACTTCTGACTAATCATGTGAACTCTCTTCTCTTCAAACACAGACACACACACACAACAATGGCAAAGTGGTGTAATATACCAGATATAATACCTTAGGGCTTTAAAGCATGCTGATACATATCTAAAAATTATCAAGTCATAAAGTATCATCTTTTCTGCAATTATGGGTTACAACATTAAGACCCTGCATTATCAGACATATGAACCTCGGTTCTGAGATAAGTGATATCAGATATGAATTGATGGTTAAACATTCTGCTGACAATTTTCTGCAAACCCCATTTTAAATGACTGTGCTAGTTGCATTTCCAAGCTCATATTCGGATCTTTTAAAATCAATCAACACAAATTCATACATACTAACACAAAGTACAAGACGCACTTACTTCCCATCTCAGATTCAATTGTTTATAATTCTTCATTACCTAACCAGTCCATTTCAGATTTGTGGTGGACAAATTGGCATTGGCATTGGATTTTCCACCAGCGTCAGTCTACCAGTGCTTCGCATACCGATTCATTCATCCACCAACAGTGCTACAAAGTCTTAGCAACCAATAGAATTGTTCAATAAAACACAATATTAAAATTTAATAAATTTTAATTCCTGTAACACTCCCAAAATATTCATGGAATATTTCTGAATGAACAAGCTAATGTAATTACAATATATGCCACTGTTAGTGTCTTACTTTCTTATCATGTCTTATATATTTGAGACTACTGCAACAGGTTTGACTACACCTAAGTCACAAACTCCATCACAGTTGCCACCATATAAATATGTGACATGTAGTCCATGGAGGTTAGTTGTTGTGAGTTACATTACTGACAATCAACATACATAAAAATGCAAAATTTGTAATCTGCCAAGGGTTAACATTGTTTTCAGACTACTAATATAAACTGAAGTCACAGCTAACAACATACATTAGGTTTTGTTGCGCCTACTAAAACTGGTTGCATATGCCAGTACACATTAGGGGTTGGCTGTTAAATTTCATTTTAGTGACCCAAACTGAAGTCTTTAGAACCAGAATTAAAACATATTTACATTCCGTTAATCCTTCATGGTACAATGATGCAGAACATGTCACAGAGCAGATACAATGCACAGCCCTTACTTTATCTGACAACCATTGTCATTTCCTACCATGTTTGTGGGCAGTCAGTGAAGTGGGCTCTGTGAAAATGATAAAGGAAGTGGAAACAAACAGTTGCCAAATAAAATAATGATGCTAAATAATACAATTCAAATATTAGATATGTGGACAGTAAATTTATCATGTACCCAAGATGAAATAGCATAATATTCATGTCAAATACTTCCTAATATTCACAGTACTTACGAGGGTTAGCTGAAAGGAAATTATCCATGCACTAGAACTGTGATGGCAACGCACATTCGTTGTTTCCTAATATTCAAGATAAAAAACCATAGCAACATACAATCTGAGGTGAATTATTTGGACTGACTTACAATACTCGTTAAGTACTGTTTCCGTTGCAGAAATAAGGAGTATATAAAAGGGGTGGTGAATGAATTATGGTGAACAGTAACGTACTTCGTCCCGTACTCTATGCTAGTTCCGATTCATTTCATGATTCGCTCCGAAGAATTACGTGTAACATCACACAATTCGAAGGAATGCATTATACACACCTGTACTACTTTAATTTCTTGATAATTAACTGCCATGTGTGAATTACAGCATGGCCACTTGTTTGGAATATATTACAGCAAAGACAAGTGGGTCCGGTATTTACTGCTCATTCTCACCCTCACCAATTTATCACAGCACTACTGCTTTACACCTGCGGTGTTGAAAAGCCTTACTTCCTTCTGTAATAAATAACACAATGTTAAAATCACGATGAATAAATTAACCAAGACTGTGTTCAGGACTTTATAGTGAGGATTGAGGTTATATAGCTACAATGCGTTTTACCACTTCAAAGGTATCAGGTTTTAGATTGTTGTTGCTTAACCTATCTCTACTTCCGCGCACCACATAAACAGTACGATACTGCCCATGCTCCTGACTTTAGTTTTTTACCTATTATACGTAATGTTCAGGCGCGTTCGCAAAAGAATTTGGAAAGACGACCGTTGCTTTGCCCAGTCTATCCACACGCAACCGGGCTCTCACTAGGCGGATTTTATTACATTTTATACTGGGGATTTTCACTAACATCTGTCGATGACCACATTCAATTTGGTTAAATTGGTACAAAAATAAACCCTACGTTCATTTATTGCATCGCGCACAACAGGCCAAAGAACGCTTACTCCACCTCTTGTCAAGGCTCTTAACTGAATTCTTGACTGACCACAGATAACAACTTCGATTCCAGTAGACATCGACCATTGTTTAAAAACGTTAAAGGTCGCCGTCTTCACCACGAAGGCTTGCGGAGCGTGAAAAGCGTAGTTCTTCTCATTCTTAACCTCAGCTCTAGGTTTAGGTGAGTCAACCTTATCCCCGGGAGAGAACTTCGGTATCCATCGCATAGATAAATAGGTAAATAGCCGGTTGAAAGAGTTCCAGAGCAGTTTTGGACGTTTTGGAGGAAAATAAAAACATTCTCTTGCTCTTGCCGGGATACAAAGTCGGGATCATCCAGTCCTTTTCCTCGTCACTGTACGGACTATGCCATGTATAAAGCAAACTGCACTGATTTATGCTCTGTGCCAACCTCGCTATTCCTACTTCCACGATAATATTCATGTGACCGAGACAGAACCTTAGTATTCGGGTAAAATACTTTCTTGACAAGGTTAAGAGCCATTGCTGAGGTTTTGTGAACTTTATCATAATACGACGGGGAAGAATCCCGTGGGGTGCTAGGCGATTAATCTTTCTTCAAACGGATTTCTACTCACGTTATTTTTAAACATTGCAGGGCTGGGACCTGCATTCACCAGGATATTTGAAATCATGGGAGGTAAATGGCTGTGGCTTAAGTTGACTTGGTCCTCTAATCCATGGTTGGTATATTAGCGTCTCTACTGATGAAAAGTTCCTAATGTGATGTATACATATCTCATCCATGGTTAGGGGCAAACACAGTTGGGCATCCGTGCTTCTGTGACTAAATGACCACCAGCAGACGTTTGGCGGGAATTATACAATCCAGTTAAACACGCATACTTCGCTAGCTGTAAAATTGTATTGAAGTGTTAGAATGTGAGGTTATTATATAACATCATTCTGTGGTGTTACTGACTAAATGTGTGTATTACTTTAGTGCGGAAAGTAGGTGAAGTGAAATAATGACATTGGTTAGATATGGGAACAGAGAACTGTTAAGCGACCATTAATGGCAAACCGACCACAGTGATACCTAGTGATTATCATGGATGTGAGTGTGTAAATGTGTTTAAATAGCGGTGTTCGATCAATCCTACCGAACGCGGCGACAACATATGTTAAAGAGGCGGGAATGCCAATGGGCAGATTTATCGAACCAGGTCGCAGCTTCATCGACATTATGGACATGGTGAGTCACTATTCTGAATTAGTTCCCTATTGTATATACAGATCCTCCATCCCGCCTAGGAATTTGGTTGACTCCTAAAAACTCACGCTGCAACCATTAATGGCAATCATAGAAAACTAACGGTGCTGGTACTCTAGCTAAGCAACTCCATGTAGCAGAATCCATCTTGAGAAGCTAATAGTTGTTCAGTTAGACAAGAAATTTCCTGCACCTTATGGTACCCAAAGGTACATTATTGCATTCACAAAGGTCCATCATATCCATGACCTGAGCCAGATCAGTCCAGGCCACAAACGATTTCCTGAATACCAATTTTAATATTATTTTCCTATCTGTGCCTCGATCTTCCAGCTGGTTTCTTTCACTCAGGTTCCCCACCAAAACCTTGTATGCACCTCTCTCTGTCTCTTCCGTACTTGCCTCATGACCTGCCCATCTCATGCTTCTTGATTTGATGAAGAATACAAATCACGAAGCTGCCAACTGTGCAGTTTTGTCCAGCCACCTGTTGCTTTGTTCTTCTTTGGCCCAAGTATCTTCCTCAGCATCCTATTCTCAGACACCCTTGAATTGCGTTCTTCCCCCTGCTTGACAGATCATACATAAAGCAAATGGCAAAATTACCGTTTTCTATATATTAATTATTATATTTTTGGAGACCAAGCGGGAAGATGGATGGAGTGGTAGTGGGCATTCTCAGAGTGTGATATGCCCTTAATTTCTTTATGAATGCATTTTTATTTTTTAGTTCTTTCCAAATGTTGGAACTTTTCCACAATTTGGAAGAGATGATTGTCTATGTTTATTGTATGATTTGGACCTGTATTGTGCTGTTGAAGCTCTTAGTTTTGTCAGCATCCACTCCTGGAGATGTCTTTTATTTTGTACCTAATAAAGGCGGTGCTTCAGCACCACTTTATGTAGGTTTTAGAATTGATGTTGAGTAAATGATATTTGCCATGAAAGCATCTTTTGTTACGGCTTCATTTTGAACATGTGAAGTAACAACATTTTGCCTACACAAAATTTATATTGAATGCTTGGTTTTGTGGAATTTTGTGTGCCAATAACTGTATGAAATATTGTCAACAAACAAACACAGCAAGAGTGAAAATTTTTGAGTTTTTATCCGTCCAATAGAGGTCCCAATGAAGATAAAAATCAGAATTACATAATAAGTTGAACAATGAAAATTAAGAAAGAAGCAAATGCAGAATATGAAATAATTATTTATCTGTTATATATGGATGACTTAACTGCCTGGTAGGCATGTCTAAAATTGTAACATTAAAGCCTGTTTGGACTACCTTAAGGGCTCATTAATTTTTCTGTATTGTACATGCTCACTTCTTGTGATTGTTTTGTACCCCTGTCTATCTCAGTATAGTAGGTAAGACTTCTTCAGAATACAGTTGCGGTTCATTGAATCTGGTAAATTTTTTTGTTTGTTACATCTGAATTTTTATTTTAATACCACTGTCTTTCTGTTTATGCAGCCCAGTTCTCTGTTTTAAGAATTAGATGGTTTATATATGAATCACTATAACTCTATTGACCTGATCACTAGCACACTTCAGTAGATACCCATACTCCTCTTAATGATGAACTATTTGGAGATTCTTGTGAGAATAACTCACTATGGTGTACATCTGACTTAAGAACTCAGACTTCTTCCTTCATATACTGAACATCCTTTCATGGTTAAAGAATGTACTTAATTGAGAGCATCAAACTCTCTTTGGTCTGTATGGAAACTGCTTTTGTCACGTTGGGTTCAATGTTTGCTGGTGTGAGGTGACTGCTCTTGCACCCTGTGTTACATTATTAGTACTATATGTTGCCTGCGTATTTTAGGAATTAGCCACCTAGACTATTATTTCCTTTGTCAGTTGCTAGCAGGGTATTTGAAACTTCAAGATTTCTGGAGCAATGACCTTCCAGATTTCTGAAGCAATGACCTTCCGCCTCTCAGTGAAGGTTTCTTGACTAGCCTTTTATTGTGAATTTTTTGACGGCAAGGACTCAAAATGTGTGTACTGCATTTAGTCGTAATTCTAATGTATATGGATGACTTTGAACTGCCCGTAACTGAGGGCTAGCAATTGTTTTTGCCTTGTAAAAAATTGTGCAATGTTCGGCTATGGTATGAATGAATTTATAGCATTTCATGATTGAAACAGAACAAACACATGTGGACTAAATATTTACAGATGCATTATGAATATTAGTTTTATATTCTTTTAAAAACATTAACAAACAACAACTTATGTAGAAATTCTCTGATTTAGCAAAGAGAAGTAGAATTGTAAAAGTGTGTTCATGCAATATCTTTAGTCACCTATCTTACTCAGCCAGACATCGATATTCACATGCCATCTTCTTAAACCAGATGTTGGTTGACCACTGTTAGCATTTTGTCTCACAAACTTGCTTTAAAATGGTGAATTTTGATGTGAAATCTATAAAGCAAGTGAAATGCTTTCAGTTTGTTTGTGTGAAAAATGATGAAGTAAAATTCTTTTGGTCATTTCTTGTTTAGTACTATCCAAGAATAAGCCATAAAGAAATGTCTATCTGAAGAATAAAAAACCAACTACATGCCACTTATTATTTTATTGTACTTCCTATAGGCTCAACATGTTTCAGGCTAAATCCTGCAGCCCAGACACTACTCCAGCCTAACCGCACCTAACCTCCAACATACAGCAAACCAAGAACGAAAAGACCAAAGTTGTAATTAATATCATAGTCACGAGCTCCTGATGATGGGCATAGAAGTGCCCAAAACATGTTGAGCCTATAAGAAGTACAATAAAATAATAAGTGGCATCTAGTTGGTTTTTTATTCTTCAGTTATCACAATGATGCGCGGTCCAATAAACATCAAATGTTTGTCTCTAAATATGTTCTTCAACACTGTTTGTATTGAACACTATTAGGACATTAGTGTCCTGCAATGTTCAGTACCTTGAAAAGTACAGTAAATATCTAAATATAGAATTTTCTTTGAATATTGTATGTAGGATACACATTTGATTCACAACATCGACTATGAACCAAAAGGAATTGCTGGACATATGGAATGCAGTATGTATTACATCCAGGTCATCAGCTCAGCATTCCATGCAATTATAGCGCATTATTTTTTTCTAGCAGATAGATACCAGTACGGCAGACAACCACAGGGCCTCCATCTTCAGGATCAGGTTGTCCAGCTGCTCTGTGTTTTGGTAAATTGCTTCATATTCTGGAACACCATGTGTTTGTCCGAAATTTGATTTAGTGACAAAAAAAATTCCTATGTGTGTGAAATTGGAATGTTTAAAATTATCACATATTTGTTTTATCTTAGAAAATATCAGCACCAGTATCTATACAGTTTGTTCATGGTTTAACATGATTGTGGGATACATCTGGTGTCATAATTTATGAATTCTGATTAATTCCATTGTTATGTTCTGTTAGTGAAACTCATAATCCACTGGTACGGATGTGACTGGCATTTACAAGTGGTATGTGGCTAGCAGTTACAAGTGGTGCCTTTGCTCCCTTTCACCCATCTAAACACCATTAACTCCTTCTTATCTGTTCACCTCTGTAATGCTGGTATTTGAAATATATACAAACATTCATACATACATGTGTACATACATACATACATACACACAACACACACACGCACACACATACATACATACATACATTCCATGGATCCAGAAGGTTGCAAAAATCATGGTAGGATGTGAAATAAGACATAAATATAAAATACAGTATATAAAAAGTATGCAAAATATACAGAATATTTGCAGTACTGATAATGCAGAGAGTTTAAATTTCAGTTTGTTTGTTCATCCACTTAGTCACATATGTAAGTAACACTGGGCATGTCAGTTTCAATTTACAATTTATATATTACAAAACAGAACTTATAACATATGGACATATGCATTATTTTGGATGATTTTTGAACACAAAAAAGTTCATAAAAAGAATAAAAGGAGTGTGTTTAAGTATCTTCTTAGTGTTCCTTTAAGTTGCCTGTACATTCTTGGGATTTGTGAGACTAAGTGGTAAGCTGTGAAGTTATTTCGATAATGCACAAGTTTTAGTTCAGTTTATTTTATTAACAAACTGGCATTGCATTGACCAATAACGACATGTTTCATCTCTTTGCACTGTGTGTAAAATGTAATTGTTTTAAGTATTGAAATCTTATGTTCTCAGTATAATTTCTTATAATGAAACCAACTAGACACACTGATTTCTCAAATTTATTTTTGGAATAAAACTCTACGTGTTTCGGACATTTCCACTCTCTATCATCAGGAGTTTTTCACTGTATGCACAGCAATGGTATATGTCATACAGGTTGCTTGCAAGCTGTCAGAAAACCTGTGTGACATATACCATTGCTGTGTGTACAGTGCAAAACTCATAATGATGGACAGAGGAACTGTTTGAAACATGTAGAGTTTTATTCCAAAAATAAATTTGAGAAATCAGTGCATCTAGTTGGTTTCATTACAAAAAATTTATCACAATGCACGGTCACTTGAACATCAAATTCTCAGTACCAGTTTTTACTTATGCTTTACTGGGTAGATAGTAAGTGTAGTCTATAACATTACTGATGAAGTTGATGTGATCCTTTTGGCCCTTTCATCGCACAGTACATTTTCACCACAGATCTATGTGATGGTATATAACGAGGGTCTCTCTTAGAGTTGCGGTTGCTGTTTGAAGAGCGTGCCATTGTCCGCACTAGACCCACTACTCACAGTTGTGTTGGTAGCACCTCATGGGAGGTGGGGATGTGTGCGCTGGTGCTGACTGGGTTTGCATCGACCTAATGTCATTTACACACATTTTGCACACTACACAAAGAACTGTTTGTATGTTCTATGTCTACCTTGGTTAACCAGATATGTCTCACAAGAGACAAAACATGTAGTTATTGGTCAACTCTATACTAGTCTCGGAATAAAATAAGCTGTGCTAAAAAGGTGTCTTGTCACAAAATGTAATAATTTAATCAACACAGCAGGAGGCTTGAAGTAAAAGAATACTTGGTAAACAGTTGAGCAATGTGATGCCAGCGTAGAATGTGCTTTTCTGTAAACATGAAAGGTTTGCATTTGATCTATGAAGATGGTGCTTATTCCTTGTGTTAGTACTGCGTGCATAACAATTTGAGAACTTCCTTGGTTATTTATAATAAAGTCAATTAATAATATCTATGGAATAGGTAAAACCTAAAACTTCTTGGAAGACTCCTTCCTACCTGAAGTTCTGTATTTTGAACCATCTGCCATTCAAAATTTTTCTTTTTTTAAAGTAAACACCTTTTGAGTCTTTGCCTCAGAAAAATATTCCAGACTTTAATTTAAAATAGGCAGAATTAATTTATTGAGAGTGATAGTTTTGCTGATTTGGAACATAAACCTAACTGTGTAACATGCTGTACTCAGGATTCATCTGATCCATACCGTTCTCCAGTTTAGGCGGTTATCAATTTGTAAACAAAGAAATATTGTATATAATGTTTCTTCTATGTACTTTACTTTATAACAAGTACTTAATGTACAGTGTTGTGAATTATTTGTTTTCAATTTCATTGTACTTGTTTCATCTACATTTAGGACCAGCCTGCAGCAAAGCATTTGCTCATGTGACAGAACTAACCTTGACACTGCACAACAGTTGTCAAATTTTTTCTAGAAATTATGACACAAGTGTCATAAGCAAATATGAGTTCTCATAAGGAATTTATGCTCAGGGGAAGATCATTTATGTATATTATGAATAGTAAAGGCAGTGCAATTAACCGTTGGGAGCACCGTGTTTTAATGTATTCTAGTCGGAAAAAGTTTCCGAGTCGCGTTAGATGAATTTACTTATGTATGTACATACATACATAAGTACACATTCCAATTTCATAGAAACATCGGCCACCAAATAGTGGGCAGAATAAGAAACTGGCCACAACTTTAGGCATTCTATTTGTTATACAGGACCTGAACCAATTTGCAGTTCTTCCATAAATGCGATCGACACGTAATTTAGCGAAAAAACAAATTGTGTGCATAGTGGTGCTATCTGCTGCGCGTCCTGCTGTACTACAACCGGTACGTCACGTCAAATTAGTACTCCAGTACGGGGAGTTAAACCTCATATTCGCCACCAGGTTGCAGGTCGTGTGTTTTATTATAACGACAACCCTTTCCCCTTCAAGCAACAGGAAATGGTTGACCATCAGTAAAATTTCCTGTGGCGCACGGTCCAGTGAATTTTTCATTTCCAGGAGGGATGAACAAAATTCGGGAGCAAGGCCTCCCAGGCGAATGAAATCTATACGGAGGCATAATAATTGTAGGTACTAGGTTAAGTCACGTTCCTTGCGCCTAGAAATTTGAGGTGGCTCTTGGAGTTTTGGAAAATCTTTGCATCTCTGATTGAACAGTAATTTTATGAAAGATCATGTTTACTCTTACTTTTAGGTTACCAACTTCTACAGTCTTGCAGTGAGGGTAAATATGTACATATATGACAGAGCAAAGCCGTAACTAAGGGTTTCTGCATAAGGGGCAAATTTTGACCTCCTTGCCCACCCCTCGCCCCAAAAGAGTTAACATTCTTCGATGTTTTACTAATTTTCTTCATTTAACCGCAGATAAATCGAGCCTACAAACAGGCAAAAATGACCCCGTAACTGGAACAGTAAAATGCAGGCACACTGAATTAAAGTTTATATATATGTAAAAAATATATGTATATATAATTATATTAACCCTTGTCCTGCGAACGTGGAGAATATGGCGAGCTTCTAATAATGCCAGCAGATGGCAGATGGGATTAAACTCGGGGTTTAAAGGGTTAATGTTTTCGAATATCATATATATTGTGTAGTACACACACACACACAC
>Ga0209755_10004383_pt1 | contig 16741 bp, 16 predicted proteins | sample TergutCo191P1_FD_187301 | JGI IMG/M metagenome (GOLD analysis project Ga0209755, IMG submission 187301) | Cornitermes sp. P1 segment gut microbial communities from Petit-Saut dam, French Guiana - Co191P1 (SPAdes) (version 2) | ecosystem: Host-associated > Arthropoda: Insects > Digestive system... | reverse complement strand
CTTGCCACCTTCAAATTGTTCTCCGTCAACATATCCATCAAAGTCTATAACTGTAATATCACCTTGGATTGCGGGACGCTCAGCCTTTTCCATACGAGCATTGCGATTTCTCATTGTTTCAATTTCCGCATCTATTTCGCTCTCAGGCACATCAGAGATTGGCTTGACCGCACAAAGCCCTTTATACTCTCCGAGCTTAACTTCTGGGTAAGCTGCTCTCATGAGAGTTATATCAACACCCCTCTTATCTTCTCTGATGTCAACATCCGCTACTTGCGGATGGCCGAAGGTTTTTATGTCAGTTGTCTCTTTCTCGACAAATTCAACCACATCCGGAAGAAGGATTTCTAATGCGTCCGGATGGAAAACAGTTGCCCCATACATTCCTTCGACAATTTTTCTTGACGCTTTGCCCTTGCGGAATCCGGGAACGAATATGCTTTTCCTAGCTTTAACAAAAGCCTTGCCTATCGCCGAATCAAACTCCTCCGGAGTCACTTCAACAATAATTTGATATTCACTCTTTTCCTTCATTTCACACGATTTAATATTCAAAGTTACTTCCTCCTGCGATTTTGCCCATACTTAATTTATCAGATAGTGCAACATTTGTCAGAACAAACAAGGCATATCTAAGCCATTTTAGCAGAAATGCATTTATAATGCAATGTTTTATTTAACATGTTGTTTAATAAATTCATTTCTCTTAAAAATTGTTTTGTCCACAATTAATTTAATAAAAAATATATTTCCTATGACTATTGAATTACGACAGCTGGGGTGTATAATTAATGGGTATTTCTAAAAACTCGGTGTCTGCCAGATTGGTGGAAAAAGCTCTGCCAAGGTGGCGGGCGATGTTTTTTTAGAGGTACCCCCAACAAAACCAATTGTGAGGTATATCTATGCTCTCTTGGGAACAGCTTGAGGCTCAATGCAAAACATGCACTAACTGCCCCCTTCATGAAACAAGAACAAATGTTGTATTCGGTGTCGGTAATCGCTTTGCTGAGGTTTTATTTATCGGTGAGGGGCCGGGCGAAAATGAGGATATACGAGGTGAGCCATTTGTGGGGCGAGCTGGAAAACTTCTTGATGATATGCTAAAAATTATTGGGCTATCACGTAATGAAAATATCTTTATAGCAAACATTGTCAAGTGCAGACCACCGAATAACCGTGATCCCCATACTAATGAGCGTGAAGAATGCTTGCGTTGGCTAAAGTGTCAAATTAGTCTAATTAAACCAAAGATAATTGTTTGCCTCGGAAGAATCTCCGCAGGTGAATTTATAACCGGGGACTTTAAAATCAGCCGTGACCACGGAAAATGGTATGATTACGAAGGTATAAAGATTATGGCACTCTACCATCCGGCAGCACTCTTGCGCGACCAAAACCGTCGCCCGGATACATTTGTTGATTTAAAAGAGCTCCAGCGAGTGATTAAAGAAACCTGCGAGAACACTTATTTGATATGAATAGTATAAAAATTGAAACTTTGATACGCCTGTCTAAATCAGAAGATTTGCCCTCTTTGCATAAAGTTTGGGAAGATGTTTTTGCAAGTCCTGATAAAGATTTATTTTTCGATTATTTCTACAAGCCCGAAAGATGTGTAGTTGCGCAAGTAGAAAATAAAGTTTGCGCTATGGGCTTTATACTCCCTGTAGGCGATTTTGTTTGTAACGGATCTTCATACCCTTGTGCAATGATTTATGCCCTTGCTACGTTGCCTCAATACAGAAATTATGGCATAGGTTCAGCCCTTGTCTCAAAACTCGTTTTACAAGGGCAAAAATCAGGATATCCTGTCACAATACTATGTCCCAGTTCAGATGATGTTTTTAACTATTACAGCTCAAAAACTGAGTTTAAAGACAGATTTTACATTGATGAGAAAATTTATTCTAATTTACCTGCAACATCATCCTCTAACACCCATTTAAGCGATCTGTCCGCCAAAGAATATTTGAATCTGCGAAACTACAAGCTCGCTAAGAGAACTCATATTGAGTTTGAGTTAAGCGTAATTGAGTATCAAAAAAAGCTGTGCAGACTCACAGGCGGAGATCTATACAAAATCGATGGCAATGGCTGGATCGGAGTTTTGGCAGTAGAAAAGCTAAGTGATGAAAACATTATAGTAAATGAACTTCTTTGTCCGCAAGAATGTGAAAATGAAGTCATTTCTGCTATTTCAGCAATATTTCCAGGCTGCGAAATTACAGTGAGAACACCGGTGAGTTTTGATCCTAATTTTCGAGAAAATGCTAGAAGGTTTGGAATGATGACCTCTTGTATTCCTGAAGTCAACGATTTAAAGCTAAATGTCGCATGGTATGGATTTGCCTTTGATTAATGCTAAGCACGGATTTCATCTTTCCGTCAAAAAATGAAAAATTTCAAAAAAACTCAAAAAACCCTTGAAGTTTCTCATTATTTAATAGTATTGAAATAATTAAGTGTAGATTACTTAATAACTGCTTGTTATTATAACAGTGCAGGGTCGCTAAACTATCTTTTTTCATTTTATTATCCTCATAATCTGTTAGGTCAACGGGAGTCTCGGACTCCCGTTGACCTTTTGTGCAGATAAAATTGACAAGCATATCCCTGTCTGATATAGTTTCGTGAGAAAGCTGTATAAAGCACAGTGTTATTCTCAAATCAAAGCCCAACAACGTGGGTTTGCTTTGGATAAGATGAGCAGCTTAGCAGAGCGTAGCGAAGTTTGCTCCGACGAAGATATGGGGGTGGATCCGGCCTGGTGGTCGGCCCGGGCTTCAAATCCGGCCGTGAGGCGGCTTGCGCCGTCTCAGGTGTGTTCGATTCGCACACATCCCCGCCAAAATCAGCAAGCGCGTATATACAGTGCACGAGAGGTATACGAAAGGAATGGTCATAAAAATGAAGCATATCATTCTTGGTACCGCAGGGCATGTTGACCACGGAAAAACAACGCTGGTTCACAAAATAACCGGACATAATACAGACAGACTAAAAGAGGAAGTCACCCGGGGCATAACCATTGAGTTAGGTTTTGCCCCTTTTGTACTGCCTAACGGTCAGCGCATTGGGATTGTTGATGTTCCCGGGCATGAAAAATTTGTCAAAAATATGCTTGCCGGTGCAACAGGAATTGATATTTTCCTGTTAGTCATTGCCGCCGACGAGGGAATAATGCCTCAAACAAAAGAACATATCGACATTTTACGTTTGCTTGGAGTCAAGTTCGGCATTGTTGTGCTTACAAAGATCGATATGGTAGATGCGGAGTGGCTTGAACTAATTTCTGAAGATGTCCGCGAATATTTAAGCACGGGCCCATTCAAAGACTCCCCCATCGTTGAAATTTCTTCTCTAACAGGAAAAGGCCTTCCAGAGCTTCTTAAACAAATCGAAGCTATATGTCAAAAAGTCACAGAACGCCCATCGGCTGGTCTTTTAAGACTTGCTATAGACAGGGTTTTCACAATGGCGGGCTTTGGCACAATTGTTACCGGAACACTTTGGGGCGGCAGTATAAAATCCGGAGATTCGGTTGAAATACTTCCCTCACGCAAGCAAGCAAGGGTAAGGTCCTTGCAGGTTCACGGCGAAAAACGAGATGAGGCATATGCTGGGGAGCGTGTAGCTGTAAACCTTACTGGCATTGAAAAAGAATTCATGCAGCGCGGCAGTTGGCTCACCGAACCGTCTGCTTTAAAAGAACATATGCGTGTGGATATAAGACTTGAGCTGCTGGATGATGCACCAGAAATTTCTCATCGAATGCGTGTGCACGTCCACCATGGAACTACAGAGGTTCTTGCTCGCATAAAATTGCTAGACACGAGCGTATTAGCTCCCGGAAAGAGCTGCTTTGCACAATTAGAGCTTGAAGAACCATTGACTGCAATGCCCGGAGACAGAGTTATACTACGCTTTTATTCCCCCATGTTCACAATCGGAGGCGGAACTATTTTAGACCCTGCCGCTGTCCGACACAAAAAACGTCAGCTAGAAGATAATCTAAGCCGCTTAGAAGCTTTGCATAGTGGAGATCCAAAACAGGTGCTCCTTGCCTCTATCACCAAAGAAGGTATTCCATGGCAAATACAAGACATTGCATCAGGTCTGCAAATAAGTTTAGAAAACGCTCAGGCTACAACAGGCAGGCTCACTGAGTCAAGTAAACTCCTATCCCTTAGCGACGGGTACTACTACCCCACCGCTTCTATGGACAGTCTGGTAGAAAAAGCCGAACTCTGGCTGAGTGAGTACGTCAAAAAATGGCCTATGCGATTCGGTGCACCAAAGAAAGAAGCTGCACAGTTTTTGCTTCCCAAAATGGATCAAAAACAACAGCGTGCAATATTCCACTATTTTGACGGCACAGGAAAATTTTTGCAAGATGATAAGTCAATTTGGCTCTCCGGATACACACCGATTCTTGACAATAAGCAGCTTGAAACAATCGACCACATTCAAGCTCTTTACGATAAATTGCCCCTAACCCCACCTACCTGGACGGAGGTTGTAAATGAACTTAATCTCCCCGCAAAAACACAAGGCGAATATTTACAATGGCTGCATAGAAGTAACCGCCTGGTTCGTGTGGCTGATGATATCCACTATACGCCATCGGCGCTGGGCGAGGCTGAGAAAATACTAAGATCTGCTGCACCCGATGGATACACTCTTGGTGAGTCAAGAGATATCCTGGGCATCAGCCGAAAATACGCCCAAAAAATCTGTGAATATTTTGATCTAACAAAACTAACATATTGGGATGGCGAAAAGCACTACTGGCGTACAGAAAAAACTGACAAGGAATAATATTAGTTTATGAACCAAAACGAATTTAAAAATAGATTTATAAAAGCCCGCAGATCGGCTATAGAGCTTGAGTTTGCTCACCTTAATCAGGTTCAGCGTGAAGCAGTGCTGACGACAAGCGGTCCGCTCTTACTTCTCGCGGGAGCAGGCAGCGGAAAAACCACTGTTCTTATAAACCGAATTGCCAACATTTTAAAATATGGCAGCGGTTCTGACAGCGACTTTATTCCCGAAGATGCCACCGAAGATGATTTGGCTTTACTTGAAGAATATGTAAAAACGAGACAGGGGGACGGTTCTTCTGTCCCAAAAAATGGTCCGGAACAGCCCTCCCATTTACTTGAAGTTTTTCCTGTAGAACCGTGGCGCATTATCGCTATCACTTTTACTAACAAGGCTGCCGGAGAAATGAAGGATCGACTGAGCAGAATGCTCGGTCAGGCCGCTGAGGATATCTGGGCAAGCACTTTTCATTCCGCTTGCGTCAGGATTTTAAGGCGCTATATTGACAAATTGGGCTTTGATAGTTCTTTTGCAATCTACGACACAACTGATTCAGCTTCGCTTATGAAGCGAATACTCAAAGAGCTTGAAATAGATGAAAAAAGCTTTCCGCACAGATCTGTTTTAGGATATATAAGCAGAGCCAAAGACGAGATGATTTTTGCCGACGATTTCCTTGCCGCAGCTGAAAAATCAGGAGATGTACGCCGCAGGATTATAGGCAGAGCTTATGTTGAATATGAAAAGCGCATGAGAAGTTCAAACTCCTTGGATTTTGATGATCTTATTTTGATGACTGTACAGCTGTTTAAAGAGCATGGTGACGTTTTGGAATATTACCAGAGAAGATTTAAACATATTTTAGTTGATGAATATCAGGACACAAACAATCTTCAATATCTGCTCGCATCTTCTCTTGCCGGAGGGCATGGAAATATTTGCGTGGTTGGTGACGATGACCAGAGCATATATAAATTCCGTGGGGCAACTATCGAAAACATTTTAAATTTTGAAAATCAATACAAAAATGCAAGAGTTATACGTCTTGAACAAAATTACCGCTCAACCGGACTTATCCTTGATGCAGCAAATGATGTTATTTGCAATAATAAAGGCCGTAAAGGAAAGAAGCTTTGGACACAAAGTGGTCCCGGAGAAATTCCCGAAATGCATATTGTCCCTGACGAGCGCATGGAGGCACAGTTTGTAGCAGACAGCATTGTTATGAGTGCATCAGACGGAAAGAGTTGGCGTGAACATGCTGTTTTATATCGGATGAACGCCCAATCAAACCAAATCGAAACAGCTTTTAAGCGTAGCGGTATTCCCTACCGTATCTTTGGCGGTACGGGCTTTTATGAGCGTGCAGAAATAAAGGATATGCTGGCATATCTGTGTCTTATTCACAATCCCAATGACGATGTTCGTCTTTTGCGTGTGATAAACAACCCACCCAGAGGTATTGGAAATACAACCCTTGGCAAACTCGCCGAGATTGCCTCAGAGCGGGATGTGCCGATATACGAACTTTTGAGAGAGTCCCAAAATTATGACAACCTAAAAAATGCCGCAGGTAAATTAAACCTCTTTGCCGATATGATGGAGCGTCTGCGCGATCTGTCAAAAACAGTGCCGCTCGATGAGCTCTACGAAGAGCTTTTAAGTGAAACCGGATATATAAGAATGTTGGAAGCAAAAAATCTCGATGAAAACATCTCCCGCATAGAAAATGTAAACGAACTTAAAACTAATATAATAAGTTATCTAAACGAAAATGGCTCAGGTGAAAATGCCAGTGCATTATTTGGATTTTTAAGTGAAATTGCTCTATTTACAGATATGGACCGTGACAGCGATGATACCGACCGTGTAGTTATGATGACCATGCACAGTGCAAAGGGTCTCGAATTTGACACTGTTTTTGTAGTCGGTGCCGAGGAGGGGGTTTTCCCGGGCATTAGAGCAATAGGAGAACCAGGTGAAATGGAAGAAGAACGCAGGCTGTGCTATGTGGCAATGACAAGAGCAATGAAAAAACTCTATTTCACAAGTGCCCAGCGAAGAATGCTTTTTGGTAAGACAACCGCGGCTTCGCCTTCTCGATTTGTACGTGAAATTAATAGTGATAACATTGAGTTTCATCAGCCACAGAGCAGATTCGGCGGATTTGACTTTGACTACACAGGTGGATTTGCAAATCACAGCTATTCATCACCGGCTTATGGTGCAGGTACATCGCTTGGTACGCCTACACGTTCCCAACGGCAGTTTCAAGACAGGGATACTAGCTCAAGCGCAAACCGCTTAGACCGTTTGAGTACTCAGCCCAAGGTTGATATAGATCTCAAGTTTAAAGTTGGAGACTCTGTGGAACACAAAGCTTTTGGTCTTGGAGTTATAACAGGCAGTTCGCCCGCAGGAGGAGATGCATTATTAGAAATCACCTTTGACGGTGTCGGTACAAAGCGTATGCTTTTAAAATCAGCGGCAAGATATATGACGAAAGTGGAACAATAATGACCGGTGATAATAAAATGAAAAATCTTGGAAGGCTTGCGCTTTTTTCGGCAGCACTTCTCTGGGGCGTTTCTTTTGTAATGATGAAAAATGTCTTAGATAATATTCCGCCGCTCTATATACTGGCGTTCCGCTTTACTGGTGCAACACTGATACTACTTCCTTTTTGCGCAAAAAGGCTGAAAAACATTGACAAGTCCTATCTAAAGGGCGGTCTGCTTATGGGCGCGGCGCTATTTTTAGCATATGCATTCCAAACCTATGGCCTGCGATATACAACGCCTGGCAAAAATGCCTTTTTAACATCAATTTATTGTGTTATAACGCCTTTTTTATATTGGGCTTATATTAAAAAAAAGCCCGATAAATTTAACTGGGTTGCGGCCTTTGTATGTATAATCGGGATAGCCCTGATCACCTTTTATGGTGATTTAAGAATTGCTCTTGGTGACGGGCTTACACTGATTTGCGGTTTTTTCTTTGCTCTTCATATCGTCATTTCCGCTAGGTTTGTAAAAAACCGCGACCCTCTGGTTTTGGCTATGCTTCAGTTTGCTGCTGTGGCTATTTTCACAATCGCTGGCGCTGTCTTATTTGAGTCTGTACCAACACAGGTAACCTCTGGTGATATCTGGAGTGTGGTTTTCCTCACCGTAGTTTGTACCACAGGTTGTTTGTTATTTCAGGCTTTTGGACAAAAATACACTCCCCCGTCCCAATCGGCTGTTATTCTTACTTTGGAATCAGTATTCGGAGCGCTTGCATCAGTCGTACTGCTACATGAAATACTCACTCCGCGTCTTGCAATAGGTTTTGCATTGACATTTTTTGCAGTTATCATCAGCGAAACAAAACTTGGCTTTTTGAGAAAAAGGGAGTTATCATAATATGGGCACCTCTAAAAACCCACTGCCCACCATCTTGGTAAGTCTTTTTCCCCCACTCTTTGCCAAAATGCTCGCCAATACACGTAGTATTAACTGCGCTTTTGTCTTCAATTGGTGAAAAAATCCCCACCAATCTGGCAGACACCGTGTTTTTAGAGGTACCCAATATTTTCAAAGGAGTTCACATCTTGTTAAATCCTTGACGAAAAAATCGTGATAGTATAATTTGAGGAGATGGTGGCATGTCGAAAAATAATAAGGGACAGGGTAATGATTTTATTCGCGCTTTTTCGGTGCTCACTCAAATAGGAATCACAATTGTAGCATGCATTGGAGTGGGAATACTAATAGGCTGGTTTTTAGACAACCTACTTGGAACATCACCGTGGCTTCTCCTTGTATTTACTGTCTTTGGAATAATTGCCGCAATGAAGTCAATTTTCGATTTTGCAAAAAAGATTAAATAAAAATATAGGAACAATTTAAGATGAAAATATCCCGCACATCAAAAAATATTATTATTATGATTGGTCTTGCAGCGCTTGCTTTTATTATTGCCGGCATCATTTTTCACCGTTCCATACATGCTCTATATTTTGCAATCGGCGTAATCCTAACGTCATCGCTGAATGTGGGCAAGGTTTTTTTGCTTGAAAAAACTGTTAACAACACACTCGAACTAAAGGACGAAAATGCCGGAAAAAATTATGTTAAGTTGCAATTTTTATTTAGGTACGTACTTACCGCACTGGTTTTACTGGGAGTAGGTTTGATTAACTTGTACTTTGACCCTCCTTTTATCAGTATCTGGGGTACAATTGCAGGAATGTTCACTCTGCAAATTGCAGTTATCATCGTCCGGCATTGGAAACTAGACGACTTAGAATAGGATACCTCTAAAAATTTCTAAAAATCCCATGTTTGCCTTGACTTCAATCCTGATTTTCTGTATTCTGATAGGCGGGGCGATTGTTGGGTTTAAACTAAAAGAAAAATTCAGACAGTTTATAATGTCTGGCTTTTGATTTCAAATAGCGGTAAAATCCAATACAAACGGAGGATACGATTTACTTTGGACATTAATATTGGTGTACATGGAGTAATAAATATCGGTGGCATTCAGATTTTCATTACTGACACGATCGTCGCAACGTGGATAGTAATGGGTATTCTGATTGTTTTTGCGATCATTGTTAGAATTAAGGTTTGCAAGTTTAACGAAATCCCCACAGGCTTTCAAAACGTTGTCGAAGCACTCGTTGAAGTGTTTGAAAATTATCTGCGCAGCACAGTTGGCGATAAGCTAATGTTTCTTGGCAACTGGTTTTTCACTCTGTTTTTGTTTATTTTAGTTTCCAATTTGGGCGGCGTTATTCCCGGTTTCCGTCCCCCCACCGCAGACTGGTCGCTCACTGTTGCGCTTGCTCTTGTAACCTTCGTTTTGATTCAAGTTATGGGCATAAGGTATCGCGGTCGTGAATATGTTTTAAGTTTCTTTAAGCCCATGTTCCTATTTCTTCCCGTTAATCTCATAGGAGAGCTTGCAAGACCTATTTCCATCAGCTTTCGTCTATTTGGTAATATGCTCGCCGGACTTATAATGATGTCTCTTATCTATGCTCTGGCACCCGTGGTTACCAGATTTATTTTACCTGCCGCTCTGCATGTCTATTTTGACATTTTTGCCGGAGCCATTCAGACTTATATTTTTGTTACTCTTAGCATGTCCTTTGTTGCAGATGCCGCTAAACTAGAAGACGGTTAATAGAAAAGGGCTTTAAATTACGCACAATAAAATTTAGATAGATTAAATGGATAACAAAAAAATCAAGAAAAATCGGAGGATTTACCATGGAATTCTTAGCAAATGTCATAGTAGCCGGACAGTATGCCGCGGCAATTGCGGTTTTTGCCGGAATGCTGACAACAATCGGACAAGGACACATCGCCGCAAAAGCAATTGAGTCGATGGCACGTCAGCCCGAGGCAACCGGAAACATCAGAACATCAATGATCATAAGCCTTGCGATGGCCGAAACAAATGGTATTTATGGTCTTGTTGTTGCGATGATTCTATTGTTTGCAAATCCGCTTGTCACTCGTTTTGCGGACATTGCACTACAACTTGGTCTTGCCGGGTAACTCCCATGGTGTGAATGTTCGCGTCAATATTCACATTATCTCACAGTGAAAAACAACAAATTCCCGGTGGAAGATGGTGATTATATTGAATAATGGGCTACTGTCTTTGCATGAGTCACTCCCGCCTTTTGGCATGGATGCAAATACTGTAATTATGGTCGTTTCAAATCTTATAAACGTAGGCATCCTTGCTGCTATTTTGGCTTTTTTGCTCTACAGACCTGTGCGAAATGTTTTGCATAAGAGAACCGAGAGAATCCGTAGGCAACTTCAGCAAGCGGAAGACGAAATGACAAGAGCAATGGAGTTGCGCAGGCAATATGAGCTAAAAATGGAAGAGGTCGAGAAAGAAAGAGATGAAATTCTCACCGAAACACGAAAGCAGGCCGCGGATGCGGGACGGCGTCTACTTGCTGAGGCTAAGACCGAGGCTGATATGGTCAGAGACCGTGCTGCTGCCAATGTTGAAATGGAATGGGAACGCGCACAGACAAAAATGCGCACAACCATAATTGACGTTTCCTCTGTAATGGCAGAAAAATTTGTGACACTTGCTATAAATAAGGACACCCATGACAAGCTCCTTAGTGAGGCCATGTCGGACTTGGAGGGCATGACATGGGAAAATTAAGTGTCCTCTACGCGTCAGCGCTTTTTGAGATAGCCAAGGAAAAAAACTTATTTGACAAATTTTTAGAAGATGCTCAGCTGCTACACTCAAGTCTTCAAGATGATGACTGCCAGAAAATGCTTGCACATCCGCATATTTCCGCATCCGATAAAAAGGAATTTTTCAAAAAGGCATTTGGAAAAAATGTAAGCGATAACTTGCTTGGTTTACTTTTTCTAGCCGCTGACAAAAACCGCGAATTATATATTTTGGCTGCGCTTGAAGAGCTTATTGAAATGATAAGACGGCACAAAAATATTGTCACAGCAGAAGTTGCATCCGCAGTTGCCTTTAGCGAAACACAGGCAGAAAACCTTAAAAGAATCCTTACGCAAAAACTAAACAAAACTGTTGAAATGCAATTTAAAATAGATTCGTCACTGATTGGCGGTCCGTATATCCTGGTGGATGGCCACTATATAGATTGGACAATCAAGAAAAAGCTGTATGATTTGACAGCTTCTATGAAGGAGGGATGCAGCGCATGACTCTCAGACCCGATGAAATTAGTTCGGTAATTAAACAGCAAATTGAAGCCTATTCCACTGAGCTCGACGTTTCCGAGGCAGGAAGCGTTATTCAGGTTGGAGATGGTATAGCCCGAGTATATGGCATTGATAATGCAATGAGCAGTGAGCTTTTAGAGTTTTCAGGCGGTGTTTACGGAATTGCGTTTAACCTCGATGAAGACAGCATTGGTGTTGTTCTTTTGGGTTCTGATGCCCTTGTAAAAGAAGGCGATATTGTAAAGCGCACCAAAAAAATTGCCGAAGTTCCGGTCGGTGACTGCTTGCTTGGCAGAGTAGTAAACTCTCTCGGTGAACCTGTTGACGGCAAAGGACCGCTTGGTAATACAAAAACACGCCAGGTTGAGCGTATTGCTCCCGGCGTAATTGAGCGCGGCGAAGTAAATCAGCCGCTTCAAACGGGTATTAAGGCAATCGATTCAATGATCCCTGTTGGACGCGGACAGCGTGAGCTTATTATCGGCGACCGCCAAACCGGAAAAACGGCTATTTGTATTGATACAATAATAAACCAAAAAGGTGCTGGTGTTCTTTGCGTCTATGTGGCGATTGGTCAAAAAAATTCAACTGTGGCACGTATCTCCAGAGTGCTTGAAGAAGCGGGTGCAATGGAATATACAACCATAGTTGTAGCCGCTGCAAGTGATTCCTCCCCCATGCAATATATCGCACCATATGCAGGCTGTGCAATTGGTGAGGAATGGATGGAGTCCGGCAAAGATGTCCTTCTCATTTATGATGATTTGTCTAAACATGCCGTTGCATATAGAGCGCTTAGCCTTTTGTTGCGCAGACCACCCGGCCGCGAGGCATATCCCGGTGATGTTTTTTACTTGCATTCAAGGCTGCTTGAACGTGCAGCAAAACTCAGTGAGGAAAGGGGCGGTGGCTCCCTCACTGCCCTTCCGATAATAGAAACACAAGCCGGTGATATTTCTGCATATATACCTACAAATGTTATCTCCATAACAGATGGACAGATTTATTTGGAAACAGAGCTATTTAACAATGGCGTACGTCCGGCAATAAATGCAGGCTTTTCCGTTTCTCGTGTCGGAGGTGCAGCTCAAATTCCTGCGATGAAAAAGATTTCGGGACCGCTGCGTATTGAGCTTGCTCAGTATCGCGAACTTGCGTCCTTTGCACAGTTTGGCTCGGATCTTAGTAAGGACACCCTCGAAAGGCTCAGGCATGGCGAAAGAATTGTTGAAATTCTCAAACAGCCCCAATATGAGCCCCTTGCTGTCGAATTGCAAGTATTGGTGCTATTTATGCTGACAAACAAGCATTTTGCAAATATAAATGTTGAGCTTGTTCAAAAGACAGCCCATGAATTTTTAAATTTTATGAATGACAGATACTATGATGTTATTGTCGAGATAAGGGAAAAAAAGGAAATATCAGATGAGCTGGGCGAAAAAATCAAGACAGCCGCCGAGGAATTTAAAAAGATAAGTCAATAGCGTGGAGGCTACAAAATGGCTTCGATGAAAACCATAAAAAAAAGAATAACCAGTGTCAACAACACGAAAAAAATCATGAAAGCCATGAATCTTGTTGCAACCTCAAAGCTGCAAAAGGCGAAGTCTCGGCTTGATCATATTCGTCCGCTTTTTGACAATCTTACAACTGTCATGGACGGAATAAAGCGAGGCATTGGACCTGATGAAAAGCTTGCTTATGCAGAAAAGCGTGAGGTTAAGAGCATAGCTTATATAATTCTTTCAAGTGACCGCGGTTTATGCGGTGGCTTTAACACAAATGTTTCAAAGGATGCGCTGGCATTTATTGAGGCAAATCGCGATAAGAAAGAAAACATTATTGCAGTTGGTATGAGAGGCTTTGAATACTTTAAGCGTAGAGGAAAACATATCGTACACAAATGCCACGGCGCGTCGGAAGCATCATCTTATACAGATGCCGAGGATTTGGGAACCCGAGTCGCTACGATGTATGAATCCGGTGAGGTCGATGAGGTATATCTCATCTACACTCATTTTGAATCAATTCTTGCCCATGTACCGCAAATTGTTAGACTTCTTCCAATTACTATTGCAGAAACTGAACAAAGTGAATACCAGATTACAATGACTTATGACCCCGATGCAAAGTCATTTATGGAACATGCGGTACCAATGTACCTAAATATTTCAATTTATGGTGCAATGATGGAATCAGCTGTTTGTGAGCTTGCAAGCCGCATGACAAGTATGGATGCCGCTACACGAAATGCTACTGAAATTATTGACAATCTTACACTTGACTACAACCGTAAGCGTCAGGGCATAATCACTCAAGAGATCACCGAAATTGTCACCGGCGCAAATGCACTAAATTAACACTGGAGGAACGAAGGTTTGGCTGGAAAGAACATTGGCAAAATATTACAAATCATAGGTGCTGTTGTAGACGTTCGATTTGAATCGGAACTTCCGGCACTTTACAATGCGATTGAGGTAAAACTTAGCGACAGTGTCGCAGTTTTTGAGGTTGCCCAGCATCTGGGTGATAATGTTGTGCGCTGTATTTCAATGGACTCAACTGACGGACTTGTCAGGGGGATGGATGCTATTGACACAGGCGCAGCTATCTCCGTTCCTGTCGGCGATGAAACCTTGGGCAGAATGCTCAATGTTCTCGGTAAACCAATTGATAATATGCCAGATCCCGAAACTAAAGAAAAATGGCCAATTCATCGCAAAGCACCCGGTTTTGCTGAACAGACAGCAACAACAGAGATGTTTGAAACGGGCATAAAGGCTATTGACTTGCTCTGCCCTTATTCAAAGGGTGGAAAGATTGGTCTGTTTGGCGGCGCTGGTGTTGGCAAAACGGTTATAATAATGGAGCTCATACGCAATATTGCCACCGAGCATGGCGGATACTCTGTCTTTGCAGGTGTTGGTGAGCGTACACGTGAAGGTATAGATTTATATAATGACATGATACGTTCAGGAGTTATAAACAAAACAGCACTTGTTTTCGGACAGATGAATGAACCACCTGGTGCACGTATGCGTGTGGCATTTTCCGGTCTTACGATTGCAGAATATTTCCGTGATATATCTTTGCAGGATGTGCTTTTGTTTGTTGATAATATATTTAGATATGTTCAAGCTGGCTCTGAGGTTTCGGCGCTATTGGGACGTGTTCCCAGTGCGGTTGGTTATCAGCCCACGCTTGCAACGGAAGTCGGAAGTCTTCAAGAGCGGATTACATCTACAAAAACTGGTTCTATCACGTCCGTTCAAGCAATATATGTTCCAGCCGATGACTTTACAGACCCTGCTGCCGCAACTACATTTACACATCTTGATGCAACAACGGTTCTCTCGCGCGCAATTGTTGAGCAAGGCATATACCCTGCTATTGACCCTCTTGAGTCAACTTCCCGTATTCTTGATCGTAATACACTTGGAAAAGAGCATTATAACACAGCTCGCTCTGTACAAAGTATTCTTCAAAGATATAAGGATTTGCAGGACATCATCGCCATATTGGGCATGGATGAACTTTCAGAAAATGACCGTCTTATTGTAGATCGTGCAAGAAAGGTTCAAAGATTCCTTTCTCAACCATTCTTCGTTGCAGAAAAGTTCACGTCTATCCCCGGAAAATATGTTCCTGTTTCAGAAACTGTTCGCGGCTTTGCCGGAATCATTGACGGAGATTATGACGATATTCCGGAAGGATATTTCCTAAACAAGGGCACTATTGATGAGGTGGTTGATAGCTACCATCAAGCGTAATAATTAAGGATCGGAATTTTTTAAATGGCTGCTAAAAAACTGCGTCTGCAGATTGCGACGCCTGAGAAGCTAAAATTTGATGAAGATGTTGAAATGGTTATCATGCGGTGTATAACCGGTGATATGGGTATCCTACCAAACCATCAACCGATTTCTGCCATACTGGATTTGGGCGTGCTTAGAATAATAAGCGGCGAAATCGAACGTAGAATGGCAGTGTTCGGCGGTATTGCACAGGTTATGGATAACACCGTTACAATTTTGGCAAATGATGCCCAGTGGCCGGAAGACATAGACATCGCATTTGTCGAGTCCGAGCGCGAACGTATGCAGCGCCGCTCACAAGAGGATTTAGACGACCTGGAAATCCAAAGAGACCAAGTCCTTATGAGAAGAACCCTTGTACAAATCGAAGTCAGTTCCTATCCCCTGCTTGGCACTGCACAGGTTGATGGGGATACAGATAATCAGGAATAATAACAAAACCGGTGGATATGCTGTGCACGTCTGCCGGTTTTAGTAGTTTCCCATTATAATCAATTGAAATGATGGGCGGGGCGTGCTAGTATGTTTCAACCTTCTACTCCAATGCATCACCAAATGATATTACAACATCTTCTGCCGTTGCCCCAAATGGTGGGAAATCTGAAAAATACCAAAAATACAAATTCACAGGATAGTCTATTCGTGGAAAGCTTACATTCTCATTAAGCAAGACTACTTGTTCAACAGGGATTCCGTTGATGTTTAAGCTGTATATTGCACTATTGTGAGAAAATCCGTATAACGGAAATCTGCCAAGGTCTTCACGAACTAGTCGAGCACCTCGCCCAAAATGGCCTCTCTCGTTTCTTAACCCGAAAATCTGTTCGGGGCTAAAATCCATCCATGAGGAAGACCAGGGTGGGTTTAAATATATATTACCGATAGTTACCACTCTTGCCATATACCAAATTTCGCCATCACGCTCTTCTTTTATAAAAGTCGTTACATATCCACCATGATGAATTGTCAAATTATGCTCATGCTCGTCAACAAACATAATTTCACCAAAATTTTGTGAACCAGAAGAATGTGCCCGAAACGCCTCTTCTAAAGTTGGGAAAAAATCATCCCGAGGATTTACCAAACCCTGTATAAATATCATTGCTATAATAAATATTATAAAAACAATAATAGCAATTATCATTGAAGAACGATTAAATAAGTTTTTTTTCACTTTAATCTCCCTATGCAGAACAAGTATTATCCGAATTTCGATTTAGATTTTGATTTAAAACAAACATCAGTGCTACTACTGCTGCGGCAGGAGCCAAAGCACCTGCTGCTTGTGCCACTGCCGCAAGAGCAGCAAGAATATATTTTCCACCGAATACTAACGCAGACACAGCTGCCACTGCCGCAACAACATGCCCCAAATTAAAT
>Ga0209755_10004382_pt1 | contig 16743 bp, 14 predicted proteins | sample TergutCo191P1_FD_187301 | JGI IMG/M metagenome (GOLD analysis project Ga0209755, IMG submission 187301) | Cornitermes sp. P1 segment gut microbial communities from Petit-Saut dam, French Guiana - Co191P1 (SPAdes) (version 2) | ecosystem: Host-associated > Arthropoda: Insects > Digestive system... | reverse complement strand
GGGGGGGGGGGGGTATATAATAATTAACCGGGAGTTTCGGCTCACAATGCAAACAACGATAAATGTAGATAAGAGCCCCCAAAAATTATACAGATTCCTGCGGTTTATATATAACCGCTGTAAGTTAATAATATTTATTTTTCAATTAATGTCAATACAAGTTACTCAAAATTAATAATTTATTACAACGTTGTAATACGACATTCTAATTTTTTACCATTAGCCGGATCGGCAAAAAAAAGCGCGTGGGAGCGAAGAGCAAGCAATTCCTCGGGTTGCAAATCAATGCATTGCGGATACAAAGGGTCATTTAAAATCGGATAACATGCCCAGCAAAGATGACAGCGTATCTGATGTCTGAATCCGCGTTTTATTTGCACTGTAAAAATATTTTCTTTAATGCTGATAACTTCAGTTTTGTAAAAACCGCCTTTGTCTTTGGCTATTTCCTTGTGTTTTTTTCCGTCTTCGATAACAGGGCGGACAAGTTTACGGCCTTTTCCGTATGGACGGAAGTAGGATTCGATTGCAAATTTTTTCTCGCAGAGACGCAAGTCGCTTTCGCGACTAATTTTAAGAGCTAAGGACGCCAAGTTGTTATCCGGGAATCCATCGCCAGCTACATTATCCACTGTAGGTACGCAGACGGCGGAATATTCTTTAGTGAACTCTCCTCTGTCCTGCAAGTCTTTAAAAAAATTAAAACTTTTTTCGTTCTTCGCGAAAAGCACAAGCCCGTTTGTTTCAAAATCAAGCCTGTGCATTAAGTTAATATTTTCGTTAAAACCCGAATATATAAAATACCAATCATAAATAGTTGCATCACTCTTCTCTTCCGTTTGTGATGGTTCGTGCGGTTCGCGGTAAAATATTTTTCTATCTCTTTCTGTTAACGACGCACTATGCATCTTCGCAGGTTTAAAAACCACAGCGTAATCGTTTGTCTCCTGCACAACATAAGGTTCAATCATGCGCATACATCCTATCCAGCTTTTCCATTACGGCGATAAAACGTTCGGGAACCGCGCTTGTAAATATTCTTTCTTCGTTTTCTCCCGGCAAAGTAATAGCCAGTTTTTTTGAGTGCAGCATAAGGCCTGCATGCGGGAACAGGTTATCCGCGCTCCCGTAAACAGGGTCCCCGAGAATTGGATTGCCTATATGACGAAGATGGACGCGAAGCTGATGTGTGCGCCCTGTGCGCGGACGAAGCAGTAAAAGCGAATAATTTTTCCAGCTTTTTATCAGCTTGTAAAAAGTAACTGCGTTTCTTCCGTTTGCGCTGACTGTAAAACGCTTGCGATCTCTTTGGTCTCTTGCGATAAATGTTTCAATTTTGCCTTTGATTTCCTTCGGCTCGCCCTGCACAATCGCGATGTAGTTCTTTCGCACTTTGCGGGATTTAAACTGCTGCGCAAGGAACGCGTGAACCTCGTCATTATAGGCGGCAATTATAACGCCGGATGTCTCTTTATCAAGGCGGTGAACAATGCCGGGGCGCAAGCTTTTATTTTCGTTTCCGCCTTTTTGCAGGCGCCTGAAATAAAGCGCATTCGCAAGCGTACCCTGTCTGTTTCCCGCCCCGGGATGGACTACCATTCCCTGCGCTTTGTTTACAACCACGCACAGATCATCTTCATAAACAATATCAAGAGGGATATCCTGCGGAACAAGCTGCGCGGGAGGTAAATCGTCCCAGTGTAATTCGATTAAATCTCCCTGCTTAACAAGGCGCGATATTTTTACTTCTTTCCCGTTTACGCTTGCCTTTAAACATCTTGCTTTAATCTGCGAACGGGAAAGAAGACATAAAATCTCTGACACGTAACGATCAAGGCGCAGCGGCGATGAGGTTTGCTCTTTTATAACATGGGAATGATTTGGCATTATTCTGTGTCTTGTTCGCTGTCTTCGTCAATGACGGTTTCGCTGTGATCTTCGGCATCGGGATCGATCCCATACGGGCTTGTACTAATCTCGAACGAACTCGTCGGCATGCTTTCGGCGCGGCGGCGTTCACTATTCCTTCTTATTAGAACAATCGCCATATCCACAAGCGCGATTGTCGCCGATACGCCGGCAGCAATTAAAATGGTCCTGTTATATTCTTCGGTTGTCATCTCTACCGCGCCGGCGGATTTTAAAGGCCATGGCGCATAACGTCTTCCCTGTTCAGACATATCAAAATTGTTGGCAATTTTCCAGCGTACCATATCTGTTACAAACGTTGCAAAAAACATGGAAAACGGAAACATTCCGAATGCAATTATGTCAAAACGGCGCATATCTTTTACCCACTGCAGCAGTTCAGAAGATTTGTAAGCCATATCCGCAGTTGTGGTTGTTACATTGCTTTGAGCGCCAGCCTGATTAAGCGGAACCAGTAAAAGAGATAAAATAAAAACAGGCAGTAAAAAATATTTCATTAACTTTAATTATCTTCCTTAAAAATTGCGCTGCCTATGCGCAAGAGGTTAGAGCCTTCTTCAATGGCAATTTCAAAATCATTTGACATTCCCATGCTAAGACATGCCCAATTATCTTTAGAAGGAAAACGGGCTTCCAGTTCCTTTTGCGCTTTAACTAACTGCCTGAAAGAAGACCGGATTAAATCCGAATCTGCTGTAAAAGGCGCCATCGTCATTAACCCGGCAGGTTTTAACTTTTCGCAGCCCAGAACCAATTCCGCCGCTTTAAAAAGCGCGTTTAAATCAGCAAAGCCGCTTTTTGTTTCTTCGCCTGTGTGCAATTCCAGTAAAACTTCCAGCGGCACAGAGCGCTGCAATGTATGTTTGCCGAGTTCAGCGATAAGTTCTTCACGGTCAACAGACTGGATGCAGTCAAAAAGAAGCGCCGCCTGTTTCGCTTTGTTACGCTGGAGAGAGCCGATTAGGTGAAGACGCGTATCAGGATGATCTGAATTAAAAGAAACGAATTTTTCCGCCGCTTCCTTTACTCTGCTCTCTCCGAAACAACGCAGTCCGCATTTGTACGCTTCATCAATTTTACAGGCAGGTATGAACTTTGACACACCCATCAGGGTAATTTCACCGCGCTTCCTGCCCGTTCTTTCGCAGGTCTTTTGAATCCGCTCTTCAAGTATCTCAATATTTTCGGCAATTAACATACCTGTTTCATATTCGCATATTATCAATGGATTTTGCAAGTGATAAAAACGCGTCCAGTTCCAGTTTTTCCGCTCTCTCATTCCCATTCAGGTTATTCTGCGAAAGAATATCAGCGCAAACAGTCTGCGCCTGTTTATTAAAGCGCGAGGAAAGGAAGTTTAACAGATTATTTTTAATGGTTTTCCGTCTCGACGAAAAAAGAGCGCGCACAAGCGGATAAAAAACCGCAGGGTATATACATTCTTCTTTCCTTTCCAAAAGAACAGCCATACTTTCAACATTCGGCTGAGGGTAAAAAGAATCCCTATGGATAACCATCAAAGGTTTTACATTATAAACGGAAGCGCACAGCACGGAAAATGATGAATAGTCCGGAGAACCGGCTGCGGCTGCCATACGCAGCGCCACTTCTTTTTGCACGGTAACAACAATGCGTAAAAAATTATTACCTTTTTCTATAAAATCTGCAAGGAGCGCAGCCGCAATGTTGTAGGGTAAATTTCCAAACAGGTATTTCGCGGCAGGAAGCTGCGGCTCCCATGTTTTCATTACATCGCCTTCAACAAGGAAAATATTTTTATTAATATCTTCGGCGAATATATCTTTAAGAGCGCGGATAAAACCTTTGTCGATTTCAAATGCTTTTACAATTAAACCTTTTTTAAGAAGCAGAGCTGTCATTGCTCCAAGACCGGGTCCTATTTCCCAAACTTCGTTTTCGCAGGGAGCATCCAGCGCTTGAACAAGATCATTTCTAACCTGCGGATTTATTAAAAAGTTTTGCCCGAACTTTTTTTGCATTCCAAGGTGTTCCTGTTCAAGAAAAGCGCGTAACGCCTGTGCGGAATTGTAATTAAGAATCATAAGAACGGATCCAATTTTAACAGATGCGATCTTCTTCTTTGCTCATAAACAACAATCGCCAATGAAAGAACTATCGAAATCACAAGCATTAACGCGGGACTGCCGCTGATTCCCGGAATGTAACCCGCAACAGAAGCGATAACTTCCATTGAACGGTACACGATAAAAATCGGAAAACTAAACAGGAACGACATCGAAACAAAATCAAAAATAAGCCATATTATCGAACCAATCATAAAAATAGTTGTAAGCGGCACAACAGCAAGCCCCGTAATAATACCCAATGGCGCAATCATTCCAAAAACATAACTGCAAATCCCCGCCGTAGCAAGGAACGCGCCGACAGAAAGAGAAAGGGGCTGCAATACAATATCGGGAACTTTGCCCGCAAAAATCGAAGCAAACGCTTTTCCGGTAATTAAAATGCCAAGGAGCGCAACATACGAAAGAATAAATGAGAGAGTATTTCCTGCCGCGGGAGTTATAATAATTTGAATTAAAAAAGAAAACGATAAAACCGACATTGCTTTTTTAGGAAGCGCTCCAAGGATCGCAAGAACTCCAAGCACATACATCAGCGCGGAACGGTTAAGACTTGGCATGGGACCTACAAGCAGACAGTAAAGCACAATGATCACAGCGCCTGTAACCGCACTAACGTTCAGCCCAAGAGGTTTTTTAAGAAGGAATGAAATAAGGGCGGCAATTATCGCAAGGTGCATTCCCGACAACGCAAGAATATATGACAACCCCGCGTTCCTGTACTGCGCTGTAAATTCGTTATCCAGATTATCCCTGATGCCTAAAAGCAGAGCCAGCGCAAGACCGCCCCACTTTTCTTTTTCGAAACGTTTAATTAAACCAAGCCGGATGTTTGTCCGCATTTTTTCTGCCGCGCCTGCTCTTTTTACAATATGCAAAGACTTCGCGCTGAAGGAATAACCGCGTTCGGAAGAACGTAAAGAGCCTTCGGCGTATACAACAGTTCCTCTTCCAAATTGTTTAAGTTTTTCCGCTGTCTCCTGCTGGAAGAAAACTGTTACCTCTCCGCTTGAACTTGCCTTTATTCCTGAGCCTGCGCACGCGCGAAGAGAAACTGAAACCATCGCGCTGCCGCTTGAAACAATTCTTGGGTCTTCAAGCAGGATGCCTTCAATCGCGGTAATTTTATTTTCCGCTATACCGAATTTAATTTCGTTTTTTCCGGCATTCGCGGCGCATACTCCAAGAACAACACCGAATGTTAAAGCCGCCGCGCAAGAAGACAACATTTTTAATTTACGCGAATCTGAATTAACCGAAGAAAGAACTCTTAAAAAACAATGCGCGGCAAGAAGCGCCGATACAACCGTGATAATTAACGTTATGTGCAAATTAAATATCAGATAAAATCCGCCTGCAGCTCCAAGAGCGGCGCATTGAATCGGAGGAAGCGAAATATTTTTTAGAATACGGCTTACCATTTAAGGCGGTTAATAGCCTCCCCTGCCGCGGCAACAATGTCATCGGGGTACGGTAAATTACTAACAGACATTAAATGATCAAACGCGGCATGAAAGCCAATATTTCCAAGAGCTCTGACAATCGCCATTGTTATGTCGGGATCAAAAGCGCCTGTGGTTTCAGTCCTGGCATTGATAAGACCCAGCTGCAAACCGAGCACCAGAGCGGCGTCTGAATTTCCAACAGCGCCAAGACAGGCGATTGCTTCTATAAATCTTTGTTTTGGAACAATGTTCTGATGATAATCCGACTGAACGCGGTAGTAGTGCCTGACAGCCAATGTGTTCGCTCTTGTCCACCTGAAGCGCGTTAAAGCGTTTACGGCGGCATATCGCATAACAGTTAAATCAAGGTCGTTACCATCATCTTCAAGAGATTTTTCAAGCGCGCGTTCGGCAAGAAGCCCGCGCTCTGAAATGCTTAATCTTTCGCTGTTCACCGCTGTTCTGAAAGCGGCAAACTTTTCATCACTTGGATTATTTAAAATTACATTTAAAAGGAATTGATGTAAATTCCCGGGGATTACATCCAGAGCGCCGTTCGCTTCGGATGCGATCACTTCCGGGTAACCGGCGTAAAGAACAGAAAACAACGCCGGATAAGAAGAACTGTCTCCCAATTCCATAAGAGCTGAAATGCAAGCCGACACTACAATATAATTTACAGCAGAGCCTGATTTAAAAAGAAGATTTATTCCCATCAGATAATTATTTAAATTATCGATAATGTGTCTTTTTCCTTTTCCTAATCTGCCGAGCTTGATCAAAATATCAACCGCGGTAGATGTGTCGGGATTTTGCAGGAAAATTTCCCAAAGGACATCAACATCATTAATGGGAGAAACATCGACATGAATATACTGAACAGGCGCGGGAACAATGATTGCGGCTTCATTAATAATGTCATTATTGATCTCGGATTTAGCCGGCTCTTCGCCGTCAGCATTCTCTTCGGTGGTTTCGCCGAAAACACACGGCGATATAAAAAGAATCAATAAAATAAAAATTAAAAAGTTTTTATTCATATCTCTCTCCTTCAGCCGCCTGATTGGAAGCCCCGCCGGCTTCTTCTTCCAGTACCCTGAATGGCAGCTCTTCTTCATCTTCTTCAGGAAGCATTTTAAACACTTCGCATAAAATTTTATTACGCACTCCAAAAGGAAGCGTATCAGATTCCATGTGAACCAGCGACATGTTGCCGTCATGGAAATAATCTACAGACCGGACTGTACCCGGCATACAAACAGGCGCTTTATCCAGCGAAAACTGCAGTTTCAAACGAAGCCCAACCTGCGCCTGCCCCAAAACTTTAAAAGCGCAGCCTGAATCGGAAATATCATCCATCATACACCTTAAACCCGCTGTTTTTTCCAGCCTGTGCGGATTATCTCCGTCGTTTACTAGGTACAGAAATGCGGCTTTCTGAAATTTAATGCGCATAGACTTGCGTTTCTGCGTTCTGAACAATGAATCGTTATGCTCAACTTTCAGCGAAGAAATACCTTTGGAAAAAACTTCGTCTATTACCTCAGTATCGAAAACATAACCGGCATCATCTTCGCGCCAGAAATAAACCGATATTTTAAGACCGTTCCAATGCATGGAAGACGGCGCTTTGGAATTTGATGGACGGGAAATGGTCAGATAATTTCCGAAATTTTTAACAACCTCGGATTTATATACCCCGGTTCCCGCGACAAGTATCCTCAGCGTCTGTCCTTCGCTAATCTGGCGTGAAGTTGTAATGCGGGTCTTGTTATCCATCGCCTGCATTTCTATCTTTTTGTAATAGTCGAAAAGTTTGGAAAGGAAATATTGGGTTTGCGGGTCGCCCTCTTCCCCTGCCAGGCGAATCGCGTTAACCACTGAGCGTATAACCACCTCGAACTGCTTTTGGGACTTAAAAATGATGACAGGATCGCTGATTTCGCAAGTGGCGACCGTACGCCTTAATTGCTCCATATCCTTAATAGTAAAACCCGCTTCCTTGCCCTTTGCGAAGAATTGAATCCAGTTCCCGGACCTTTCCTTGCTGAAATGCATCACCAGGAAGATGCAGCCAAGAGCAAAAATGAGGATTATAAGGAACAGAATCAAATTTTACCCCTTTTTAGCATGATTATTCTCGTTATTTTCATTATAATACAGAAACATCGTTATGGGTATATATATTGAAGCATTAATTTTATATATTCTCCTTTTTTTCTCCGGTTCAGCGGCAATAATTACGGGCACAGGAACACAAGCGGCGGAATTTTCCGTAAGAGGAGAACTGGTAAAAATCCTGCTTTACTGCATCCCCGCTCTGGCTTTAATCTGGCACCTAATAATCAAGTCATGGAAGATAGAATATTTTTTGATAAGACCCGGCAGAAAAGACCTTAAAGCCGGTTTAATAACTTTTCCGTGTCTTTTAATAATTGGCTTTACCGTGACAACCGCAGCAGCAATAATCGGCGGAACTCCGGCGCAGATTGTCCAATCGCCGTCCGCACCTTTCGAATGGGTACTCCTTTGCATTTCGTGTCTTTTATTCGCGTATCTGGAAGAGAGCTATTTCAGATTTTATCTTTTATCAAAAAGAACTGAATTAAATTTAAGCTCGCAGTCGGCGCTTATTTTTTCTGTGGCATTATTTTCGATATGCCATATTTACGAAGGGCCATGGGGATTTTTAAACTCTGTAATATCCGGGACATTTCTTTGTTTTATGTTTTTACGGTACAATTCACTTCACGGCATCGCCGCCGCGCACGCTCTTTATAATATTACGATTTATATTATAAACGCGGTTTTTAATTGATGTTTTACAACTGAATGCCAATACTGACAAAAGGTCTGATATATCCGCCGGGAGCAACTCTGAATAAATGATAATAATCTAATCCGGCGTCAAGCGCAAACAGCGGTGAAAAACGCCATTTGAAAAGTACGCCGATATTAGGCATTATATCTTCCAAAGAAAAACTGTTATTATAATATAAATACATCGCTCCAAGTCTAACACCAAAAGCAATTCTTTCATTCGCCTGCCATTTAAGAGCAATAAAATTTATTCCAGGCGCCAGGAAAAATAAATTATATTCTTTTTTAAACTGATATAAATTGACAGTCAATTCAGGTCCGATATATATATCCAAAGGCAGAGCGAATATAGCGCTAATACGCGCTCCAAAACTAAAAAGAGAAATATTTTCATTTAACTCGAAACCGTAAAGCGGAAACTGCATTGATACAAGCGCGCCGAAATTAAAAATAATTGGTTTTAACGCATACGGATTTTTTTCTTCTTCCGGCTCTTTAACAGTTTCAGGTTCTGCCGCGATTTCCTGTTCAGGCTGAGTTTCAGCGATAACAGCAGGTTCCGGTTCGAAAATTATTACAGGTTCAGGTTCGGTTTCAGCCGCATACTCTTGTTCCGGTTCTATGTCATGCTCAAGTTCCGGCTCATAATCGGGAACAAATTCCAATTCAGGTTCTGCTTCAGGTTCCGGCTCCGGTCTTGGTATTATTTTGAAATTTCTCCATTCGGAAGCACGGCTTGGTTTATCCAGTATATCGCGCGGAATTACGCGAAAACGATAATCTCCTACAGGAAGAGAAACTTCGATAAAACGCCGCGGAGTAAACTCGCGCAGATGAAACACATAATTATTACCGATTAATATTTCAAAAACAATTTCATATCTAAAGGAATATTCACCGCCGCTCCATGAAAACCTTTGAGTTAACCGCGGTTCATTTTGCGCGGGTAACAGTGCTGTTATTCCAAGAAAAATAAAAGCAAGCAACAAATATTTTTGTTTGTTAGTTGCCATATAAAATTCCAGTATCTTCAATTTGAACCGGACGCGGCGTCGGGAAATCGATAACAAATGTATTTTCCGCGGTTCTTCCCCTGCGCTGAATCGCGCCGCCTGTCATGCCGACAGCTTCAACCTGCCATGTAAATGTTCCCCTGTCCAGCAGGCTTAAATCGCTAAGTGTATAACTCGTTCCGTTGCTTACAGTAGCGCGGACAATCTGCTGCCTTCCTGCCGTTGTTTGCTGAAACAATGTAAAGATATACGCATTCGCTTCTCTTACCGCCGCCCACCTAAAAACTATATTTCTGCTTGATTGCAAATCGTTAAAGCCGTATGAAACTCCTCTTGCCGGACGCAGATTCTGCGCGGCAGGCAGTAAAGCCGGCGCAGGCGGCTGAGCTGGCACAGGCGGCGCTCTTTGCGGCTCGGCAGGAGCAGGCGGAACCGGTGTTACCGCTGCTGCAGGTGCAGGCGGCATAACAGCAGCTGCAATTTCCTGAGGCACAGCGGCAGGCGGTCTTGATGAAGGCGCTTCATTTGTAAGCCATTGTGAAAAACTAACTTCATTTGCGGCTTCGATAACCTGAGCCGTAGTTTGCTCTATACTGAAAAATCCTGTTTTGGAAAAAACGGCGCTGCCATTGTATATAACCGGGAAGACAGGCATTACGCGCCAATACCAAAGCCCGCTTCCCAGGCTTGAATCTGTCACAGAAGCAGATTCAGTTCTTTTATAAACTGAAGGATTTAAAAAATTCGAAGCGGAGCTAACTTCAAAAATATACGAAGACGCTTCTTCCAATTCTGTCCACTGGTAAGTTAAAACAGGATAATCACTTGAATAGCGGAAAACACTGTTAGCGGCAGGGCTTTTAAGTTCTACCGCTCCCGCGTCCGCTATCGTTAAAACACCCGAACTTAAAGGAGTATCTTCGATACAAACACGCCAATACCAAACGCCTGACTCTAAACGCGCCTGCGCCTGATTGTTAAGATTATTAATTCTGACAGAAACAGCGGAAAAATCTTTGTAAGGTGAAATATCAAGACGCAGCATATCCGCGCTTTCCAGATTGATTCTGTTCCACGCAAAATTAACGGTAAAAGGCTCTCTTGCGCTGTTTAAAAAACGCGAATTGGGAGCGGGCTGGGTAACTACTACCGCTCTTTCGCGTGTTTCTCTTCCGGCGAAATCCATAGAAACCTGTACGCCGGCATCAAGCTCTCTTTCCAAGCCTCTTTCGTCTACAAATTTAACAGTGCCTTCGTTTACCTGAATCGATGTTGCTCCGTTTTCTTTCAGGATTGCGTTTAAAACAGAGCCGGGGCTTGTTTTAACCTGGCTTCCGTTAATGTCCAGCGTAATGCTCTGGCTGCCCGCTCCCGACGAAAAAGAAAATTTCCCTTCGCTTATTGAAACCTGAATTCCCTCGCCGTCTTCTGAAAGAGAAATGCGGATTAAAGTATTTTCTTCCAGGTCGAGCGCACTTTCGCCGATGTAAAGCGTCGCCTCAGATACTTCAGCGACACGGATTAAATCTCCGATATATACAGGCGATTCTGCCGAAAGTCTGTCCCACAGCACTCTGCTGGATATTCTTCTTTGCACAATATTTTTTCTGATTATAACAGTGCCTACAGGTTCAACATTCTGAAGACTGATAGTCTGCATAAGATCGTTTCTGAACATATCAACACATAATACGGCGATAAAAAGGAAAACAGCGACTGCGAAAAAATCCTTAAACCGGAAATATTTTATTTTGTTGTTACGCGCTCTGCCGCTCATTTGTGCCCATGATCCTCGCCGATTTTATACTTCTTCTCGTCAGCGTTAACGTCAACATTCTCAAGTTCAGGCGGATCAATACCAAGAAGAGAGCGGACTTCATCAAGTGACTGAGGCCCTCTTGTATCTCCCGTAAAATTTACAACGGCGAAAATACGGACAGGTTTTGCTTTTCCTTTTACAGTTACAGAAGGCATTTCGTCTGTAATAAATTTATCCCCAACCAGCTTCCATGTATCTTCGGAAATTAAAATATCAGCGCCAAGCGGTTTTGTTAATGCTTCAATGCGCGACGCGAGATTTACCGCGTCTCCGATAACCGTATACTCCATGCGCATATCGCTTCCGAGCTGCCCCGCCGTAACAATGCCTGTATTTATTCCGCAGCCGATACGGATAGGCGGACTTGCGGGATCTCCTGTTTTGCGCCCTTTATTTAAAAAGTAAAGAGCTTTACGCATCATTAACGCCGCTTTAACACAGTTAAAAGCGTCTTTGCGCGGACTGCCAGCCGAATACGCGGTACCCCAGTGCGCCATTACAGCATCGCCGATAAATTTATCCACAACGCCGTTTGTTTTTTCTATACAGTCAATCATTTGGGTAAAATATTCATTAAGCCAGAAAACAATTTTGTCGGAAGCTTCGGCACCGAAATATTTAACAAAACTTTCCGACTTTGCTGTAAACTCGCGGATGTCGGAAAAGAAAACTGTTCCGTGTTTCGGCAAGCCGCCCGGTTTAATTTCACCGCGCATCGCTTTTACCGCGATTTCCTTGTTTGTAAATCTGCCAAAGATATGCAAAGCGGAACACATCTTGCCGAAACTGTTTGTTAAAACGCCAATCTCATCGAAATTTTTTGATTTTAAATTAAGATCAAATTTACCGCCTTCGATTTGCCTTGCTGCGGAGGCAAGCGATTTGAGCGGTATCGATATCGTTTTAGAGAAGAACCATACAAAAATTATCGATATGCACAAAACAGCGATTGTCAGGTAAATGTTGCGCCTTGTAGTCGCTGCAATACCTTCAAAAACTTTATCATATTCAATGTTTGTAATTACAACGCCGCCTGCGGAATTTAATTTTGTGTAAGCGACAAACTGGCGGATGTTTTTTGTCTGCTCCTGATTTTTTTTACCTATACCGGCATCAGCCAGAATGACTTTAGCCTTATCAAATAACGGAATGATCCTGGGGCTGAACTTTTTCCATGCCGGCGTTAAGAAACCAAGATTAACGGGAGTAAGCGGCGGCTGCACTGCTCCAAAATCGGTATCAATCAGCTGCTGCTTGTTTTTTTCGGAGCCGTCAAGAATTGAACGCGCAAAATCAAGATTTCTAATATTTGTACCGTTTTTAACAAGCGCAAAGTTGGAATGAACAAGCACATCGCCTTCGTTGTTTAACATATATGACTGGTTAATGCCAAAACCAAAATTATTATTAAGCCCTTCGGAGGAAAATAAAACTCCGCCGACTCCGCCTGATTGCCAGGGGAAAAATAAAGCTAAAATCGGCCTTGCGAAATGCGGCGCGGCGTTTTGAATGACCGTCTCGCCCCGTAACGCCCGTCCAAGCGCATCCCTTTGACTATTGATAAAAGACGCTGCCAAATCTCCATCCAGATTTCTGGAGTTAATAAAACGGCTGTTTACCAATAATTGCTCCTGCCTGCCGGGAACAATGAAAAAAACAGCGGCAATATCGTGATTTTCAGTAAAGAAAAATTCTGTCGACTCACGGATTATCGAATTTTGCGAACCTAAAGCCGTGATTGTTTGAATAAGAGTCCTTGAAACAGAACGTATATGCGATAAAGCGGTTTCCGCTTCCATTGTCGTACGGCGGTTCATCTCGAAATTATTATCTTCGGCTGAAATCCTTAAATCCGACTGCACCAGCCACGAAACAAGGGCGGTAATCGACCCCAAAGAGATAACTACAATTATAGAAATAATAACTATTAATTTGGCGCCGATAGAGAAACGTATCTTGTCCAAAGCGCGCCGATTTCGTTTTGCGCTCATATATTATTATCGTGGCTTTTTAAGGCTTACTATAGTAGGAATTCACCTATAATTAATTATTATTTGGGAAATATATACGAAAGCACACTAAGTATTCTATATATATTTAAGATATATATGATAAAAATAACAATTTTTTTGCGTTTTTATGGGGTTTGCAGGTTTTAAAAGGTGACTATTCCAAACTGCGGGTTGAGGTTCCTTTCTGACCATGTTTCCTATAATTCGAGCAGGAGATTGATTTAATATTTCAGATTGAGAAAGTATATAATTCGCAAGCATGGAACACTAAAGCTGTTTCATCGTCGTCTTCTTCCTCCGACCCCCGCTCCCGCCTAAAAAGCCCGAACGGTACGAACACTATGGCTGTCGCTCTTGATACTTCTTCCCTTGCTCCCTGCTCCCTTTCATGCTATATTCACCCTATGGAAGTTGTCGTTAAATATGTGCCGTCTGCGTTCAAACATGGCGTTACTGAAGAAAATATCCGACATGCCATATTGAATTGGAAATATGATGATATTGTTGAGGATGATCCTGACAAACATTTATTGATAGGATTTGACAGCAATGCAAATTTACTGGAAATAATATATAATGTAATTAATGAGCAAACAGTGAAGGTCTTTCATGCGATGAGGTGTACCAATGCGCACCGTGAATTGCTCGATATTTAGGAGAAAAATATGCCTGATATGACAGATGAAGAATATGACGCTCTGGATGAATACTATACAAAAAATCCGCCAAAACTGTCCGGCAACGGTAAAAGCGGTTTTTTTGCGAGACATGCGGAAAAGGGTAACACCCTAATCTTTGTAGACAATCTTTCTGCCGACTGGCTGCGAATTAAAGCTACGGCAAATAATACAACCCCCGAAGCCATTATAAGCGAGCTTGTCCGCAAAGAAATGACTGCCGCTGTTGCTGTATAAACCCCGCTCCCCCTAAAAAGCTCTGACAGCACAGACGACTCTGGTGTCGTTGCCCTTGTTTATGCTGGCCTGATTGACAAGCGCGAAACTCTGATACCACGCGTTATCGCTATCGCGCTGCGACGAAGACCAGAAATTGCCTTCTGTTATGCCAACATGGCTTCTTTGTATGTAAATTTGATTCAGTTCTTCTCTGCTTGGCAGAAACCAGTCGTTTTTACCGCCGCCTGAATATGCCGTGGCTGCTTTTGCGGCGTTATTTGCGTTTGTATCGTCAGGGTGGGCGGCTATTATAAGCGCTGTGTTCAGTCTGCCTCTGCCGATTGCTCTGTCAGTTGTTTCAGTATTATTTTGCGACAGATTAGGTATTAAAATATTTGTATTTGACCATCGCATAGCTGATGCTGATGCATTTGCAGGAGCGGCTTCAAGGTAGTAGGCGGTATATTCGGCGAAGTAGCCCTCATCGCCGGAATTTCCGTATCCTTCCACAGTAAAACCGTTTGGATTAACATAGATAATAATTCCGCCTGCGGGTCCTGTATTGCCGATGTTGTACACTGTTTTCGCAACCAGCACTCCGCTTGCGTTGATATAATTCGAAAAGCCAATCGCCTGGGAAGAAATGGGCGTACTTGATTTATAGAAATTTCCAAGCGTGAATTTCGCTATATCAGCAGGGGTGAGCGCGTATCCGCTTACCGCTTGTATTATTTGTTTTCCTGCCCACTTGGTGATAACAGCGTTAACAGTATCAGTACTATTGCTCCTAATATGAAGCGCTGCGACATTTCCGGTAAACGCACCCGGCAGACTTATAAACGGATCAGATTCTGAATTATCCAGCATAATTACGCCGATTTCCGCGCTTCCAGATAAATTAAAAGCTGTAGTAGAGTTTGGAAATGGAGCAAAAGCAATATCAGCAGGCGTATTTTCTTTAATACTGCCGCCTGTAATTTTAACAGCACCGTTACCTAAATAAATACCACCTGAAAATGCTGAACCAACATTGTAGCTCGAAGCATTCCCTGTAATGCTGCCGCCGGACATAATAAAACTAGCATTCTCGCCATTCACTGATATTACATCGTGATATGCAGTATAGTGCCCGGTAATTTTTGAACCATTCAGCATGGTCAATGTTCCGTTTTTTACGCTCAAAATATCTGTCGTGCTGTTATTTATTCCCTTTATGGTGATATTATTTCCCAGCGTAAGGATTGTTGCCGCGTTTTGTAGCGTGAACATCGAAGACCCAACTGCGCCGCTGTATTGAATCGTGCGCTCGTTTGCAATTCCTGTCGCGGAACTGACAAGCGTAATATTTTGATCCGTGGTATTGAGTATCTTTGCGCCCAGCGTCTGGTCTTTATAAAGCGTTACGGTGTAATTTCCAGACGCGGTAATCGAAGCAAGCGCGGCATCAAGGCTGGCGTAGGGTGTGGTTGTCGTGCCGTTGGTTACAGTAACGGGATCAACCAAATGCTCAGGCCACGGCAGGTTTTCGCTCTGCCAATACAGGCGCGGCATTCTGCCTTCTTGCCACACCCAAGGAGATGTTTCGCTATCGCCGAACGCAAAGCCCGCCGCTGTCCACGTCGCTTGCGTCCGCAATTCTGCCGCAGTTACGCCAAGTCCGTCAATGTTGTCCAAAGCATTGCCGGGAGTTCCCGTGAAGTTAAACGGTATACCGCTCCACGCGCGGTTATTGGTGAGGGTTCCGCCGGCATCTACGATGCCGACAATTCGCCCAAAGACAGCAGACGTGCCGCCTGTACGAGTAATGGACTGATTCAATGCGATACTGCCTTCAACATTACACGCAGAGGATATATATGCAGCAATGCCGCCGACCTGGCCTGTGCTGCTGCTGACAGCGCCAGCAGCAAAACAATTAGAGAGAGGAGGGCCTTGCTGTCCCACGATGCCGCCGGCTTCGCCGCCGGTAACAGTGCCGGTGGAGTAACAGTTTCGGATTGTCCCGCCGGAGTTGTGGCTGAAGCCAGCGATGCCGCCGACAGAAGTACTGGAGCCGGTAACATTCACCGCTGAGAAACTATTTTGAATGATGCTGCTGATGCCCCAGTTCGCTCCTACCAATCCGCCGACAGCACTGCTGCTGGAGGAAACACTGCCGCTTGCAGAACAGTTGCTAATCGTGCCACAGTTTTCTCCGGCAATAGCGCCGGTATACGACAACGTATTGTTAATATTGACATTTTCCAGCCGGAGGTTTTCCACCTTTCCAGACACCCTTGTGAACATCCCCTGATAGCTCTCTGTACCGTTGATAGTCAAACCGGTAATGGTGTGCCCGTTGCCGTCAAAAACGCCGCTGCTGCCAAGTCCGATGGGTACCCAGTCGCCTTTGCCGGTCAGGTCAAAGTCGGACCTAAGCTTATAGTGCGCCGAAGTCGTCCAGTTCATGCCTTTGTAATTTCCGCGCCCCATTGCGCGAAGGTCAGCTTCGCTGTAGATAAGGAAGGGCTTGTCGGACGTGCCGCTTCCGGGATTCAAAATTAGCTTGCCGATTTCCTCGCCGAATGTGCCAATGACGTGGGTGGCAGAGATTGATCTATCTGCAGCGATTGCCGCAGTTGAATAGAATTTTCCAATACCAATATTTATAACTTGTCCGCCTGTAATGCCGGTAAATATTATTTTATCATTCCACCAGCTCACA
>Ga0209755_10004381_pt1 | contig 16747 bp, 14 predicted proteins | sample TergutCo191P1_FD_187301 | JGI IMG/M metagenome (GOLD analysis project Ga0209755, IMG submission 187301) | Cornitermes sp. P1 segment gut microbial communities from Petit-Saut dam, French Guiana - Co191P1 (SPAdes) (version 2) | ecosystem: Host-associated > Arthropoda: Insects > Digestive system... | reverse complement strand
GATAATAATTCAATATAATTTTTATTACATGTATCTTATACAGGGACATGAGCAGATTAGGCCGCGATTATCTACAACGCCGGGTATGATTTGTGTAAAGCAGACGTAAAAGGGCAAAGGCTATATTTGAAGAAAGCAGAGGTGAGTGCCGCGTGTTGACCCATGAAGAAATCCGCTCCGCCGTTACCAAGATAGCAGAACTCCACCCCATAAAAAAGGCATCTTACTTCGGCTCATACGCTGACGGAAAAGCAACAGATAACAGCGACTTGGATTTGCTTCTTGAGTTTGACAAGCCGAGGGTATCATTGTTTTTGTTGTCAGCTATCAAACTGGATTTGGAAGAACAACTAAAAATCCCTGTTGATGTAATTCATGCCCCGCTTCCGAAAGACGCCTTGATTCAGCCGCAGAGAGTGGTGCCGGTGTATGGATAGGCGGGATAGGGTTTTACTTGAAAAGATTTGGAGCGAAACCAGCATCATAGCTGATTTGGTTGACGGCTACACCTGCGAAACTTTTGTTGAGGACGAAAAGACCAAGCGGGCTACCTGCATGACGCTAGTGGCACGTAACACCTAAAAGTTTACAATCCTCGCGGCGTCTTTATCTGCCTGACCTCGTTAAAAAAACTCGAAAGACCACTGGTATTCCTGTGGTTTGAAGCAACGACCAACTATACCCTCTTTAGAAAATAGGGTATAGAGAGATGCGGGGTAGAAAAAGCGTTTCGTCTTTGTAGGTGACGTTGCTCCGACGTCCCGCTCACGCCAAAATTCCCCTCCGGGGAGGGGTGGCGCGGAGCGACGGGGTGGTCAAACCCACTTCAAAGGTAACCATTGAATACGGGCGACCGAGGACGGTCGCCCCTACGATAGGCACCGACAAAATTCCCCTCCGGGGAGGGGTGGCGCGTAGCGCCGGGGTGGTTAAACCACAGGCTTTCGCAGTAACAGCAAAACACCCGCCCCTGCGGGGGGCACCCTCTTCGTAAGCGAAGAGGGCGCAAGGGGCAAAGGTTAAACCAAGCGATTGTACTCGGCGATACTAATATTTATATCACCCAAGACGGCGCGAATTAATGGTCTGGGCAAGTCCTTTGCCGGATGGAATGGAACTGTAGTTGTTCTGCCGTCAGGATGTCGATAAAAAACACGGCTTCCTTTCTAACGCACCTTTACAAATCCTATACTAAGAAGCATTTTCTCCAGAACTGCGGCACTTACGAGCTTCAACTTGCTCATACAGCGACCTCGATTTGTGAAATTCCTGCGAAAAATGGCAGCCGGTCAATATCCTCTTCATCCATCTCTTCAAGGCAAAGTGAGACGACTTCCCTCAGCTTTTCATGCAGTTCGTCAATTGACCCTGCACAGGTATGCGCTCCTGTTATTCCCGGTATATGCCCGACGAACATACCACTTTCAACATCCTTTTCAATGTATGCGGTGTACAAACGATTCACAATAATCAAATCCTTTCCGGGTACTTAATAAGCGGGGATTCCTGAAACATAGTATATAGCAATTCCTCAAATAGTTCAACAATATTAAGACCGGGCGACGCGTAGCGCCGGGGTGATGAAAATACGCAACAGACAAAATTCCCCTCCGGGGAGGGGTGGCGCGTAGCGCCGGGGTGGTTAAACCCACTGCAAAGGTAACCATTGAATACGGGCGACCGGGACGGTCGCCCCTACAACAAATCTTGACGAGGGTTGACACAATCGCATTGCCTTTGTAGGGGACGTTGTGGGCAACGTCCCCTACAAAGGCAAAACGTTTTTTAACCTCTCGTCCCTCTATACTCTCTTTAGCAAAGAGGGTATAGGGCTAAGCTTACCCTCCCTATACAAGACTTGACAGAAGCAACATTCACTGTGTTAAAATGGGGTAACTCAATTTTTTTCTTTCTGTTGTATTTTTTTTTATAATTCTATATAATGTCATCGACTATGTGTACTGATAAGGAGAGACAATCTTGGTTAGAGAAATGATATCATATATTTCTGAGTGCGATCCCGAGGTCGGAGAAGTTGTTGAGCGTGAGTTCGTGCGCCAGCGCAGAAACATCGAGCTGATAGCATCGGAAAACTTTGTCAGCGAAGCTGTACTTCTCACCGCCGGAACAGTTTTGACTAACAAATACGCCGAAGGCTATCCGTCCGCACGTTTCTACGGAGGGTGTGAAGAGGTCGATGTCGCGGAGACGTTGGCTATAAAAAGGGCGAAGGCACTCTTTGGCGCGAATTTCGCAAATGTTCAGCCTCATTCCGGCGCTTCGGCAAACTACTCGGTTTACATGGCGCTTTGCCATCCCGGGGACACAGTCCTCGGGATGAATCTTGATCACGGCGGTCATTTGACGCATGGCTCAAGCTTCAATTTTTCCGGAAAAAACTATAACAACATCTCATATGGCGTTGCTCCGGATACAAACCTCATCGACTATGAGGAGCTTCTGAAACTGGCAAAGAAGACCAAGCCTAAAATGATCATCGCCGGTGCGTCGGCTTATCCCAGGACACTGGATTTCAAAAAGTTTTCTGAAATCGCAAAAGAAGTGGGCGCATACCTGTTTGTAGATATGGCTCATATTGCCGGACTGGTTGCCGCCGGTGAGCACCCCAGTCCCCTGCCATATGCGGACGTCGTTTCCAGCACAACTCACAAGACGCTTCGCGGCCCCAGAGGCGGATTTATTCTGACAAATGATGAAAAGCTTGCAAAGAAAATTGACTCCGCTGTTTTCCCCGGCACACAGGGCGGTCCTCTCATGCACATTATTGCAGCAAAAGCGGTTGCTTTGGGTGAAGCTCTAAAACCGGAGTTCAAGGCTTATCAGCGTCAAATCCGCCTGAACGCACAAGCGCTGGCGCAGGGGCTTATCAGCTCCGGTTTCGACCTGATATCGGGAGGAACCGACAATCATCTCATGCTCGTTGACCTTCGGAAATACGGTGTGACCGGCCGCGAAATGTGTGACCTGCTTGATACTGTTCACATTACGGTTAATAAAAATAAGATACCAAACGACCCGACACCCGCCTCTGTCACAAGCGGCATACGACTGGGCACCCCCGCTGCTACAACCCGCGGGTTTAAAGAAGATGACATGAAAACAGTTGCCGGGCTGATTGCGCTCACCATCACTGATTATGAAGGGAAAGCGGATTTCATTCGTTCGGAAGTCAACAATCTTTGCGATAAATACCCCCTGTACAGTTAAATCGAATGTTGGGTGTATCCCGAATCCCACTGTGAAAGGTTTTATTACCCTATGAGGTTTTCTCTTGTTCCCGGATTTTCTTTCCGCGAAATAACAGACATCACGACTGATTTTCTTGATCAACTGGGTATAAAGTTTCTGATGCTCGATCTTGATAATACGATCGCGGCATATGACGAGCACATCCCTTCTCAGAGTGTGTCGCAGTGGGTTGCGGAAATACGAAAAAGCGGCGTTGAGCTGTACATAGTCTCCAACAGTTTGCGGGAAAAACGCGTCAGGGCGTTCGAAGAAACACTGAAAATCGGCGTGGTCATGAATGCGCATAAGCCATCACCGCGCGGCGTTTTACATGCGATGACATCAGCAGGCTTTTCCGCACAGGATTCGGCGCTCATTGGGGATCAAATATTCACCGACACAATTGCCGCTAACCGCGCGGGAGTCATATCAATAATTGTAAAACCAATAAAATTTACAAACCCGTTCATCGCAATAAGATATGCCTGTGAAACGCCAATTAGAGCAATATGCACAAACAAATGCTGCAACAAACGTGAACAAGCCAACAGACGCGGTAAAAAAAATAATTTTAAGATTGGGGCAAAGTATGAATAACATTAACAAAGTAAAGCATTCCCTGTCCGAATATGAGTTTGACGCAATGCTGATTACGAGCGCTGCCGGCAGATTATATACCGGCGGGTTTGCCTCCAGTGCAGGAGCATTTCTCATAACTCCAAAAGATGCATGGTTTCTTGTAGACCCCCGATATGTCGAGGCCGCAAAAAAAGCTATTAAGCACGCCGAGGTTTTGCTGGTGACAAAAGATGAGACATTCCCCGAAAAGCTGAATATGCTGATGGAAAAAAATGGCATTTCATCTGTGGGTTTTGAAGATGGCTATGTGACATATGGCAGTTATCTTGAATGGGAAGAAAAGTTTAAGGCAAAACTGATTCCCGGACAGAATCTGATTAACGACCTTCGTGCGGTCAAGTCACGCGATGACCTAAACTGCATGATTGAGGCGCAGCGTATTGCAGAGAAAGCCTTTCTGGATATATTGCCAATGATAAACCGTGAAATTACAGAAAAGGAGCTCGCTGCGCTGCTGGTTTATCGCATGATGAAAAACGGCGCAGACGACAAATCCTTTGACCCCATAGTTGTTTCCGGTCCGAGGTCAAGTCTGCCTCACGGCGTCCCCACAAACGAAAAAATAAGCAATGGCTTTTTAACAATCGATTTCGGAGCTAAGCTTAACGGCTGGTGCAGCGACTGCACCAGAACTCTTTGCATTGGAACGCCTGATGATGAAATGGTAAATATCTATCAGACCGTTCTTTCCGCGCAGGAAGCCGGAATTGCCTCTATAAAAGGCGGAGTCGAATGCTTTGAGGTCGATGCTGCCGCACGGACTGTTATTGAAGACGCGGGATACGGAGAGTACTTTGGTCATGGCTTCGGTCATACAATCGGGCTTGAGGTGCACGAAGCTATCAGAGCATCCCAACTGTCTAAAGAAACGCTGCCCGTCGGCGCTGTTTTAACCGCCGAACCCGGTATATATCTGCCCGAGCGATATGGCGTCAGGATTGAAGACACAATATATGTTACAGAAAACGGTTGTGAAAATATAACAAATCTTCCAAAAAAACTGATGATCATCTAATAATCCTTGCATTTTTAGTCCAATTGAGATAGAATGAGTCGTCAATAAAAGGAGGATGATATAATGATTTCTGCCGGCGATTTCAGAAACGGGGTCACTTTTGAGTGGGACGGAAAAGTTATGCAGGTCGTTGAATTTCAGCATGTAAAACCGGGCAAGGGCGCGGCTTTTGTACGCACAAAAATAAAAAACGTAATAACCGGCGCCGTGGTCGAAACATCATTCAGTCCATCGGATAAATTTGAAAACGCATTCGTTGAGCGCCGTGATATGGAGTTTTGTTACAATGACGGCAATCTATACTACTTCATGGATCTCGAAACCTACGAACAGGAACCCGTTGACAAATCATTGCTCGGAGACAATTTCAAGTTCGTTAAAGAAAACATGAGCTGCAATGTGCAATCATACAAAGGCAAGGTGTTTAATGTAGACCCGCCAAATTTTGTTGAGCTTGTCGTCATAGAGACCGATCCGGGCTTTAAGGGTGATACCGCAACAAATGTTCTAAAGCCTGCAATAGTCGAGACCGGAGCCGAGGTTAAAGTCCCTTTATTTATAAGTGAGGGAGAAAAAATACGCATTGATACAAGATCCGGCGAATATATGGAGCGTGCCAAAAGTTAAAATGAAATCATTATGGAGGTAATTATAATGTCTATCAAAGAAAAAGTTGCATATCTGAAAGGTCTTGCGGAAGGTCTGGGGCTTGATGCTAGTGAAAAAACGGAAAAACTAATCTCGGTAATGATCGACACTCTCGAAGATGTGGCAGAAGAAATTGACGCATTGAATCAAAACTCACTTGATATTGGTGATGAGCTTGACGCAATATCCGATGATTTAGCAGACGTGGAGGAATTCTTATACGGCGGAGATGACGATCTGGACGACTTTGATTATGATGACTTCGATGATGATGACTTTGACGATGAGTGCGGCTGTTCGTTTTGTAACGGCGGTAACATGTCCTACGAAATCTCTTGCCCCGCTTGCGGAGTAGAGATTGAGCTCGAAGAGTCGGATCTGGTTCTCGACTCGGTAAGCTGTCCGAAATGCGGCGAGACGCTTGAGTTCGAGTTTGATGAAGTTGACGTTGAGGACGATTTTGACGAAGACGAAAGCAAATAAAAACGCACAATTAACAACAACCGGGGCGGTAATAACCGTCCCTTTTTATATGCAGTTTACAGGTCACCCGGTACATAAATGACAGGTACTTGAGACGGTTTCCATGCCTCCAGTAACCTGTAGCATAGCCGTGGATTTATTAAGGTTTCTCATGCAATTGTTTACAATCTCCACATTGTTGTGATATAATTAATCGCCGAGTAAGTGTAAAAAGTTGCTTGTCAGCGGCAAAAAAACATATTGTGGCACAAGGAGGATGTAGTAGTTGCTCTGGGTAAAAGAAAGCATTGATGAAGTCCTGCAAAAGCTAAGTGTTGACTCAAAAAACGGGCTCAGCTCGGAAGAAGTGAATGAGCGCCAAAAAAAGCATGGGTTAAACGAGTTTGAGGAAGAAAAAAAGGAAACCCTATTTCAAAAAATATTGCACCATCTGTCTGAAATCCCAACACTGATACTAATTGCTGCAGCGATGATTGCGGGATATATGGCGATTTTCAATCCGCCCGACACAATTGGGCGCGGCTGGCCAAAAGTCATAGTCATTATGTCCATCGTTATCATTAACGTCTGCCTGGGCATATATCAGGAAAGCAAAGCAGAAAAAGCGCTGGAAGCACTCAAAAAGATGAATGCTTTTAAGACAACAGTAATCCGTGATGGCATAAAGCAAATCGTCGAAGCCGGGCAGCTAGTTCCCGGAGATATCGTTGAGCTGAATGCCGGAGATGTAATAACTGCCGACTCCAGGCTTATTACCGCAGCCAGCCTGCAAGTGGACGAGTCAGCGCTTACGGGCGAAAGCCAGCCTGTTGATAAGGATGCGGGCGCAAAGATTGAGGAAGCCGCTCCACTGGGCGATCGGCTTAATATGGTCTATTCCGGCTGCTTAGTAACAAATGGCGGAGCCACTGCCGTAGTAGTGGAAACTGCAATGGAGACAGAAATGGGCAGAATAGCCCGGCTCCTAAATACAACGCAAAAACTAAAAACACCATTGCAGCTCCGTCTGAAACAACTGGCAAAGCGAATCTCTGTATTGGCTCTGGTGGCTGGTGTGCTCATGATTGCCTTTGGATATCTGCTGCACCCAATCGACCCGATAACAGGAAGTCCAAGGGCGTTTTTGGATATTCTCATACTTGGCGTTGCGCTGGGTGTTGCAGCGGTACCTGAGACTCTGCCTATCATTGTCACAATGGTACTGTCCTACGGCGTGTATAATATGGTAGCAAAAAATACAATCATACGCAGGATTCCGGCAGTAGAGACTATCGGTAATACCTCTGTTATATGCTCGGACAAAACGGGAACCTTGACGCAAAACAAGATGAAAATTCAAAATATCTGGCATGTCCGGCACGAACCAATCTCTGTCAAAGAAAAAGAAAACTTCAATGCAGACCAAAGAATGCTCGTCGAACTTCTCGCATCGTGCAGTAATGCTACCATCGAGGCATTCGGCGACGATGATGAAGAGCACGTTATCGGCGACCCCACCGAGATAGCGATAATCCGACTTCTACACGACCTTAATCTTGACAGAGTGCAAGCTGAAAGAGATTATCCCAGAATCTACGAGCTGCCCTTTGACTCCGGCAGAAAGCGCATGACAACAGTACACAGAACCGAAGATGGATATATCGCCGTAACAAAAGGAGCTTTCGACAGAATCCCTGTAAAATGGGATCCGGAGCTTCATAAAAAGGCTATCGAAATACATGATTCGTATGCTGAAAAAGCCTTGAGAGTCATAGCCGTTTCAATAAAGAAATATGATAAAAAACCAACGGATTTCAGCATGGAAGCACTTGAAAGCGATCATGAGTTTCGCGGTATGGTCGGCATGATTGACCCGCCGAGACCGGAAAGCGCCGACGCAGTGACCGAAGCAAGAGCCGCGGGTATAAAAACTGTTATGATAACCGGCGATCACATTGTGACCGCTGCCGCAATAGCTAAAGAAATCGGCATTTTAGGAGAAGGCGACAGAGCCGTTGCAGGCTCCGAGCTTGCGAAAATGAGCGATGAAGAGCTGCATGAACAAGTGCGCGGCATCTGCGTTTATGCCCGCGTCAGCCCGGAGGATAAGACCAGAATAGTACAGGCATGGACAGCCCACGGCGAAGTCGTTGCCATGACAGGAGACGGTGTAAACGACGCCCCGGCACTCAAAGCCGCTGACGTTGGTGTTGCAATGGGAATCACAGGAACGGAAGTTTCTAAGAATGCTGCGGACATGATAATCACGGACGATAACTTTGCAACCATAGTCGATGCTATTTCTGTCGGTCGAACTGCATATGACAATATACGCAAGACTATTGCATTTTTGCTAAGCGTTAACTTTGCGGAGATATTTATTCTGCTTGCGGGAATGCTTCTGGTGGGCGTTTCTCCTCTGCTTGCCTTGCAGATACTTCTGATAAATGTCGTTTCCGATGGTATTCCGGGCTTCTTCCTTGCCTTTGAAAAACCTGAGTACGGCGTTATGAAGCGCAATCCGCTCAAAAAAGGCTCAGGCATCTTCTCAGCAGGTCTTGGCATAAAGATTGCACGCGGCGCTATTTGTTTCTCTATTTTGACATTGGGCGCATTCTTCTTGGGCGCATATGTACTCCCCGCCCCCGATGGCTTTGTGCCCAACGCTCAAGGTGCGTTTTATGATATCGGTATAAGCATGGCATTTGTTGTTTTGTCATGGGCGTCGGTAATAAATATCTTTAATATCAGAAGCGAACTGTCAATATTCAAGGTAAACCAACTGGAAAATAAGGGATTGTTTTTCGCGGCGCTCGGCACCATACTATTTACACTGCTGGTCGCACTCGCTCCGCCGATAGCTGAAGTCTTTGACGTGAGCACCGGACTATCAGGACTGCATTGGATAATCATGGTAGGCTTGGCATTGATGCAGCTTATCATCGGCGAAATCCACAAATTACTCTTTAGCAAGAAAGCAGTTTGATATAGCTCCTCAGCTAACCTGCTTTTGCATAACCATAGCCTTACGCCCTCGCTGCCAAATCACAAACCGGCATATGCGAGGGCTTTTGCTTTGGTCTTCTTAATTGTCATCCGGCTTTTCTTCACCAATTTCTCCGTAGATTAGATAATCTATCGGGTCAGAGACATCATCGGAGCATCCGACTCTTCCGTTTTGGTTTTTTTGTTCGCAGAACTCGAACAGATATTTAAAGATACGGAAAAGTGCAAAAACGCTGATACCCGCCAAAATCAGACTGCTAACTCCATAATCTCCCAGACCATCCAATGAAATAAAAAATAGCCCCATAATAATAGCAATTATTGAAACAACAAGAAAAAACCTCATTTTGTAATCCTCCCGCTTATTGTGGTTCGGAGCGCCTGCCTGTGCGTTCCGCGCCTGATAAAACAAGATTACTAAATGAGGTGTCCAATTAACTTCCCAGCCAAACAATCATTCGTTCGTTTTCAAAAATTCTTCCGTCCACTTTTTAAGCTCTGCCTTGAGTCCTTGCGGCGCCACGACTTGGCATCGCTTCCCAAACTGAAACAACCACCCGTAAAACACAGGTGACAATGCGACATTGACTTTGACGGTAAAATAATCGTCGTCATCGGCTATCATCATAACATCCTTGCCAAAGCGATCAATCACAACGCCTATGAGTTTGTTATGAATGCGCAGCTTAACCTCAGTTTCTTCCCCGCCAAACATACCAAAAACCTTCTTTGAATAGTCGGCAAGATTAAAGCTCTTCACACCCGGACTGCTCTTATCAGCAAGCTTGCAAACCCCCACCATCCTGTCAACCCGATAGTGCCTGAAATCACCGGTATCATCAGAGTGAGCGATTAAATAATAATTCTCATCATTCCATGTAAGCGCGAGCGGACTCACTATATAAAGCTCGCTTTCTTTTCGATAAATGCGCTCCTTGTTCAGATTATAGTCAAAGTATCTGAAACTTATTTTCCTGCCTTCCAAAATCGCCTCATGCACAGAGTCAACACTGTAGTAAATGCTCTCATTCATGCTCTTGACGCGATCATGAATAAACACCTGTCTTCTCAGCTTGACAGCATCGTGCTCACTGGCGAGGTTTTCAAGCTTTTTTATAAGCCCCAGCGACTTTCTCTTAGTAATAAACTTCGATGACTGCACAGCATCTGCCAGGAGCTTTAACTCCGGCAGCTCAAAGTCGCGTTCACCGATGTAATATGTGTTCTTTTGCGTTTTTTCAACGACAATATCAAGTCCGAAATGCCTTAGCGCTTCTATATCCTCATAGATTGTCTTTCTCTCGGCAGCAACGTCATACTTTTTCAGTTCATTTATCAGCTCATTGACAGAAAACTTATGATTCTCATCCGTTTTTGTGAGGAGTATTTGCATAAGATATAGCAGTTTTAACTTCTGACCGCTGGATTTTGGCATACCAAACTCCTTTGTAAGTATAAGAATTGTCCGCGCCATCATAATGGAGCTATTGCATATGAGTGTAGCATATCTAAGCCAACATTACAATGGACACGGGCTTTGGTTTAGGTTATACTAAACCACTGGTAACAGGTCACTGAACACCCGGAAAACTAAGCCGCACACGGAGCGAGGGGCGTCAATATGAAAAAGAATAACTTCATAACCAAATTATATAACTCCTACTTTCATCCGAGTCTTGACCTCCGCGTTCAAGTGTTCAATCTGCTTGGACTGGCCGGGATTATTTTAGGTCTTTTTTCCGCGCTTGACGCGATGATTGCTTTTGACCCTTGGCATATCATATTAAATTTAACCGCTTCCGGCTTCGGAAGTTTTGTTCTCTACATTACAAGACGCACCGGTAAATATCGTTTATGTTTTCTGCTTACAGTTATCGTTGTTTTCTTTATCATTTTCCCGCTCCTATTTTTCACGGGCAACGGATATGGCGGCGCTATGCCTTATTTCTTTATAGTCGCCATTATATTTACAGGAATAATGCTGGAAGGCAAAACAAGAATCATTCTTGTGCCGCTGTTATCGCTGACTTACATTGGCTGTATTCTTATCGAATACTTTATATTAGGAACGTTTGCTCACTATCCAAATGAAATTACGCATATGCTGTCCATTCTTTCCACAGTCGTACTTGTAGGCTTGATTCTCTTTACCGTTTTCATGATGTATATCCGTATCTACGACAACCGGCAAAAGCAGCTTGAAGAAATAGACAGAGTCAAAACCGAATTCTTTCAAAATATGCACCATGAGATGAAAACACCGCTGAATGTAATTAATACATATATTCAAAGCGCAAATGTCATGCTGGAAAACGATATAGACAAAAGCGCCGTTATACTAAAACTTGAAACCGCACAGCAGGAAATCATACGGCTTGCGCGCATGGTCGAAAACTCCCTAGACCTTGCCGCGGCGCAAATCAAGCAACAGCAAATGGAACCGATTGACTTTGTTGCGTTTTTGCGGGCGAAAGCCGGGATGTTTACATCAGTATTTCAAAACAGCGGCAATACACTCCATATAAAAATCCCGGAGGCTCTGCCGAGTGTTTTGGGCAACGCGGATTTATTGTCGCAACTGATTTTCAATCTGATGTATAACGCCGCCAAGCATACGCAAGACGGAAAGATCACCGTATCCCTTGAGCAGACAGGTCAGCGTCTTACCGGCATAATCAAAGACACGGGAGAAGGTATAACCGCTGAAAACCAACTTAATATATTTCAGCGCGGAGCATCGTCAGGCGGCACGGGTTATGGTCTTTCCATTTGTAAAACCATTATAGAGATGCACAACGGCGATATCAATATAGAAAGTCAGCCCGGTAAAGGTACGGCTGTGACTTTCACGCTTCCTTGCATGAACGAGATTGCGAAGATTTCAACGAAGCTCTAAACACGGAGGGAACAAATAATGAGTGATAAAGGTAAAATCCTTCTTGTCGAAGATGATATGCAGGTGCAAATAAATAATCTGGAGATATTGAAGCTTTCCGGTTATTCCGTTGTGCTGGCGATGAACTTGGCGGAAGCGCGTACAGAGATAAGAAAACAAAAACCCGACGCCGTTGTCTTGGACATAGCCCTGCCGGACGGAGACGGTGTGGATTTTCTAAAGGAACTGCGGCACACGCTAAATATTCCGGTGCTGATGCTGACCGCTTCGCAAGCGGCTTCCAGGGCTGCCGCCAGTTTTGACGCGGGCGGCGACGATTACCTCCGCAAACCATATGACTTAAAGGAATTTCGCGCAAGGGTGGACGCTCTTATGCGCCGGGCGGCGCGTGTGCCGGAAATCATAAGCAAAAACCGGCTATCTCTTGATGTGACGGCGGGTTTGGCTATGCTTGACGGAGTGGATTTAATGCTGACACAAAAGGAATTTGCGCTGCTGTTATTTTTTGTACAGAACGAGGAGCGTTTTATCAGTATGGAATACATATATGAAAAGATATGGAAAGCGCCGATGATAGACAGTCAGGCAATACGCCAGACTGTGAGCCGTCTGAACAAAAAGATAGCTGGCAGCGGGTATCTTATTGTATGGTCAAGGGGCGAGGGATACAGCTTCGAGAGGGAATAGCCGACGACCGCCGCCGACTGCAAAATATTCACAGCGAGCGTGACAATTCTGTCACGCTCGCCGCTTTATGTTTTTCGTTGCAATAAAATAAGAATATCTCAATATTCAACAGACAGGATTGTTCATAGCTATGGGAGGTTGCTTCAAGATATGGCTACAAGAGATGATAAACATAAGAGCAAAATTGTTCGTGTCAATGCAATAGACACTGACTGCTTTGATGTAACCTTATCCAGCGGGCACACAATCCTGCTGGAACTTGGCAGCCGAATACACGAACCGGCATTTGCGGCGCTTATTCAAAGCGGCGCTTTCGACAAGCCGCAAACAGACGGCGAGCGGCTCTATTGGCAAGACGGCACATCTATCACACTTGCGGAGATATTTGAAATGCTTAGGGAGGATCAATAATGGATCAGGATAAGAAAACACCTGCCGGTGCACCATCATCCGACACAACATCGGCGCTGTTTGTATCGGCGCGCAAAAAGCAGCTTGAGCAGCAGGAAACCGAGCGCAGGGCAAAAGAAAAAGAGGATCAGCGGCTGGCTGCAGAAGCTGAGGTGCGCAGATTGGAAGCGGAGGTCGAAGAACGCCGCCGGAAGGCAGAGGAAGATGCGAGACAGGCGGATGCGGATGCGCATCGTATCGCCCAAGAAGCGCATATGAAAAAAGCGCAGGCTGCTGTGAATCCGGACGCGGTCATTGGCGTACCTATGCAGCAAAGTAAAATCCCGGTTGCATCAAACAAGACAAAACCCGCCGCAAACGGCAGCTTTCCGGCGAATCTGCTTGGCAACAAGAAACTTTTGGCGATTATCGGCGGAGGAGCCGCGGCGCTCGTCCTGCTTATCGTCATACTGGTTTCATCGCTTGGCGGCGGAAGCAAAACGCCATATTTAACAGCAAGCGGATTTGACATGACAGGCTCATTTATAAATATGGAGACGACCACACAGCTAAGCCTCTATGCCAGCGGCAATGCGGAACTCATACACCCTGACAACTCAATAGAAACGGGAACGTATACAATTGAGGACGACTATATCATAGTTAGTCTTGACGGAGTCACCCACGAGTTTATGATCATCACCGAGGATGGGTTAGGCGATGAAAACTTCGACCTATATGTCAGAGTCGGCAGTGATTTGTACTACCAGGAAGCAGATTCAAGTGTCGGCTTCGATTCGGATGACGAAATTGACTCTCCTCCCAACGGCAGTGTGACCTTTACAGACCCTAAAACAGGGATTCAGCTTTACCATCCCGAGTACATGTTTCCAATGCATGTTTTAGATAGTCCTGACATAGAGATAGTATCCATATTTTATGATGGTGATATGTTATTCGTTATGAACTTTACCGATCTGTACGATGATTTAGTTTTGACAAACAATCACGATGACGCAACCCTGCTAAGAATATTGTCCAATGCATTCCTTCGTGCTTACTCTGAAACAATATTCGAAACAGAGAATTGGGCAACCGCTCTAGGTACACAGGATTTTTTAGAGGCTATGCAGGCAGGCGTTGCGCAGGAGCTTGCTCCATGGTCTGCTCCATACTTTGATTATTTGGCGCATTTCAGCGTAGTGCTCAATATTGATGGCGAAGACCTCTACGCGTACATGGCACTGCTGTTGTTCCCGGATCATGACTACAAAATATTTACTTTCATGTACTGGTGGGATATGCAAAACGACATCGAAGCATTGGAAAATGTGATATATTCCATGCGCATACCGGCGACAAGATAAGGAGAGAGGAGTATCCCTGTATGAGTTATTTAATGACCGCCGTCTTTGAAAACGGCTTTCAGGAAATATATCTGCCTATCGTAAACAACAAAACCTCGCCTGTGGACATCCGCCCGCACATAAGCGGTTGGCGTGACGATATTACTCTTCCGTTGGAAGTCTGGGACGGCGTTTGGAGCATGAGCGGTTCCAAGCAATTTGACATTACGGTAAGCGAACGCACCACAGAGAAAGTGGAACTCAAACCCGGTCTGTTGCTTAACTGCCAATTAAGTGACGGCGAGACTATGTTTTCTGTCACAGTGGAGGTTGCGGACACAGGCAACACGCAGTTTGATAAGTATCTTCTGGATTTCACGCTCTGCCCCTGGGTGAAGATCGGCAGTGAAAGCGGCAATGTGATCCAATACGGAAATCAGTTCTGCTCACCGAAACACGCCGAGATCATCAGCGAAAACGGCAGAGCCGTCGTGCGGGATTTGGGCAGTGTCAACGGCACGTTTGTGGGCGGACGGCTGCTCACGGGCGACCGCGTTCTGAAATACGGGGACGTTATCTACATCATCGGATTGAAAATCGTTTATCTGGGCAATGTTCTGGCGATAAACAACCCGAAAAACGCTTGTCATGCGGACGATCTGAAACTTAAACCAATTCACATTGAGCCTGCGCCCGAATCGGATGAGCAAAGCGATTACAGCGAGGAAGAGACATATTTTCTGCGCACTCCGCGCAAGCTTGAAAAGCTCAGCGACGAGACCTTCACCATCGAGAAAGCGCCGCCCAAAAACGAGCAGAAGCGGCAGCCGATCCTATTCACAATCGGCCCGGCATTCACGATGATGATCCCGATGGTGGCGGGCGCTATGATGATGGGCGGCGAAGGCTCTCTTGCCAGTGGGCTTGTTATGTCCGTGGGCGCGGCGGGTATCGGCGCGATGTGGGCGCTTCTTAACATCCGCTATCAAAAAAATGATGATATTGAGACCGAGACAAGGCGCATTTCATCTTATACAGATTACTTAGCTAAAATTGCGGCGCAAATCCAAAGCTGCGTGGAATATAACCGGGGTGTGCTGGCTCGTATGCTCCCGTCATCCCTCGAAGTGTTATCTTTCTCGGATGATGGAAACCCGCGCCTGTGGGAAAAAAGCGCAACCCATGAGGATTTCCTTGCCGTCCGGCTGGGAAGCGGCAACATCAAATCGCCCAATCAGATAACCGTACCAAAAGAACAGCTAATGGCTGTCCACGACCCGCTCAATGACAAGGTGGAGGAAATTAAACAGACAATGGCACTGCTTCGCAACGTACCGGTGGATATCTCGCTGTACCAAAACAACATGGTTGGAGTGGTCAGTAAAAACAGAAACGCTGCTCTGAATCTCGCCAGACTTCTAACCGTTCAGCTTACGGGACTTCACACCTACACCGAAGCACGGTTGTGCTACGTCTATCCCATACGCGAGACGGAACACTGGGACTACGTCCGCTATCTGCCTCATACCTGGGCGCCCGACGGAAGCGTACGCTTGATTGCCCATGACAAAAATACAATTGGCGATGTGATGTATTTCCTCAGCGGCGTCATCCGGGACAGACTGGAGCGGGCTTCGGTGGTTGACAAGGATGAAAACCAACGGGTTTTGCCACATTATGTGGTGATTATCGCGGACTGGGCACTGGTGGAAAGCGAACCTATCGCCAAATATCTGATGAACCCGCCGCAGGAAATCGGAATTACCGTCGTATTTCTCGTGGACTCGATCGACAAATTACCCTACGGCTGCACGGCAATTGTCCGCGACGATGCGGAATACAAGGGTTTTTACAGCACCGCAGGCGCTTTCCCCCAGCGGGCTCACGTGACTTTCGACAGCGTTACCTTGGAACATGCTAACATTTTCGCCAGAAAACTATCCGGCTTCAAAGTTCGGGAGATGAGCCTATCCTCCGGAGTACCGGAAATCCTCACCTTCCTTGATATGTACAAGACTTCCCGCGTGGAAGACTTAGGCGTTTTGCACCGCTGGCTGGAAAACCGCACCTACGAGAGCATGAAATCAATGGTTGGATATAAATCCGGCAGCCAACCGCTGTTTTTGGACATTCACGAAAAATACCACGGTCCGCACGGGCTTGTGGCGGGCACAACAGGCTCCGGTAAGTCCGAGACCTTGCAAAGTTATATTCTTTCCTTGGCAGTAAATTACCATCCCCACGAAGTCGCTTTTATCCTGATCGACTACAAGGGCGGCGGTATGGCGCAGAGTTTTCTCGGTCTGCCCCATCTTTCGGGCGTCATCACAAACTTGGGCGGCAACGCCACGAACCGGGCGCTTTTATCTATCAATGCCGAGATCAAGAGCCGCCAGCGGATATTCAACG
>Ga0209755_10004379_pt1 | contig 16756 bp, 18 predicted proteins | sample TergutCo191P1_FD_187301 | JGI IMG/M metagenome (GOLD analysis project Ga0209755, IMG submission 187301) | Cornitermes sp. P1 segment gut microbial communities from Petit-Saut dam, French Guiana - Co191P1 (SPAdes) (version 2) | ecosystem: Host-associated > Arthropoda: Insects > Digestive system... | reverse complement strand
ATCCACCTTTCTTGCCCATTCAGCTTTTGTTCGACGCTGTGCCATTTGCATCTCTCCTCTCAAAAAACCGTTCTTTTTTCGCTTCGCCTGTGCCTCTGGGTACTCCTGCGACGGTTCCAATCGACTATACCACAAAATCCCACACCTGTACAGGTGCTTTTCTATTTGACGCTTACGCCCAAGCACGGCAGAATGTGCTTATCCAAATAATCTGCATAGTTGTTATACGTTGATTCTTTGATGTTTTTGCTGGCGCTGGCCAGCCACTGTTGCGCAAACTCGCTAAAGCAACCTGACGGCGTATTTTCTTTTTGCGCTTGCTCTTTAATCTGCATTTGCTTTTCAAGCAGATTTTTCTTGACCTCACCGTAGCTCTTGCCATAGACAGAGCCATATTTCGGGCTGCTGTCAGCGCTACGGGCTTTGATAAAACGGCCTTCCCAGCGGCCATCTTTGCGGCGGTAGATATTTTCACCTTTTCGAGCCATGACCTGTCCTCCTTGACGGTAATTTTGACGGCTTATCCACTTAAAGTCTTGTCATCCCAACAAGAAAAGCAAAAGGAAGCGACCGATGTAGCCGCTTCCTTTTGCTTTTTTCGACGTAATATGAAAATGTTTGCAAAAACCTATTGACAAAGCAGTGAAGATAGTGTATAATATTGACTATAAAACTTCCATTACTTTCCTCGTGAAGTTTTGACACAAGCTTTCTCGCATTCACCCAGTGGTCTACTGGATGATAAGATTGCGTCCCCCAAAGTAGAGGTTTCCGGGACGGAAGGGCCATAGGAAACGTTTGAAACAATTTTATATAGAATAGCTGTGGACAATCAGCGCAGAATGTGATATTAATATAGGTATGAAAATTGCAAAGAGAATAGATGGTCGCCGTTGTTCGCAGTGCGGCCAAGAGGAAAATCAAGTGATGGCGGGAAAGAATCGTTCGGGAACGCAGCGGTGTTTTTGCAACGGATGCAAAAAATACTACACCCTCGAACCGAAAGTACGAGAAATTCCCGAAGAAATTCGTCAGCAAGCGATAAAAACGTACTATGCAGGCGTAAGCGGACGTGGTGTGGGCAAGGTTTTTGGATTTTCCAAAGCAAACGTGTACAACTGGATTAAAAAAATGACTGAAATCGCTGCTGATAAACAAATTTACGAACTTGATGAGTTGTGTCATTTCATCAAGCGAAAAGGCAACAGCGCGACGCGCGAAAACTGCTATGTGATGACGATGGTGAGCCGAAATCCACGACAAATCGTGGGTTTTGACGCAGCATTTGACAAGTCTCCTGCCCGTATTCAGGCGATGGTCGACGGCGCGCCAGTTGCAAAAACCTACGCAACAGACGGCTATTCGGGCTACATCGACGTGGTTTACCCAGGCGAACATGTGCGCTGCGTTGCCAACAAAAATGATACGTTCACCGTCGAAAGCGTCAACGCCGACCTGCGGCACTACATCCCCATTTTGGCGCGTCGAAGCCGCTGTTTTCCACGCTCAATCGACACTCTGCATGCTGTTTTGCGCGTTTTTGTCGACGCTTACAATGAATTCGGCATCGCAAAAATGCACTTTCGACAAAATCGCTGCCCGCTTTCCCGCGAATTGCCTTTCTCAATCCTCGATTTCCTGTAATATGCGCGATGTGGCCACAACTTATAATGAAGATGGCTTTTGGTTATCAGTTTCGTATAGCAAAGGAGTGACGATTCGTTGTGTCAATATGATGAAGTGTATAAGTCAAATGAGTTTTATTGGGGACAATTGCCATCTGAAATGTGTGGTAAGGTTCTGAAGTATTTCCCGCCAATAAATAAACCAAAACTTCTGGATATTGGTTGCGGAGAAGGCAAGGATTCGAGCTTCTTTTCAAAGTGCGGGTATGAAGTGGATGCATTTGATATAAGCACTTCAGGAATAAACAAGTTAAATTCTTTAGCAATAAGCAATAACGTTTCTATAAACGCTTTTGTTTCCGATATCATGGAGCATGAACCAATTGCTTTATATGATGTAGTTTTTAGTAGTGGTGTTCTACATTATATCGAGCCATCAATCGTAAAAAGCATTATGAAAAAATATAAAAAATGCGTAAAAATAAACGGAATAGTCGCTTTTAATGTGTTTGTCGAAAAACCATTTATTGCAGCACCGCCGGAAAGGGAAGAAGCTTACTTATGGAAATCTGGTCAATTATTATCTTTTTTTTCGGATTGGCTTACTGAAGAATATTTCGAGATAATAATTGACTGTAATTCTTCGAACGTCGCCCACAAGCATGCGCTGAATTATTTGTATGCAAGAAAAATTCAGTAAGCTTGTTTTACTATGCTATCAATTATATTATGTGAGGAGCTGCCCAATGAACTTAACCGATCTGACTTTTTTAAAAGAAGGAAAAAGCAAAAAAATTTATACGGACGGCAACTTTGTATATCTTGAATTTAAGGGTGATGTTAGATGCTCAAAATATACCACACAACTTGATGATGAGGTTGCTTTAATTCGAGCGAAGACGAGTCATTTGCTCTTTCGAAAATTAAGAGAGCAATATGATTTTATTTCTTCGTCGGAATACATTTATCCCAATGTGATAAAAATGGACATGGCGACACCTTTGCCGCTTGAGGTTATTCCTCGTTATGTTGCTGCTGGTGCTGTCGTGAAAAGGTTTGGCTTTCAAGAAGGATATATCTTTAGCAAACCTGTTTTGAAAATTGATTATAAAACAGACGAAGATGATTATTTAATAACGGATGAACTATTGCTGGAAAAAAACATACTTGATCCAAGACAGCTCGAAGAGTTAAAATTTGTTTCGCTAAGCATTTCAAATGTTTTGAGAAATTTCTTTTTTAAAAAGAAAGCAGATCTATGGGATTTTAAAATGGAATTTGGAATTGCTTCTGATGGTTCGATAAAGCTTGTTGATGAAATTAGCTTTGATGGAATGAGATTAAAGTCGCTCATAACAGGCGAATCACTTGACAAGGATGTGTATAGAGAGACAGGTGATATTAATAAAGTTAAAGAGGCCTACAGGAATGCATTCGAGTTATTGTTCGAAGGAGAAAGCTTATGAGCAATGTGTTGGTGACTGGTGGTTCGAGGGGCGTTGGAAAAGGAATTTGCCAATCGTTCCTTGAACAAGGTCATAATGTAGTGTTTACATGTCGTTCACAGGAAAATCTTTCGGACTGTATGAATAGTTTGTCTTCGTTCGCTAAGCAAAATATTTTTAGAGGTGTTATTTGCGATTCAGGAATTTTCGAAGAAGTGCGTTCTGCCGTAAGTTCTTCTGTAGACATTATGGGCAGTATAGATATTTTGGTAAATAATGCAGGCCTTCGAAAATATGGTTCCATACAAGACATTAATGTCGAGAGTTGGATTGAAGCTGTTAATACAAATATTAATGGATATTTTTATTTTTGCAAACTATGTTTGCCCCACTTAAAGAAAAGCATAGATCCTTGGATATTTAATATTGGAAGCACTGCAGCGTATACTTCTTTCGCGGGTGGAATATCTTATAATACGACAAAAGCTGCTGTTCACGCTTTGTCGTCTTCAATTGAATTAGATGTTAGAAAAGAAGGTATACGGGTTTGCACTATTTCGCCTGGCAACATATTTAACAAAGAACATGAATGCCCAAAGGAAGATGTATGGATGATGAAACCCGTTGAAGTAGGATATTGTATTGTTAATCTTTTGAAATTTGATAAATCAATAACTCCAACAATAATAGAATTAAAGCCTACAGATTCACCAGATCATCCTGAAAAGGGAATACGAACATTAAGATATATATGACAACAGGAGGATTCAAATAATGAGAACATGCGGAACTATTATTAGAGGCATTCGAGCGCCAATATTAAAAAAGGGGGATGACCTTGCGACTATATGTACAGAAAGTTTATTTGCTGCGGTGGAAAACGAAAACTTTTCAATTGAAAATCAGGATATATTAGGAATAACAGAAGCTGTGCTCGCTAGAACACAAGGAAATTATGCAAGTGTCGAAGATATCGCAACTGACATTAACAAAAAGTTTAGAGGGGATAAAATTGGTCTAGTATTTCCGATTATGAGCAGAAATAGATTCTCTTTGATATTAAAAGGAATCGCTCTAACAAACAAAAAAATAATAGTTCAATTTAGCTATCCATCAGATGAAGTTGGGAATCCAATAATCTCAGCAGAAAAATTAAATTCAACAAAAATCAACCCTTGGGAAGATGTATTCACTTCGAGAGAATTTATTGAAACATTTGGCGACCACAGACATCCATTTACTGGAATTAATTACATCGAATTATATGAAAGCATTGGAAACACAGAGGTTATTATGGCCAATAATCCTACTGAAATTCTAAATCATGCTGATGAAATTTTAGTTTGCGATATTCATACGCGAGAAACAACGAAGAAAATGATTCGCGATGCTGGTGCAAAAACAGTATTTGCTTTGGATGAAATATTGAATTGTGATACAAATGGTAGCGGATATAATCCGCAATATGGATTGTTAGGATCAAATATCGCAAGCGAAACCCAATTAAAACTATTTCCGCGAGATGCAGATATTTTTGTAAAGAAAGTACAGTCGTTAATCAAAGAGAAAACAGGAAAACTAATTGAGGTTTTGATCTATGGGGATGGTGGATTTAAAGACCCCGTAGGGCTTATTTGGGAACTTGCAGATCCTATAATCTCACCTGGCTTTACTGATGGTTTATCCGGCCTGCCAAAGGAGGTGAAAATAAAATATCTTGCCGATAATAAATTTGCGAACCTTTCTGGAAATGCATTAAGCGCAGCGATAAAAAAGCATTTGGCAAGTGAAAACGAAGATGAATCCGAAAAAGAAGGAACGACGCCAAGAAGAATTGTTGACTTAGTGGGCAGTTTGTGTGACCTTGCATCTGGAAGCGGATCTAAAGGCACCCCCTTTGTATACATAAAAGGTTATTTTGATCATATGGGGGTTGAATAACAATATTTTGGAGGCATAGAAATGAATAAACAACTTATTATAGCTATTGATGGACATGATGGGTCAGGTAAAACCACCGTTTCAAAGTTGCTTGCAGAAACAATTAATGGCAAATATGTAAAGCCTTTCAGCGGTGACACAGGAGATTTGATTGTATGGGCTTATAAAAATAAGAAATATCAATTCTTAGAAGATTTGGCGCTTAACGCTATTAACTTCACAATTGACAATAATAGCAATGAACCAATTTTGGTGTTTGATCGTCACTGGTTAAGTATAGCAACGTTATTGCCATCTAATTGTGTAGATAAGCTTGCAAAGCCCATAACGTTTCTTTGTTGGGCAAATATAGATACAACGATGGATAGATTATTTATCAGAAACGATGATCAAGAAAAGGCTTGGGACAATAAAAAATACTGCGATTTGTATCGCAAGCTTGGTTTGAAAAATGAGGTCAACATTATTGATACAAGTGATTCACCGAACCCAGCAGATATTGTTAGCGATATAATTAAAAATAATTTGAGCTATTATTTTAACGAGGGAGCAAGATAAATTGTGCTATAATGCTTCTTACTTATTGGATGAAAGCTTAGGAAGAACAGCATGTATCGAAAAGCATGTTTCTGCAATAAATGCATTTAAAAAATCGTATTCGACATTTCACGCACTGAACCATGAAAGAATTTTCGTGGATGAAGGTGTTGACTCTAGAGCAGTTTGTACATCTGCTTTTAATGAATATATTTATGATGCAGAAACTTTTTCGAATGCTTTAAATGACGAGAGACATCATCCAATTAGCGGTCCTTTTAGCATTGGTGACCTAAAAGAAAATGAAGATATATGTATAGAAATAAAAAGGATAGAGCCTTTTTGTGATGTCGTATGGTGTTTAACGCGCTCAGCTGGAGTGCTAAATTGGAAATACAATAATTTAACTAATAGTAGCTATTCTCGCAAGATGCGTATATCGGAAAACACAGAATCTCACCAATGCAATGTTGGGTTTATAGGTACGGTTTCTGATGAAAAAATGAGCAGCGGTAGAGGTGGTAGTCATGGCGGGAATTTGGATTTGCCGTGTGTGAAAGCTGGTTCCAAAATTATCTTGCCTGCATTACGTAAGTCTTCGAATGTATGGTTTGGAGATATCCATTATAAACAGGGATGGGGTGAATTATCCGGGGTAGCATTAGAATGCTCAGGGTTAATTTCGTTTGCCCAAAAACGAATAACGCTGATTGAAAAAACAAAAGAACCAATTGTTATAGAATCAGCAGCAAATAATACTTTTTTATATTTCGTTGGAATCAGAGAGTCTTATGAAAAAGCTTTACAATCAGCTATAGATAACATGATGCGGTATAAAAGAGCTTTTAATTGTTTTGATGACAGTGCAATGTATTATAAAATTGGTACAGAAGCGGATTTAATGATAGGACAAGCAATTGGAAAAACAATTAGCATTGCAATAAAATTGAAAATTGACAGACTTGAGAATATGTTTCAAGCATGACTTCGCAGTTCAGAATTATCAGGAGGGAATTATGGTAAAAACTATATTGATTGACTTGGACGAAACGCTTGTGCAAAGCGAAAAAGCAACTGCCGATTTGTTTGAAAAAACTGCTGAAACTGTGTTGAAAGGTACGATTTCTGGTTCTGATTTAAGAAAAGCTTACAGGAAGTATTGTCTTGACGTTAGAAGCAAGATGACGTTTCATCAAATGCTTGAACAAATCGGAGCAGGTCGATATGATTGTTTTTATATTGATGATATCCCTGAAATAAAATTTGAGAATATTTTCAAATACAGAGGTGCTGTTGAAGAAAAAATAGCAAATGAATTAAAAATAGAAAAAAAAAATATTACGGAAGTTAATTGTTTTTTAAAAGCTCACTGGTTAGAGTTTTACAAATTATATGATGACGCTCAGTGTTTTTTGGATGCTTTTTCGAGTTGCAATGTATTTATTGCGACAAATGGATTGGCTTCTATACAATATCAAAAAATAAGAAAATTCAATTTGGAAGAAATGGTTGACGGGGCATTTGTTTCGCAGGACTTTGGCGTGGGGAAACCGAACAGCTATTATTTTAATTCAATACTAAAAATTATAAAACAAGAACCTGAAGAGGTTGTTATGATTGGTGATAGCATATCGACTGATATTGAAGGTGCACAGATGAGCGGAGTCAATGCTATTCACATATGCAGAACAAATTCTCACTGCGAAAAAACAAGATTTCAGGTAGCTAACTTGAGTAAAGCAAAAGAGGTATTGGTGGATGTTTTCAATGTCAGACTATCTTGACAAGAGATCGCGCTATTATGAACAAACGCTCTTTGCGAAAAAGAGTATAGCTGTTGACTTTTCGACCAATTATTTGGATGCAGCTATTGTTGAAACTATTACAACAAAATTATCCTATTGCCCCCTGCTTCTTTGTGAAGCGCAGGAAATATTGCCGTCAATAACAGACATTAATACAAGTGGATCAACATCAATTGTATACAAAGTAATATTTGGTCAAGAATGTCTTGCGGTTAAAATTAGGAAAGATAAAATGCACTCTGCCTTTTTTAAAAATGAAATTGAAAAAAGGTGCAATGAAAATATTAAAATGTTGCCCGAAATGTTTTTTGCATCAGAAAAAAATGGCGTGATAATATCTAAATGGATTGAGGGTAAGACTTTAAAGAATATAGATACACGATATGTACACATATCATTGGAAAAAATTTTAAGCCTTACTGCTGATATGATAAAAGAAGGATATTATGATGATGATTTTACTCCAAGCAATATAATTTATACAAAAGAGTGCGCAAAAGTGATAGATGCAGGCACCCTCTTTCGCTGTAATACAAAACAGCTAAATCCGTACTGTGATGGTCTATCAATGCAAAACATGTTCTCAAGACTTTTGTATAGGAATGTTATGGTTTATTTGATTCGACTAGGGCGCATTGGTTGTGAGGATACATCATTTAAAATATATAAGGATTTTATGCCGAAATTTATAGATGCCTTGAAATCTATTGGTGAGCTTTTATCTTCAAATCATCTTGTTTCTTTTTGGAATAATTACCGGGATGCTTATGAACAAAACATCTTATCGTCGTTTATTAGAGACAAATATTTATGCCATATGTATATTTTGTCGGAAAATCTTGCAGATAATTATTACGACAATCACACTACTACTAGACTAAAAGAATTAATAATGTTGCTAGAAAATAATTATGATAGCCTTAGTAGCAATGAACATCTGATCTTTGAAGACATTAATTTCGACAAAAAAGATTGTCTTCTTAAATACAAAGCTATTTTAGAAGATGTTTGCAAATTTAAATAATTCATTTACTGGAGGTCGAGATGAACTTTCAAACAAACACTCTCAAGCGCGAAGGGTATCAATGTCTTTTCGATGCTGAAACAAAAATTTTCGAGCAATTTGATCGCGATTTTATCAATTTCCTTGAGGGATATAACGTAGAGCATTATACTATTCCCGCAATGTTGGATAGTGGTGTATTGAAACGTTGTAACTATTTCGAGTCTTTTCCTCAACACCTCTCCATTGTGGCTACGGTAAAAGAAGACCGCCTAGCTGACGTTTCTGCGCGCAAAGGCGTTGAGGGGGGAGATATTCAAATCCACAACAAAGTCCTAACCCCTGCTGCCTGCCTGCACTTTTACCCGATGCTTGAAGGGCAAATAATCAATGAAAAAATTATAACCACACGCGCAAGGGTATATCGCTACGAAGGCAATCGACATAACGAAGTAGGGCGCTACTGGGACTACACTGTGCGTGAAATTGTATTTGTGGGCTCGCCTGAGTTTGTGCGGAACAAGCTCGCTGAAATGCAAGAAAAAGCATTGGACTATGCGAGGAAGATTACGGATCAAGCACAACTAGTTTCAGCCTCAGACGTTTTCTTCGATAATAGGCGTAACGCATTGAAAAAGAAACTGCAAATTGCTAACGATAAAAAAGTCGAGCTAATCATTCCGATTGATGGCGAAGATGTGGCAGTTTCATCGTTTAATTATCATGGCAATCATTTTAGCATGCCATTTTCTTTTGATAACAACAACACGATCGTTTCCGGTTGTGTTGGGTTTGGGCTTGAACGGTGGCTGTTGGCGAAATTATTTTATGATCGGAGTGTGGAAAATGGACAAGAGTAATCTCGAAGCGATCAGGGAAGCAGTACATAGAATTATTCCAAATTCTCTTTTGAGCGAGATTAGTGATGATGCTGAATTGCAGGCTGATCTTGGCATTGACTCCATTATGATGGTCGAATTGCTGATTGAACTCGAAGAACAATTTAATTTTGAGTTTGATGACATGGATTTGTTAATGGATAATTTTCTAAGCGTTTCAACGATATGCAGCTTCTTGGAGTCGAAATATCTGAAATAGAATTTGAGGGCAACATGATTGCGGATTTGAGAGAATTTCTTCAAAGACATTCGGAGGCTGTCATAGGCATTCTTTTGCAAGAGCCAATGTATCGCAATGCAGTGAATGCCTGCTGTAGTCATGCAATAAACATCACGCAAGAAACGTATCAGTCTATCAAGGAACAAATTAATACCCATGGCGTTCAAGTCGTCATCAGCGAAAAACAATTCATCCCATTGCTAAATATATTGCAATGGGATTGCTCCTCTTTGCATACATATCTTACCGTTGATTGCGCCAATCCTCTCGAATATCCAGAGCCCAAAAAAGGCCTATTAATGAGCAGACGATTGTGGGATTTCACTGCAATGAACGCAAAAGATGAATACGAAGGTGGTGGTTGGGTAGATAGCTATAATCGCTGTAAATTTTCTCAGCAAGAGATGGAAGAATTCGCAGATAATGTGCTGCAAAAATTGCAGCCAAGCTTGAACTCAAACGCAAAGGTATTAGAAATAGGTTGTTCCTCTGGTTTAACGATGTTTAAGATAGCACCTTTGGTTGGCGAATATCACGCAGTTGACTTGTCCCGCGTTATGATTGAGAGAAATCGAGTTAACGCTGAAAAGAAAGGGTTATCCTCAGTTTACTTGTACAACCTTGCAGCAGATGAAATTGATCGTCTGCAACAAACTGATTTTGATATTATCATCATGAATAGCGTGATTCAATGCTTTCCGGGCTATAATTATTTGCGCAAAGTTATTCGTAAATGCATTGGTATTATGAGCGAATCTGGTACCATTTTCTTGGGTGATGTTATGGATTTAGAGCTAAAAGATGATTTGATCGCGTCTATTAAGCTGCACAAGCAGCTATATCCTGAGGCGAACGCTAAACTCGATAACTCAGCTGAAACATATTATGCTAAGAACTTCTTTGTTGACCTACAGAGCGAGTTTCCGGAGATTGCCAGGGTGTGCTGTAACTCAAAGCATCACACCATAGTCAATGAGCTAACGCAGTTTAGATATGACGTTCAGCTTTTTGTAGATAAAAAGGGGAAAAGCCTAATCCCCCCTAAGAAAAAGGCACAGCATGGAATTGATATTAGAGAGGAAATCATATGACGCTAGAACATCAGTTGGTTATACTTTTCTCAAAACCCATTTGGCATGATGCTGATAAAGAAAAACATGAATTTTTGGAGTGCCAGCAATTAAATTGGGGGAACGTATTTTCTCAATTGATTCTACACAAATTGTCATCTTTGGCTTATCATCATATTATACAGTATGGCTTAACAAAAAATAGCATCCCAAGATCAATTATGTCAAATCTCGAAAATGCTTATAAAATTGTTGAAATGCAGCAGTTGCTTATTTCTAAAGAAGTGATTGTTCTATGCGAGCGAATGAATGAAGCTAAAATACGTTATTGTGCACTGAAAGGTTTTGTCCTTCAAAATATATTATATCCACCAAATACAAGGCCATCATCTGATGTAGATTTTTTTATTAATCGGGATGATTATCCAAAAGCAAGTGAAATTGCTGTTGCTCTTGGCTTTGAAAGTGAAAATATTTCGCCGAATAATATGACAAAACAAGAACGATTATACCTATTATTGAATACATATGAGTTTCCTGAATTCGTGAAAAAAATTGATAGTGTGTTCTTAAAAAAAATATTGTTAGATTTTCAACATTCATACAGTTTTTTCCGTCAGCTTGGTTATACAACAAAAGTAGAAAATGAATTAGATTCTACAATTTCGATGGAGAATGAAGTTAAGTGCCAGACAAATAGCGATTTGTTTATTCACCTTTGCACTCACACTTTTGGAGATTCAATTGTTATAAGTGAAATAGTAGATCATAAAGCATTTAAGATTCGCTCATTTGCAGATATATACGGATTTTTAGATAAATTCGAGGTTGAAATAAATGAAGTTCAGTTGATTCAAAAAGTAATTAACACAAACACAATCATGCCAGTATATTTCTGTTTGCATTATTGCAAAGAAATCTATGGAGCGACCGAAAAACTTGAAACATTGCTGGAGTTACTTAGGCCATCGATTGATGATATTAACTTCGTCAATATGTGTGGCATGGAAAACGGAATGGAAAAAGCAATGGTTTGGGATTGCTCTTTGGAAGAAAAATTATTTGATAGACGAAGCGTTGATAAAGTAAAGACTGCTTATGCACCCTTACTGGAGCGATATGCAAAATACGATAACCGTTTTCGATAAGATTTAGTCCACAGGAGAGTATATGCATAGAAGAGAATTGATAGATAACACACGCTACATGATTCGCAATTGGTATCACTGGAGCAAAAAGAGCCTGATTTTATGCTTGGTTCGCGTGCCGATTAGCATCGCCATACCTGCACTCACGGCGCTTGTTCCTAGAGTGCTGATTGACGCGCTGGAAGAAAACCTAGAGCCATTGCAACTTATTGCAACAGTTGGCATCTTCTGTACATTGCTTGCGGCGTTCAGCTGGCTTGATCCCTTTTTGGGCGAGAAGACAACATTCGCTGCCAAGATTGTTCAAGTCAACTATCGCATTATGTCCTTTCGCAAGCTCTTGCGAACAGATTATGTAAATCTCGAAAGCTATGAAGGGCGGCGAAAGTTTGAACATGGTCGCGCATTTGCGTCCATGGGCGGTGATGGTGCAAATGCATGGGTCTTTTGTTATTCCAGTATTTCGCTGCTTACGAATTTCTTTGGTATTTTTGCATTTCTCGCCTTGCTTATTCACTTGAATCCCTTGCTATTGCTTATTATCTTTGCAACTTGTTTGGTGCAATATATTTTGACGAACTGGCTTGGGAATCGCCAAACCGAGTATCGCGAAAAAGAATCCCATGTGCAAATGCGCTTTCGTTATTTTTACCGCACAGCACTCGACCCGAAATGCGGCAAGGATATTCGGCTTTGCGGCACGAAGGACTGGTTCATCTATCATATTGCACAGGCGATGGCAACACATACAAAATTGCTGAAAAAGCTGATGCGTCAGTCTGTTCAAGTCTCGCTCATGCAATCTTTCTTGGCGCTCATTCGTGAGTTAGCGGCCTATGCCTTTTTGGTTGCGGCGGTGTTATCCGAAAGCATTGGCATTTCAGAATTCATCTTCTTATTTGGGATTGTCACGGGCTTTTCAGGCTGGATTTTAGGCCTTTCCAGCCAATATGTTGAAATGAAGCAAATTGCGGTGCAGTGTCAGCGCTTCCGCGATTTTCTCGACCTGCCGGATGCGCCAAACATCGAAACCAAAATCAACATTGAACAAGTGGATGAAATCGTCTTTCGCAATGTGCAGTTTTCCTACGATGAAGATAGCGAACCTGTGCTGCGCGACATTAATTTAACCGTCAAACGCGGTGAACGCATCGCAATCGTAGGTGAAAATGGTGCAGGAAAAACAACGCTAATCAAGCTGTTGTGTGGGCTGTATTCCCAAATGTCTGGCGATATCCTAATCAATCAACATAACATCACAACACTGTCTCTCAAAGAACGGTTTCGTTTGTTTGGCGTGATTTTTCAAGACTATCATTTTTTACCGATGTCCGTGGCCGAAAATATCACCTTGCAAGAAATAGGCTTGGAAGACGCCGAGCGACTTTCGGTTGCCCTTCGTGAAGCGGACATGCTAGACAAAGTTTCGCAATTGCCACAGGGGCATGAAACAAAGCTGATCAAGCAAGTTTGGAAAGACGCGGTTGATTTTTCTGGCGGCGAAGCGCAGCGGCTGCTATTAGCAAGAGCGCTTTACAAAGATGCCCCTGTGCTTATTCTTGATGAGCCGACAGCCGCACTTGATCCCATTGCGGAAAGCAAAATATATACTCGTTACGACAGTTTGATGCAAGGAAAAATCTCGTTTTTTATCTCGCATCGGCTCGCTTCAACGCAGTTTTGTGATCGTATTATTTACCTGGCCAACGGCAAAATTGAGGAAGAGGGAACGCACGAGGAATTGCTCGCTAAACGCGGGAACTACTGGCGTATGTTCCAAGCGCAAAGCCAGTATTACCAGAAAGCAGAGGTGAGCGCATGAAAAAAGGCAATCTGAAGCTGCTATTGAAAGGCTACAAATTTATTGAAACGGTGCGCCCGAAAACGCTGTTGCTGCAAATTGTGAGCAACATGTTCAGCGCATTGCGTCCATTCATCAACATCTATTTCCCAGCAAGGATCATTTGGATTTTAAGCAACACACGATCTGTGCCAGATCTTATGTTGAACATAGGCTTGTCTGTTGCACTCAATGCTATTTTGAGTATTTTGGAAACCTACTTTGGCCAACAATTAAACGTCAGGTCGGCGCAAATCTTCCAAGAAGAACACAACCGAATGAGCAGCAAAGTGTTTACCGTGGATTATCCACTGCTAGAAGATGCTGATTTCGAGATGAAAGTGGATAAATATCGTGAACGTCACGGCTCGCCGTTTAACGATTTAACTCGCAACGTTGGTGCTTGGGCACGCGGCTTGACAGGTCTTCTGGTATCCGTTATCATGCTTATGCCTTTCTTTAGAACCATGTTTCTGCGAACAGGCGATGGTTTCTATAATTCGCCTTGGCTTAGCGTAGTGTTGCTGGTTGCGATTGCTGTTTCTGCTGGTATCATTGCAATATTGAGCGCTGTGATTCACAAAAAGAATCATTATATTATCGACAAATATTACAAAATACTTCGCATTTTCAGTTACTACTCAAACCTGCTAAGTAACTATAACTCAGGTAAAGAAGTCCGGCTCTTTGCGGAAGAAGATTTGATTGAAAAACAGGCTACGCAACGCATTGACATTGACGCTCTAAATGTCTACACCAAAGTTGGAAACAACCAAGCCTTTGCTGCTGCTTGCAATACACTCATTGGCGCAGTTTTGGGTTTTGGAATTTATACATTGATTGCACTACGCGCCTCTGCAGGCCTGTTTGGCATTGATGAATTGGTTATGTTTGTGGGTAGTTTCTTTCAAATCGTCATTGCGGTTTCAAGCATAACGAGCACAATCGGAAGCCTGAGTGGTGTTTTGCCAAGGTTGCGCGATTACTACTACATCCTAGAGAAAGAAACAAATGCCAACGGCAATCTTGCTCCCGAAACGCCCACATCTATTTCATTCAAGAATGTGAGTTTCCAGTATTCTGGCAGTCAAAAACTTGCGCTGAAAAATGTTTCACTCGAAATTCCGATGGGTGAGCGTATTGCTATTGTTGGCGAAAATGGTTCGGGCAAAACCACGTTTATTAAGCTATTGTGTGGCCTATATCGCGTGAATGACGGCGAAATCTTGCTCAACCAAACGAACATAAGCGAATACGACACAACGCAATATTATGACTTGTTTTCCGTGATTTTTCAAGACTTCAAAATCTTCTCACTGCCGTTGGCTGAAAATGTTGCTTGTGGTATGGAATATGATGCTGAAAAAATCAATCAAATGCTGGAACTGGTTGGATTTGATCAACGCTCGAAAAAGATGAAACACGGCGTTGAAAGTATGCTATATCGTGACTGCGATCCCGATGGCATTGAAATATCTGGTGGTGAGGCACAAAAATTAGCACTGGCGAGAGCACTCTACAAAGATGCACCGATTGTGATTTTGGACGAGCCGACCGCAGCGCTTGACCCATTCGCAGAGCAAGCGTTATATCAAAAATTTGATGCCCTTGTCGGTGATAAAACCGTGTTTTATATCTCGCATCGGCTTTCATCTTGTTTCTTCTGCAATAAAATCGCTGTATTTGACAAAGGCGAGCTTGTGCAGTTCGGAACGCACGATGAGCTCATTGGAAACGAAGATGGAAAATACCACGAGCTTTGGATGGCACAGGCGCAGTATTATGTTTGACCTAAAACTTTGCCAAAGGAGATAACGCATGGATAAAATGCAGCTCCCCTACACAACGCAAACACCTTTTCAGGCATTTTCTACTCTTGGCTTTTTTACGGGCATATTACAAGCGCAAGGACATTGCTTCGACGGCATCTTAGCCAATCGCAACAAACATATTGTATTCTATCGTGAAGATATTTTCTTGCAAAATTACGGTTATATTCGAGATAATGCGTTTGAGCGCACTGATCTCAAAATACCTCTAGATAATATTTTACCCTATCTCAAACAATGTATCTTGCGAGGGTATTATATTGACCTCTATTTGAATGAGCGTTTCATCAAAAATCAACGTGCATTTCAATCTCATAACTTTAAGCATGAATATATGATTTTCGGATTTGATAACGAAACACAAACTTTTGATGTAGCGGGATACTACGGGACAACTAAGCGTACTTTAAGGGTAGAACAAATTCCATATGATATGATGGAGCAAGCGATTCGTACAATGCCTGAAGCGACGCATACGTTACCCGATGTCGAATTCGCATATCTTTATCGTGTAAAAGAGGGATATCGCGATGAACGAATTAGAAAAAGAATGGTAAAATGGCAGATATGGGCTTATTTGCACCCGATTCTTTCTTTTTGGGATATAGCAGTGTATGACCTATATATTGAGCATACATCGTCAAAAAAACGCGATCATATTGACTCGCGCACACTGAGATTTTTCTATGAAGCAAAGTATGCAACTTGGCTTGCTTTGCGGCTGTGTGAGTCTGAATTTGCGGATGAGTATGAAGAGAAGGTGACCAAACATGCTCACGCTCTGCTGTATCTTGCGATAAAATACAATCTAACCAAAAACGAAAAACTTGTTGATCGCTTTTGCGAGAGAGTGAAAACAATTAAAGAAGATGAACAACGTATTTTGAAACAGTTTTTGCGAGAGCACATACGATAAGTTTTGCAAGATTTTTATGGAGGTACGGCATGACAACCATAACCGACAAACTGTTCATCACAGAACACCATTCATCTGCACACTCAAAAGTTGAAATGGCTCTATCCTCTTATTCAATATCCAAAGTGAGAGCGAACTGTTACGAACTGGCCACCAATCCGACTGGTGCAGGCATGTTTTCGCTCATGCCTATCACGGTTCAAATTGAATTAATTCCCCATGGACGACACATGACCAAAGCAATGTTAACCGCACACACTGAAGGAGAAGGTGTTCTGCATCGCAGTGGTTGCAAAACGTTGTTGCGTTCCATCGCAGAAGAAATATCTAAGTAGAAATTGTAGGATATACGTAAGCGTCAAATAGAAAAGCACCTGTACAGGTGTGGGATTTTGTGGTATACTTAAACAGCACCGCTGTGCGCGGTGCTGTTTAAGTGTGAGAAAGCCTTATTGGCAGGTTTCAAAATACGAATCAA
>Ga0209755_10004378_pt1 | contig 16759 bp, 14 predicted proteins | sample TergutCo191P1_FD_187301 | JGI IMG/M metagenome (GOLD analysis project Ga0209755, IMG submission 187301) | Cornitermes sp. P1 segment gut microbial communities from Petit-Saut dam, French Guiana - Co191P1 (SPAdes) (version 2) | ecosystem: Host-associated > Arthropoda: Insects > Digestive system... | reverse complement strand
TTAAAAAAGGATGAAACAACCGGCATGGATATATCAGGCCGCCGCGCGGAAATTGTAGACGCATTGAATGCGGCGATAGAAATATTTACTTCTCACAGCGACAAGGAATTTGACGCTGTTATCGGCAGGGGACTGAAACCAATTGTAGACTCAACAGGGCTGGATCATGTTGTTGTTTACCGCAGGCTGGATATTGATGATGACATGCGCTTTGGGCAGATTTACAACTGGGACAGAGCTCAGGACGGGCTGATCGCTACCGATCTTGAGCTGCGGATTCTGCCTCAAATTCCGGTGTTAAAACAATGGATTTCTACGCTGTCTGAAAATAAATGTATAAGGCTCTGTGAAAGCGAAATGACACCGGATGAAATGGCATTTCTTCATAAATTCGGCGTAAGATCGATCCTTATTATTCCTGTTTTCTCTCACGGAATATTCTGGGGCGGGGTCGCGTTTCAGGATCATACCAACGTCAGTTACTTTGATGACGGCTGCACTGATCTGCTCTGTTCGGCGGCCCGCCTTTGTATAAACGCTATCATCCGGTCCGAAGCCGCGGACAGAGCAAGCAAAGCAATAGACGAAGTCAAACGCCGCGAGAAAATGGCGAGCGTACTGAACAAAGTGGCTGTTAAATTTTTATCGCAGAGCGAGAAATCATTCGAAGCGATGATGACAGACGGGGTCAGGCTAATCACTGATATGATGGGTTTAGACAGGGTTTCTGTCTGGCGTAATTTTATTAAACCTGACGGGATACACGTTTCGCAGATTTACCGATGGGATAAGGAATCCGGCGGCACCACCGGCATTTCCGCGTTTTTTGAGGATGTCACCTACTTCCAGCTTGCGCCAAGCTGGGAAAAAATTCTCGCGAACGGCGAAACGATAAACGGTCCGACGCGGCTGTTTTCGCCGCAGGAAGCTGAGATGCTCAGAAATTTCGGCGTATTTTCTGTTTTTGTCGCGCCTGTTTTTATCAGCAATGATTTTTGGGGATTTGTGCTTTTTGAGGATCGTAATATCGAACGCAGTTTTGAGGATGACATGGCGGAAATTATGCGATCCGCGGCGTTCCTTTGCGCCAACGCGGTTATACGCGAAGATATGGAACAAAAGTTATCCAGCGTAAACAAATTTAACCGCGCGCTGCTGGACGCGGCTCCCATCGGTTTTACTATCATAGATGATAACATGAAAATCATAGACGCCAATAACGCGATTCTGGAGCTGTTCAAATGCGATAAAAAATTTTACATTAATAATTTTTTTGATCTTGTGCCTGAGTATCAGCCAAACGGAGATAATTCCCGCGAAAAAATCAATGAGGTAATTAAAAGAACATTAAACGGAGAAAATATTAAAACCGAATGGACATACCAGACGCCGTTAGGTGAAATTATTCCCTTTGAGGTTACGTTAACCCGGACAAAGTACATGGGGAATTATGTTGCGTTAAATTATCAGTATGATCTTCGCAATATTAAAAAAATGACGGAAGAGCTAGAGAATCAAAGCGAACTTTTAAAAGTGCGCCTTGAACAGCAGGAGCTGATATCCGAGATTTCCAGAAGATTTGTCTCATCGGATGATACAAAGCTGCTTATTAAAGAGGCGATAACAAGACTCGGACATTACTATAAAGTTTCCAGCGTTGTTATTTACTGCTTTGATTACCAAAGCGGGGAAGCGAACGCTGAGTGTCAGTGGTCAGCGGATTTTAAGGATCAATCGAAGAACAAACTGAATACGCACGAATTAATCAAAAACAGTTTTCCTGAAAGGCTTTTTGACTGCGCTACTTTGCCGATTCTTTCATGCGCGGATACTACCGTTAATAATGATGATGATTTCCGCGAAGTGCTGGCGGACGGAATTATCGCTTTTGTCTGCGCTCCGCTTTATGTCGAAGGTAATCTCTGGGGATTTATGGCAGTGGAGCAGAAAAACAAGCCGCGTCAGTGGACTGATAATGAAAAAGGTTTTGTCGCTACAGCCGCAAGCACCATCGCCGGCGCGATTATGCTTGATATTTATAACGCGAAATTAAAAGACGCCGTAACAAAAGTCACTGCCGCGAGCAAGGCAAAGAGCGAATTCCTTTCCAACATGAGCCATGAAATGCGCACGCCGATGAACGCTATTATTAACATGACTGTAATCGGAAAAAAATCTTTTGAAATAGAGAGAAAGGATTACGCGCTGGAAAAAATCGGTGACGCGTCAACTCATCTGCTCGGCGTAATAAACGACATTCTTGATATGTCAAAAATTGAAGCAAACAAATTTGAGCTTGTACCTGTTGAGTTCAATTTTGAGAAAATGATCGGACGTGTTGTAAATGTTATAAATTTCCGCGTTGAGGAAAAACATTTAAAATTTCTTGTAAATATTGATAAAGACATTCCTAAAACACTGATAGGCGATGATCAGAGGATATCGCAGGTAATCGCGAACCTTTTAAGCAATGCGGTAAAGTTTACGCCAGAAAACGGTTTTATCAGCCTTAACACAAAACTCCTTGAAGAAGATGATGATACCTGCACATTGCAAATAAGCGTTACCGATACCGGAATCGGGATAAGCAAAGAACATCAGAAACACCTGTTTCAGTCTTTTCAACAGGCTGAATCAAGCACCGCCCGCAATTACGGCGGCACCGGATTGGGGCTTTCGATTTCTAAAAGTTTCGTGGAAATGATGGGCGGGAATATTTGGGTGGAATCGGAACCCGGCAAAGGCTCTACTTTCGCGTTCACAATAATAGTTAAGCGCGGAATAGAATCCAGAAAAGATGACATGGTTACAGACGATCAGGCAGAAGAGAATATTAATTTTTCCGGCCGCAGGATACTGCTGGTCGAAGATGTGGAAATAAACCGCGAGATTGTTACGATGCTGCTTGATCCGACAAATCTGGAAATTGACTGCGCGATTAACGGAGTTCAGGCTGTTGAAATGTTCATCGAAGAGCCGCAGAGATACGAGATAATTCTGATGGATGTTCACATGCCAGGAATGGACGGTTATGAAGCGACAAAACAGATACGCGCTTATGAAAAAAAAATAAGCGCGACCATTAAACCGTACAGGCGAATACCGATTATTGCGATGACAGCTAACGTGTTTAAAGAAGATATTGATAATTGCTTAAAAGCCGGCATGGATGATCATATCGGAAAACCGCTTGACTTTGATATTGTTATGAAGAAACTGCGGAGTTTTATTTCAAAACGGAGGCTTTAGCCTGATTATCATACAGCGAACTGCTTTACTGTTAAAACAATTGCTTCTTTTAACTCATTTACATTCTTACGCTTTAAAATAACAAGCTGGAAAATAGCGGATTCTATAAAACTGTAAAGCGAGTCATGCAGCGTTTTAATTTTGATTTTCTTCAGTTCGCCTGATTTTACACCCTCGATTACAATTGACGACAGTATATGCCGGAGCCTGACAGTCCTGCGCCGTACCCGTTCATCGGGATTTACATCGCCTTTGGAAATATGCAGAAGATAATCAATTACGACAGAAAGCAGTTTTCTGTTCTGCTCCAATAATTTTAATATGGATAAAAGCACGTTTGATATTTTTTCTATGCTGTTCAGGGATTTATCGGCGCAAATTAATTTTATGTTTTCTTCGGCGTTCAGCAGAAGCTGTTTAATACTGTAGGTAAATATCTCCCTTTTGTTTTTAAAGTACAGATAAAGGATTGTTCTTGTTATTCCGCAGCGATCCGCTATTTTTTGAAAAGTCGCGGCTTCGAATCCGTCATCCATAAAAACAGTCAGGGCTTTTTCCAGTATTTTCTGCCGTCTCTTGTCATGTTCTACCGTAATTGCCATATGTCCGCGCCTCCTTGTTTCCCCTTTTTATTTATATTATCCCATATTGAAAAAAATAGGAAGGAATTGCTCCATTGCTTATTTCTCGGCAGGAGTCGGCTTTTTTTCCGTAAAAACTTTCAAAACCGCTGTGGTCTGTTATTACTGCCAGTTTCCAGCCGGGAAAACGTGAAGCTAATCCTGACATCTCCCTGTATATGTTTTCCGCCTGAGCCTGATCTCCCAGTCTTTTGCCATACGGAGGATTAGTTAAAAGAAAACCTGGTTCTGAGAATTCGGAGGCTGCCTCCCTCATAGGAAGCGCTTTTAAATTTATACAAGGCGCGCCGCGGTCTGCCGCGCGAATCCCGCGCCGCGGCTCTCTTCCTTCGGCGATGTCCTGAAGCCGCGCGATATTGGAAGCCGCGATGGAAACAGAGCGAATGTCCTCATCGCTGCCTGCTATTCTGATAACACGGTTAAAATCAATTTTACCGCGGAATGTGTTTCTCACTGTTTCTTCGGCTTTGCTGTCCGCGATGAGCAGGTCATCAAGCGCGAAACGCCTGCCGAGACATGGCGCCATATCCCACGCGTACATCGCCGCTTCAATCAAAAAAGTGCCAGAACCGCAAAACGGATCGTAAAGCGGAAACTTGCGTTTCCAGCCTGACAGGAGCAAAACTGAAGCCGCGGTAGTTTCCCGAAGCGGCGCCGCGCCGCCCTCGCTTCTGTAACCGCGTTTAAAAAGCGGTTCTCCGCTTAAATCTACAAGCAGGGAAACTGTGTCTTTTTCTATATAGACGCGCACCTCCGCTGTTTTTACCGGTTTATTTACAGCGGGTTCGGGCAGGCGGCTTACCTTGTAGTAATTACAAAGACGTTGCGCGGCAGCTTTATGCGCCATCGCCTGAATTGTGGTTTCCGCTTTTAACTGCGAGCGGTTAGTCCGCACTTTAGCGATTTTAATTCCCATGCCTTTTGGTACGAGATTTTCCCATTTAACTTCCGCCGCGCCTTCAAAGAGAGCGTCAAAATTATCCGCTTTAAAGCTGGCTGTTTCCAGCAGAACGCGGTCGGCGGAGCGGAGCCCAATCAGTGTTTGATAAAGGCCTGTTATGTTTGTTTTAAAACGCACCCTTCCATACAGTGAGTCATCGATCTTAAAAAAGGATTCTTCCCCGTTTCCTGTGCTGACAGGAGAAAGTTTTCGTATTTCGTTTGATACGGCTTTTTCCGCGCCAACAGCGCATAACGCGGCCGCGCAGTATACGGTTTTTGTTTTTTCCATCATTCAATACAGTAGCATTTTTTCGGAGCGCAGGGAAACTGCCCACGCCTGCGCGGCAATCCCGAAAGCCACCGAAACATTTAGCGATGCCTTTGCACCGTATGAGGGAATTGACAATCTGCCTAAAGACGCGTCCGCCGCTGCTAGCGCGCGCGGGCTGACTCCCAGTTCTTCGGAGCCTGTTATTAATATACCGCGCCGCGGGAATTGAAACTCTGTAATTGGAATGCCTCCTGTTTCCAATGCGAATATCGGCAGATTATTTTGCGGCTCACTATCGCAAGCCGGAAACATATCCAGCCTTTCCCACGGGATTATGCCGGTGCAGCCCATCGCTGTGCGCTGCGCGCGCCTGTGACCCGGATCGGCGCATAACGGAGAGAGGATGATCTTTTCTACGCCGAAGCTTTCCGCGGTTCTGAACATTGCCCCCACATTAAAAGGAGAGCGTATGTCTTCCATATAAACCATCATGCCGTCAAATATATGGCGTTTCCGCGGATCAAGACAGCCGTCCCGTGAGATAAAATCCCAATCAGCCTGATCGCGTCCTGTACTCGCGAGAAGGATATGTTTAACGTAATTCAGCGCGCGGCGAAACGGCGCGGTATCTTCTGACGCGGTTTTCATCCCGCCAGCGGCAATACCTGACATAAAAACGCCTGCCGCTTCATTAAAAGTTTTTCGCTCATCTTCGCAAAAAAGACTGTCTCCCGCAAGTAACGCGGCAGCCTCAGAAAAAAAGACCAGTTCCGCCTCGCTGAAAATTTTTACATCCTTAACAGCGGCCATGCAAAGCCTGTTTTCCGCGAAGGTAAAAATTTTCGCTATTTTCCGGAGTTTTTGAATACGCGGCAGTTTCTCAAGTTTGTATAAAGGTATCAATATTTAATCCCTCTGCAATGCAAGGTAATCCGCGCCTTTTTATAACTTTTGCACACCAGCGTTTTTTTGCTGCATGTTCATTTTTCATTTGTCATTGTTAATAACTGTTCTATCTGCTGTGTTACATAATCCTGGAATTTTGGCGGCAGCTCATTATATAGATTAACCATCCGCTGAAGTTTTTCCCCCGGTGTTTTATGGAACATATCTCCTTCTCCGGTTTTCAGCCATTTCTCGTTTACCCCGAAAGTAAGTGATATCAAATGGATAATCCGGTCATTAACACGCCGGTGTTCACATTCCAGTTCAGCGATATATCCGTTACTTATATAGATTGCTTTAGCGAATTCAACTTGTGACATATTAAGTGTCTGCCGTACATTTCTTATACGTTTACTGATTGACATATACATATCATACGACAATAACACTCACTATGCAATAATTCTATCCAGAATGGTGACTGTCAAATGAAACATGGCGGACTTTACACTTCTCACATAATAGTATAATATTCTCACAAATAGAGAATTTTTTGGAGTAGACTATGATTCAAGATGAAAAACTTGAAAAAGTGTGCAATGATTTCTCGAAACTTAATGAAGAACAGAAGGATTATATCCTTGGTATTCTACAGGCGCTTGTCTTCGCCAAAACGACATACCAGCAAAGTGAACTGCCCGCGAAAAAAAGCAATGAAAAACAGCGCCGCGCTGATAAATAATTATCTTACACTTATTTAATATTTTATATAACCGCGGCGAGTAATACCTATTGGCATTTTATTATACTATTCTTTAATATATTTTTTTTGATAAACTAATATCAGGAGGCTGTTATGCAATATAGAAAAACTAAAATAGTATGTTCTTTAGGCCCCTCATCTTCTACTGATGATGTCGTGCGTAAGCTTTTTCTTGCTGGTATGAATGTCGCCCGGCTTAACTTTTCCCACGGTTCGCACGAGACGCATCAGGAGTCTATCGAACGGGTCCGGCGGATTTCCCGTGAGTTGGGCAAGCATATCGCCATTCTGCTGGACACAAAAGGCCCCGAAATCCGCACCGGAGGCGTGGAGAACGATGGCAAAGTAACAATTAAAAAGAATGATGCTGTCGCGGTTTCGGTTGATGGCTGCCTGACTACAGCGGCTTCCGTGCGGGAGCCTGCCCGCGTTTCAATCACATGGAAGGAAGCTCCGCTAAAATTGAAAAGCGGCCATCACATTCTTGTAGCGGACGGTCTTCTCGACCTTGAGGTTCTTGATGTTTCAGAGGGAATCGTCAGATGCAGGGCGAATAATAACGCGGATATTGGCAGCAGAAAGAATGTTAATCTGCTTGGCATTCACGCGAGACTTCCGATTATGAGCGAACAGGATAAAAAGGACATTGCCTTCGGCGTTAAAATGGGAGTTGATTATATTGCCGCGAGCTTTTTAAGTTTCCCGCATGAGGTTACAGAAATTAAAAAATATCTTGAGAGTCTCGGCGCTTCAACAAAAGTTATCGCGAAAATTGAATGCGGCGACGGGGTAAGCAACATCAGGGAAATTGCCCAGATCGCGGACGGCGTAATGGTGGCGCGCGGCGATCTCGGTGTTCAGCTTCCGACAGAACAGATTCCGCTGGCGCAGAAAAAAATTATCAGCGTGTGCCGGAAGGCGGGGAAACCTGTCATTACCGCGACACAAATGCTGGAATCGATGATTGTAAACCCGCGCCCTACGCGCGCGGAGCTTACGGATGTAGCGAACGCGATTTTTGACGGAACTGACGCGGTTATGCTTTCCGGTGAAACAGCTAACGGAGCGTATCCTGTTGAGGCTGTTGAAATGATGGATAAAATCGCGAATACCATTGAGTGCTCGTATGAGTTCAGGGAGCGCATGGAAAGCGTCCGAAGCGAATGTTTATGCGAGGATCACAATCCCAGCGAAAATCTTGGAATCATTATGTCCCGGTCCGGAGTAGATGTTTCCGCGTTTGTTAACGCGAAAGCGATTATAACGCCGACTCTTGGAGGCAATACCGCGCGGCTTCTCAGCGTTCACAGGCCGAATCAGAACGTGCTTGCCGTAACGCCGTACGAGCGTGTGTTACGTGAAATGCAGCTCTACTGGGGAGTTATTCCCTGTTACGCGCCAATCGCTGATGAATCGGAAAGCATGATACAAAATTCAATGAGAGTCGCTTCTGAAACCGGCATCGCCGGCATCTCCGATAAAATTGTACTGGTCGCGGGACTTCCGCTTCAGAGTCCGAACATGGTTAATACTGTACGCGTAATTATACTTGGCACGATACTCGCGCGCTCATCTTCTGGAGGTTCGTCAAATCCAAAAATCTCCCGCGTGCAGGGCAGAATTGTATCAGCTCAAACACCTAACGAGGCGCGTGAAAAAATCATCATGCTTGGCCAGCATTCAAAAGATTCCGAAGCCAGCCGGATTGATGAAATTCTCGCGTGCAGGGTGCTGACACGGGACTATATTCCCATCATCCGTATTGTAAAAGGAATTATCTGCGAGGAAATTTCTGAGCTCTCCGATGAGGACTTGCGCGACATTAACCCTAATCTTGTTTGGCTTACTCATATCAGGCATACAACTGTTAATCTGGAATCCGGGCTGACAGTGACAATTGACGCTAAGGAGCTGCTTGTGTATGAGGGGACAGTTTAAATTATCATCTTAAATGGGATGCTAAAATTTCTACAGTCTCTGAAATTTACGCGGGGAAAGTTGTCCGCTTTTAATTTTATAGATAATAATCTTTACATGTGATAATATATCTCAATGCGCAAGCGTAGAGGTGAGCTGTGAAAACACTGTTCAGCAAGCTGTTTTTGTCGTTTACATTGATAAATGTTCTTATAATCGCCTCAGTTTTGACCAGTTTCGCGCTAGTATATTCCAGAAGCTACGAAGAACAGGTTGTTAAGGAAAATTCTCATAACGCGGAGTATGTGTCATTAGCTTTGTATTCATTTTTGAACCTTGCGTATAAAATTGTCGAAGGTCTTTCGCATAACACCGAAGTTCTTTCCATGGACACCGGAACGCAGACCCGCATTTTTACGGATACCGCCGGAAGAAACAATTTTTTTGAACTGCTCTACGCTCAGGGGATGGACGGGATGCAGACAGGGCGTTCAACAGGCGAACTTGGCAGCCGCAGGGATCGCTGGTGGTTTATCAGAATGCTGGATGTCAAAAAGCCTTTTATTTCCGAGACATATGTTTCTATCAGCACTGATACGATTGTCGCGTCAATATATTTTCCCATGTTGAAAGACAGTGAAATGATCGGCGTTATGGGATCTGACATCAGCCTTTCTTACCTTCATAATCTTGTCGCGAGTTACAGTGACGATTATTCTCACTCAATTATCCTTGACGGGAAAGGCGTAGTTGTAGCTCATCCTGATCAGACTTTTATTGATGAAATGCACAATTATTCCACATTTACAAAAACTGTTCTGATACGCGATGAGGACGGGTATCCTGTAAAAAATTCCGCGGGTCACGATACAATGGAAGTTCCGATAAATATTTCGGACGCTTACAAAGCGCCCATACAAAAAATGCTGGAAGGCGGCAGCGGCTGGACAAAATTCAAGGAGAACGGAAAACTTCTTTACATGAATTACCTGCCAGTAAGACTGAACGAATACTCCGAGCCGTGGTATGTAATTACGATAAGAGACGGAAATAACGCCCTGCAGACAAGAAACACTGTTATACTTCTGGTTCTCGCAAGCGCCGTTCTGATAAGTCTTGTTACGCTTTTAATTGTTTATTTTATTTCACGTAACATCAGCTCTCCGATTAATAAAGTCTACGTTGTTCTTCAGAAGATCAAGAACGGCGATTTATCAAGTGAAATAACTGTCAGCTCACAGGATGAAATCGGCGAGATGATGGGAATGTTAAAACAAACTCAGAATGGAATAAAAGTCCTGATTGGCAATGTCGAAAAAGAGGCCGCGGCAAGAGCGCGCGCAAATGAAGAGAGCCAGTCCAAGACTTCCTTTCTAGCGAAAATGAGCCACGAAATACGCACTCCGATGAACGCGATAATGGGAATGACAGAGCTGCTTCTTCGCGGGGAACTGTCACAGACCGCGCGCAGCCATATGCAGGATATTAAACAGGCGGGGAATAATCTTTTATCAATCATCAATGACATTCTGGATTTTTCAAAGATAGAAGCCGGAAAGATGGAAATTGTCTCTGAGCAGTATTTTCTTTCGTCGTTAATTAATGATACTGTCAATATCATTAAAATGCGCCTTGAGGAAAAACCGATTCTGTTTAAAACATTTATTGACGGTACAATCCCTAACAGCCTTATCGGCGATATATCAAGGTTCAGGCAAATATTGCTGAACCTGTTATCTAACGCGGTAAAGTACACAGACAGCGGTCATATAAGCCTTACCATGATGCTGATTAATAAAAATGAAAAACTCGCATGGCTTAAAATTGAGATAAGCGATACCGGAAAAGGAATTAAAGCTGAGGATCAGAAAAAACTTTTCAGCGATTTTGCCCGGCTTGATTCTAAACATAATCAGGGAATCGAGGGAACAGGACTTGGCCTTGCGATCGCCAAACGCCTCTGTAACGCGATGGACGGTGATATCAGCGTAAAAAGCAAGTACGGGCAGGGCAGCACATTCACGCTGATGATACCGCAGTTTATAGAATCGGATGAACCGATTTCCGCGGCGAAGGAAACCGGAAGAATTATTAATCAATCTGCGGGAGCGGGTTTGAGCGTAATTCATTTTACTCTTCCGGGTGTCCGCCTTCTTATAGTGGATGATTTTTCTACCAACTTAAAAGTTGTTGAAGGTTTGGTGTCTCCTTATAAAGTAAATGTGGATACATGTTTAAGCGGAGAAGAAGCAGTCGAATTAGTCAGGCAGAACGATTATGATCTTGTGTTTATGGATCACATGATGCCGGGAATGGACGGTATTGAAGCTACAGCGGCAATCCGCAGATGGGAATCAGAGAACGGGAACGGGAAACACATTCCGGTGATCGCGTTGACAGCTAACGCTGTTGCCGGAATGCGCGAAATGTTTCTTGAAAACGGTTTTAACGATTTTCTTTCAAAGCCGATAGAAGTATTTAAGCTGAATGAAATTTTTGAGCGGTGGATACCGGAAGAGAAAAAGAGCGTTAATTATCCCGCGGAGCAGGAAGCCGCGGATGAATCAGCGCCGCAGTTTTCTTTTTTAATTCTTGATTCCTCATTGTTTAACATACCCGGTATTGATGTTAAAAACGGCCTTGTCATGACAGGCAGCAGCGTTGAAGATTACTGCAAATTATTATCATTGTTTATTAAGGATGTAGAAGAAAGAATTCCGAAAATGCAGGCAGTGCCGGCGCCTGAAAATGTACACTTGTTCACGACAAATGTTCACGCAATAAGAAGCGCCGCCGCCTTTATCGGTGCGAATGAACTTTCTACAAAAGCATCAGAAATGGAGGAAGCTGGAAAAAAAAGCAATTTTGCTTTTCTTGAGGAACATTTAAGCGAGTTTACCGGGTTATTAAACAGCATGGTTAAAAATATCAGCACTGTTCTTGATTCTAATGCGTAATTAACATATTTTTTGTTATATTTTATTTATTATTATGATAATATACTGATATGTACAGCGCATGGGTATTATTGGTTTTAATCTTTGTTTCCTCGCTGCCTGTTCTGGCGGTTTACATTTGGTTTCGCGCCGTAAAATATAAATTTTCTGTTATTTGGTTTTTTTCCGCGCTGCTTACCGGAGCGGCGGCTTTTCTTCCCGCGCTCATTTTTCAGGATTTATTATCGGGCGTTATTATTCATAATAGCAGAGCAGCCCTCTTGTTTGAATTTTTTATCCGCATCGCGCTTGCCGAAGAAATCAGCCGGCTGCTTGTACTTTTGGTTTTCTTTTGGGTTAGCGGAAAAATCCTTAGGAAAAACATTTCCGGAACAAGCGATGTTTTAAACCGGCTGCCTGATTTTAACAGCGTAAAAATTGGAACCGCCGCAGGCTTTATCGCTGGCCTGGGTTTTTCAATCCTTGAGAACGCGAGATACGCCGCGTCCGGTATGGATATTGGCATAATACTTCTGCGCGTTTTTACCGCCGCCATTCACAGCGCCTGCGGTTCCCGAATCGGCGCTGCCGCGGTACTGCTCCGCGCCAATCCCTTTCAGGCGCTTCTCCGCATAATTACCGCTACAGCCATTCACGGCGTATATAATTTTATGGTAACCTTACCGGGTTTTCCGTTTATCGCCGCGTTTATAATCGCGGTTTCCGCGCTGGTCACTGCAGTCATTACAATTAAGGGAGTTAAATTTAATTCGTTGACTTGAATTTACCAGTATCTAGCTGTTATATTTAATATATGGGGCAATATGATAATTGGGATTATCTGACAAATTTTCTCAGGAAAAATCTTAATAATTTTGAGGAAGAGCTCTCCAAAGCTCCGTATTCCGTAAAGGTCAAGCGGCATCCGAAGCGCCCCAATCTTGTTATGTTCAGATACAGCCAGTTTGAGTCTGATTTTACAAACCCTGTTGTGCGCTGCTGCCGCGGTGCAGTTTATGATATTCGTCCGGCTCAGGCGGAAGACGCCGGAACTGTAAGGCCTTATTTACTGCCGTTTTTTAAGTTTATGAATTACGGTGAAAACGGCGCTGATCCAATCGACTGGAACAGCACTCTGTATGTCCGTGACAAGCTTGACGGCTCGCTTTTAAAACTTTTAAAAGAAGATGACGGGCACGATCTATGGACAACCAACGGCAGCTTCGATATGAGCGTGGAAGTGCCGGAATTAATTCCTGCGGAAAACGACGAGAACCTTCCTCCGCCTTATACATTCGCGGGACTGCGCGATTACGCTCTGCGCGGATACATAGACGATATCAAACGCCTGCCTAAGGGCTGGACATTCATGTTTGAGCTCACTTCTCCCTACAACAGAATAATCGTTCCCTATCATGAGACTAAACTTTATCTGCTTGGCTGCCGCGATCCGCAGGGACAGGAACATACTCCCGAATGGGCTGTTAAAAATTACGGATTATCTCTTCCTACGCCGATGATTTATACCTTTAAAAATGTTGATGAGGTTATCGCTTACTGCCACGCTGTCGATAATGACTCCTGCGAAGGATTCGTTGTTCAGGACGCGAACTTTAACCGGATAAAACTTAAAACAGATCATTACCGGAGCCTTTTTTACCTGAAAGGCGAAGATCATTTTTCCGATGAACGGCTCTTTACCGCCATTAAACAGGGAAGTATTGATGACGCGATTGTCGCGTGGCCGGAAATCAAAACAAGAACCGATGAAATAACCTCTGAATGGATACGTTTCAGAAACACAGTTATCGCACTGTGTAAAAAAACCGCCGCTTATTATCAGGAATGTCTGAATGAGTCAGGCGATCCCAAAGACGCGAAAAAACGTTACGCGATTTATGTTCTTGAAAAATATAAAACATTTTCTACTTTCCTGTTTGACGCGATAAAAGAAAACGCCGATCCTGAGCATATCTTTAATAAGATTGATTACAAAGAGCTGAAAAATTTCTGGTTTCCAGCGTTAGATGCCATTTAATAAAACCGGAGTGGAAAATGGCTTCCGGCAAATATATTTACCTTTATACTGACGGCGGCCCTGAAAAATGGGCTTTTATCGCAGTGAAAGACGATAAAATTATTCATGAGGAATCCGGCGTTTTCGGACTGGGCGTTTCCACAAGTAATGACGACACAGAATCCGAAGGAATTTTCCGCGCGTTACAGTACGCTAAAGATCATCCCGGCAATTACATTCTTACAACTGATTCTCAGGCAATTATAGACAAGGTAAACGGGAATATTTTTAATGTAACCAGAAACCCGAACATACGCGGAATTCAAACGCTGTTAAATGAATTTAAAGATTCGCGTCTTCCTGTAAGTTTTTCGATAAAATGGAAAAAACGGCTTTCCAATGAGTTTATGAAAAAGGCGGACGCACTATGCAGATAGTAATAATCTTTGCAGATACTAATAAATCATACAGCCTTAAGATGATATTTCCGGTCAATGCCTTTAGAAATTATAGAAAAATAAATATAATCCAAAAAAACAATGGCAAGGAAGAATAAAACCGTTTCATTATTCCTAAGGAGTTCAGGTTTTTCCTATACGGATTTTAATTTTTGCCAGTCAAGGAAGATTAGTTGATCATTTCCAACAGCGTCCCAACATTCACGCGAGTATTCCGCGAATACGTGTTTTTTATCAGCGAGAACGGACAAACCTATCTTTGAAGGAAAAATGATATTTACGTCTAAATCATCAATTAAAACCGCGTGAATATCGCCGTAATCATTGTATTCACAATGTTGATTTTGATTTGTATTGACAATCATAACTGTCTGTCTCTCCTCGTAACGGCTTATGTATTGAAGATTGAATTTTTTGCCGCAGTCTATAACAGATATTTCATGTCCTCTTGGATTAAACGTTTTGCCTGTTAAGTCTTTTTTAAAGCCAAAATATATTTCTTTAATATTTAAAACATTTTCAACTAACGTGTTTCCGCCGATTGAGAATTTAAAGAACTGTATTAAGGTTAATACTGTATTTTTCACTGATCTCCTTAAAGGAAAAATCTTTATAGTAACGTTCATTGATTATCACCCGTTCAATCTGCTTTAAAGTCTGTAATGACTCAAAAATAAAAACAGTATCTTCAGCTTTCTCAATTTCTTCAGTGAAGCTGTCTTCATCAATAAGCGGAGAAGTTAAATCATAATAAACAGTAATTTTTTTATCAATATCGTTTCTATGAAATACTTTGTAAGCTGTTCGTAAACAAGCGGCGGACATATAACCAAAATTATACTGCGCGCTATTGAAACCGGCGGACTTCGCTACATCAAGAAAAGTCTGATTAACAATTTCATCTGCCATATCAACAACATTACGTCTTGAGTAAAATTTTTTCTTTATATATAAAACAAGGTTCCTCCTTAGTTCATCGATATCTTCCAATTTTAACTCCGTTTCTATAATATAAAGGCGCGCGGTATCTGTATTTATTGCAAAAATTATTATAGTTTTCTGATCCTTATATCAGGCGGTATCTTTATTTTTCAAGTAAATACAAATATTCTTTTACATGAATATCACGGTTTTTTAAATTTCTGCTTCCCCTGAAAACATTATATTTTATGTCCAGCACTTCAGGATTGCCGTATTTTCTTAACATCTCTTTCATTTGTTCCGCGCTGATAAAACCTTCTGAGTTAAACGAAATTAGAATATATTTCGCTTTTATATTTTCAACAAGATGTTTTAACGCGCTGAACGCTTTACTTCCTTTGTTATAATCGGACCGGCTCCAGTCTTCCGGTATGCCGGATACTTTGCTGATCCTTTCAGGATATTTATACTCTGTTATCAGATTCAACATGAAATAGTTTGAGCCGTAAGGATGCTGGTTATAAGGCGGATCGATGTACGCGAGATCAACAGCTTCTGCTGATTCAATAACTGTATTTGAATCGCCCTTATGGATTTTGTATTCACATTCAAAATTGCTGAATACCGGAAAAGGCAGAGTAATATCGCCTTTAATTCTTGAAAGCGCGTTTTTATTTTTACCGCCGAATTGCCCGATACCAGTTTCCCTGTTTTTGTAAAAGCCTTTAAATACGCCGGATGTATTCGCGTGTATTGAGGCTTCGGACAAAAGAGGCGCTAAAATAAATTTTCTGTACTCCAGAGGAAGAGTATCTGTTAAATGTCTTGCGGTATCAATGTACATCGCGTTCCTGCGGGTATAAAAAACTCGCTCGCCGTTTTTTATCTCATTATCATTTTCAGGAGCGTAAAGCTCAGTTATTATCCCGCTTTTTAACTTCTCATTTATCTTACAGGTCAATTCCAGATGATATTCACGTAACGTATTAATATTGATTTCGCCCGCGTTTGATAAATAACACTCATTAATTACTTTTGAGTATTTTTCAAGATCATTCGCTATCAATAACGAGGAGAACTGTTTAAAATATCTTGCCGCAATGCCGGAACCGCTGAACACATCGAACATTTTCAATTTATTTTTTTGTAGTTTTTTTTGTACCTTTCTTACGCCTTCGCCGATAAAATTCAACAAGGCGCGTTTATTCCCTATGTATGTGATAAGCTGCTGTGTCAGGTATTCGTTTTTTTCGGTTTTAATGTGTGTTGTCATGGAGTTCTGCGCCTTAGCGCAAAACTCCATAAATGAATAAAAAATCTTTTAGATTTTTTATTCATCAGCTTCCTGTACTTTGAACTCAGCGCGTGTTTTGATAACTTCATCGGCGATGCGGCCGGAAATTGGCGCGTAATGGCTGAAATCAACATTGAATGATCCTGTTCCCGAAGTAATTGAGCGCAGGTCTATCGAGTAACGCAGCAGTTCCGCCATAGGGACTTCGGCGCGTACTTCCGCGATTCCGCCTGTTGAATCCTGCCCAAGAATTTTTCCGCGTTTACTGGAAAGGTCGCTCATTACATCACCCAGATATTTTTCCTCGATAAAGACAGTCAGATTCATTATCGGTTCGAGCAGAGTGGGATTCGCCTGTTTCATAGCCTCACGGAACGCGTTACGCGCCGCAAGTTTAAACGAAAGCTCGTTTGAGTCTACCGGGTGGTATTTTCCGTCAACGACTTTTACTTCTACGTCAACTAC
>Ga0209755_10004377_pt1 | contig 16759 bp, 15 predicted proteins | sample TergutCo191P1_FD_187301 | JGI IMG/M metagenome (GOLD analysis project Ga0209755, IMG submission 187301) | Cornitermes sp. P1 segment gut microbial communities from Petit-Saut dam, French Guiana - Co191P1 (SPAdes) (version 2) | ecosystem: Host-associated > Arthropoda: Insects > Digestive system... | reverse complement strand
GACGTACCAATCAGATTTTTAAACCCATCAAAACGTGTGACAAATATGTTGCATTAAGATTAAGATGTGGTTTGTGATTATCACATTATTTTCCATTGCATCGCTGTCCAGTTCATGTATAATAACAACATACTACATAGAAGAGGAGTCTATTCATGTTTAATATTCTCGAAGCAACAATTTCACAAATTCAAGCGGCGGTAGCGGCGAAAGCATTGACATACCGCGAATTGACACTCATGTATCTTGAGCGCATCGCTGCGCTGGATTCATGTGACGGTGGTTTAAATTCGGTACTGGAAATTAATCCGGATGCGTTAAACATTGCGCAGATTATGGATGATGACCGTGATAAAATTGCAAATCGCGGCCCGATGTACGGCATTCCCGTGCTGATAAAGGACAACATCAACACGGCGGTGAACATGCGCACATCCGCGGGTTCACTCGCACTGGAAGACAACTATACATCCGATGCAGACATCATCATGAATTTGAAATACGCGGGGGCGATTATTCTCGGCAAGGTGAACATGACGGAATTTGCCAATTGGATGAGCCGTCAGGGTATGCCAAACGGTTATTCTTCACGCGGCGGTCAAGTCCTCAATCCATACAATAAAGATGCGGATGTTTCCGGTTCATCGTCCGGTTCTGCGGTGGCGGTGGCGGCGAATCTGTGTGTGGTTTCCGTTGGCACAGAAACCTATGGTTCGATTATTGCGCCGTCCATTGCCAATGGCATTGTTGGGATCAAACCCACCACCGGGCTGTTGTCCGGAAACGGCATCATTCCCATTTCATCGACTCTGGATACCGCCGGGCCGATGGCGCGTACGGTGGAAGATGCGGCTTATTTACTGGATGCACTCCAGTCCGGTCATGGGAATGTGGGTACCAATCGGTACTATATGTATGCGTCGCCGTATGTGCAAAATCAAAAACATGATTACACACAAGGCCTTGTTTCCGCACGTTTGCGCGGGCTTAACATTGGTGTTTACGGCGCGTCCGGTGACGATGCGGCATTTAATGCCTCTCTTGCACAGGTGTTGTCGCAGTTTGAATCGGCAGGTGCAGCACTGACGATGGATGTGCCTTCGGTCGTGCCGGAATCGGCATGGTCATATATTGGAGAGCATATTGCGATGAATGAATTTAAAGCGTGTATGGATCAATATTTGCAATCCAGTTATTTTGGCGGAAATGCAAAATGCCGCTCGCTAAAGGACATTATTGAGTTCAACAATGAACATGCGGATGCTTGTTTAAAATACGGTCAAGATTTATTAATTGCATCATTTGAGTGCACCAGCGGACGGTTTACAGAACCGGATTATATCATGGGTCTTTCCCGCCGGGAAAAGGCACGCACAGACTTGTTGAATGTTTTCAGCCACCATGATCTTGATGTGCTCATCGGCGCGCAAGAACATGTGGGCATCGCGCCGATTACCGGATTCCCGTCCGGTACAATACCGATTGGTTTTCGTGAAAATGGGGTGCCGATTGGACTTAACTTTATTGCGAAGCCGCACGATGAAGCCAGGCTTATCCGTGCAATGTATGCCGCCGAACAGCTCTTAGGACAACGAAAACCTCCGATTTTATAATATGATGATTTTTGATGTGTAAATCCGCATAAAATGTTATACAATAAACATCGATTTCATGCTAAGGGGGATGGTTTTGAATACATCAAATAAACAAGTAAATGCAGTCTTTCGTTACATCGGCATCTTTTTTGGTTTGTTCTTATTTGCGGTTGCGATTAATGTTGTGATTGTACCGCATGCCCTGTATTCAGGGACATTAACAGGGGTTGCACAGGTTATCGAACAAGTCATTTTACACAACACAAACCTAACGATGCCTCAGGGCTTTAATCTGACCGGTATTGCGCTGATGCTGCTGAATATTCCTCTGATTTTTATGGTGTACCGTGTGACACACTATTTCCCGGTAAAAACCGTATTGGGCATTATTTTTGCGACCTTGGCACTGACCTTTATTCCGATTCCCACTGCGCCGCTTGTGAGTGAGCCATTAACGGCCGCCATCGTCGGCGGTGCGCTGGCGGGCTTTGGTGCCGGTTTTACCCTGCGCTGCGGCGGGTCGGGCGGCGGGTCCGATTTGATTGGCATTTATTGCTCTATTAAATATCCCAATTTTACGGTGGGGCGCGTTTCGCTCATCATCGGTGCGTTTGTGTACACATATGGGCTCATTTTTCAGGATTTAAACACGGTGGTGTATTCTGCCATTTTCACAACAGTATATGCGCTGGCAGTGGATCAGACTTTTTATCAGAATATTAAGACATCTGCTTTTGTGTACACCACAAATCCGGAAGCGGTGCAAGGTGTGATGAATGAATTAAAGCGCGGCGCTACTTGTTGGGAAGGCAAGGGTGCCTTTACGGGCAACCATACCCATATCTTTACCACCGTGGTATCAAAGTATGAAGTGCCAAGACTAAAGCGTATTGTTGCAAGTGTGGATCCGCATGCGTTTATAATTTTAAACAACAAAGTGGACGTGAGCGGAAATTTTGAAAAACGATTTTAAGCCATATGTTGATTGGAGACACCATGACGATTTGTGACTTGCCAACCCCGTCGGTGCTTGTGGATGAAACAATATTGGCACAGAATATTCGGCGATATCAAATGTTGGCAACACAACATGGCAAACAATTGTGGCCAATGACGAAAACACATAAGTCCACGGTGATTGCGCAGATGCAACTGGATGCCGGTGCCAATGGCTTTTTATGCGGTACGCTGGATGAATGTGATGCGCTTTCATCCATGGGTGTAAAAAACATAATGTATGCATACCCTGTTTCGTCCGAACCGAACATCAGCCGTGTTGTTCATTTGGCACAGCGGGTTGGTGCCGGATTTTTTGTGCGTTTGGATACGGAAGCGGCTGCGGCAATGCTCTCTACGGCCGCACTTGCTGCGGATGTGGTGATTCGTTATACGCTGATCATCAACAGTGGGCTGAATCGTTTTGGGGTTCTTCCGGATGCCGCCGCAAATTTGTTAAACCGTCTGTCTGCATATAAAAATCTTAGGTTTTGCGGCATTTCAACCCATCCCGGGCATGTGTACACCGCGGCGAATGCCGATGCGGTGGATGATTTTACAAATCAAGAATCACAGGCGATGCATGCTGCTGTTTTATCCGTGATGGCACTAAATCACCATGATATGATGGTTACAAGCGGATCAACACCCACGTTTAAAACCGCCATCGCGGATCCGCACATCAATATTTATCATCCTGGCAATTATGTATTTCATGACGTTGTTCAGGTGTCACTCGGCGCCGCATCCTATCAAGACTGCGCGCTAACGGTGCTCGCTTCGGTGATTTCACAGGTGGATGACCACACTTATTTAATGGATGCGGGCAGCAAATGTCTTGGACTGGATCAGGGTGCGCATGGCAGTACGTTGGTGCGTGGTTATGGCAAAATTATGGGGCATGACGACTGCGATATTGTTTCGGTTTCCGAAGAAGTCGGCAAAATTGTGTGTCATGGCACTGTATCACTGAGCGTTGGTGAAAAAATAAGCATTATTCCCAATCATGCCTGTGTTGTGGCGAATCTTACGTCTTATTTGTACACACATCAAAATAAAACCATTACCGGCAGCATCCCTGTTGATATCCGCAGTGGGCTGCACTGTGTTATGGATTAATTTTTGATATATCCTGTTCGTTAAGGCCGTAGGCTTCGCATGTTTTGTCGCCAATAGGTTCTACATGAATAACAATGTCATACACATGTTCCATGCGTTTTTTAATTTCACACTCAACGGCGCAGGTTATATCATGTGCTTGTGCCACCGTCATGTTTGGATCAACTTCAATGTCTAAATCAATATCCCAGAATCCGCCGATGCGCCGCATGCGCAGCTTGTGTGGGTTCTGTACCCCTTTAACAGAATGCACGGCGTCAAGAACATTCATATATTCGGTCTTATTATTGTTGCCATCCATCAGCTCAAGGTTTGATTCCAAGAAGATGCCGACGGCATTTTTTATAATCCATATCCCAATGAGTATTGCGATGATGCTGTCCGCGTAAATGGAATGGGTGAGTGTCGTTATGACCACGCCAACAAGCACACCCAATGTAATTAAAATATCGCCGGTCATGTTTTTTGCATTGGCGATGATGATTGGTGAATCGGCACGTTTTCCCAGTGTGTACTGTGTGTATGCAAGTGCGGTTTTACCAATGACCGCAAACACCGATATGATGATGGTCATGGTGGATGGCACGGTATACTGCTCCGGATTTATGAGGCTTGAAATAGAGCTTGCAACGAGCTGTGCGCCCGCGAAAAAAATAATAAAAGACAACACATTTGTTGCAATGGTTTCAGCCCGCCCATGCCCCCATGGATGTTCTGCGTCGGCCGGTTTCGCAATAATTTTTACCACCGCCAGTGTTATAATGGAAATAAGCACATCCGTTGAGGCATCAATGCCTGCGCCGATGAGGGATCCGCTGTGCGCAAGCCATCCGGCAATGATGAGTGATGATGCGATGAGGGCGTTGCCAACAATGGCAATAATGGCAGCAAGCCTAATAATGCCGATTTTATTTACAGAAGACATGAACATGTTCCTTACATATAATTATAGAATTTATTTGACGCGTTCACTTACATATGTTTCAATTAAATTATAACATAATGAATTATGGAAATGAGTGTTTTGATGCAAAAGCAATGTTTTAACCCCTTTTTACCGCCATGGGAATACATTCCGGATGGGGAGCCGTATGTCTTCGATGACCGGGTGTATGTCTATGGTTCCCATGACGATGCGCAAGGATATGTGTTTTGTCAAAATGATTATGTTTGTTATTCTGCGGATGTGCATGATTTATCGGACTGGCGGTATGAGGGTGTTATTTATAAAAAAACACAAGATCCATACAATCCGGACGGACATATGAATCTGTATGCACCTGATGTAACAAAAGGCCCTGATGGCCGGTATTATTTATATTATGTGCTGGATAAAGTCAATGTTGTTTCGGTGGCGGTATGCGATACCCCGGCGGGGTCTTATCATTTTTATGGATATGTTCGGCATGCGGACGGATCGCTATTGGGTGCGCGTGCAGGCGATGAGCCTCAATTTGATCCCGGCGTACTGACCGAAGGGGATGTTACGTATTTATACACCGGCCTGTGTGTGCATGGTGATGCCTCGCGCTCCGGTGCCATGGGCATGACATTGGGCACAGACATGCTAACACTGCTTGATGAACCGGTGATTGTCGTTCCGGGTAATTGCTATGGACAGGGTACGGATTTTGAAGGACATGAGTATTTTGAAGCTGCATCCATTCGCAAAATCGGGGATGTGTATTATTTTATTTATTCGAGTACATCCATGCATGAACTTTGTTATGCCACCAGCAAACATCCGCTGAAAGACTTTAAATACGGCGGGGTCATTGTGAGCAATTGTGATGTGGGCATTGATACGTACAAGCCCGGTGCATTGCCGATGAATGTCACGTTTGGCAACAATCATGGCAGCCTCTGCCTAATTTGTGACGCTTGGTATATCTTTTATCACCGGCACACCAACGGCACATGGTTTTCGCGGCAAGCGTGCATGGAGCGTATTCACATCGGATCTGACGGACATATTAAACAGGTTGAAATTACATCGCAGGGTGCCGGTGCTCCGCTGATTGGACGCGGCGAATATCCGGCGACCATCGCATGCAATGTGTTTTCTGTCCGCGGTGACGAGGTGGTGAGCAATTTCAAGGCGGGACCGCTGACATTTTTGCCGAAGATTACATCGGATGGACGCGAGGGGGATGAAGATGCGGGTTTTGTCATCATTCCAAATGAGATGGGTGTGGGTTTTAAATACTTTGAGTGCCGCAATGTTTCACGCATCACCGTCAAGACACGCGGGTATAATCGCGGGGTGTTTGAAGTGAAGACGCAATGGGACGGCGCATTGTTGGGCAGCATCCCGATTGTTTCATCCAATATTTGGACTGATTTCACATCGGAGATTGCCATTCCCGATGGGGTGCACGCATTGTATTTTATTTATAAAGGCACAAACCAAGCGACTTTAGGTTCTTTTACGCTTGAATAATCATACATCAAAGAAAGAGGTTTGTTATGAACATTAATTTTAGCTTGTTTCCGGGTGGGAAGCCCAAGGCTTTAACCATGAGTTATGATGATGGTGTGGTGCAAGACATTAAGCTCATTGATATTTTAAATCGGTACGGCATTAAAGCTGCGTTTCACATCAACGGTGGGTTGTTTGACCGTGAAGAGGGTCGGCCGCGCATTAAACGTGACGAGGTAAAACAAGTGTATGCCGGTCACGAGATTTCACTGCACGGATACACGCATCAGTCCTTGTCGGTGACCCCCAATGTGCGCATCATTGAAGAAATCATACAAGACAAACTTGCGCTGGAAGCCATCACCGGTGAACCGGTGCGCGGCATGTCCTATCCAAACGGAGCCATCAATGATACGGTGGTGCAACTCTTGGATGGTATGGGTGTAGAATATTGCCGCAAAGTAGAGACGACGGGTGGTTTTGATTTGCCGAGTGATTATTTGCGGTGGGAAGGAACATGCCACCACAACCGTGATTTGATGGAACTGGGCGAGAAGTTTTTGGACAATACGCAAGCCAGGGGGTGGCGTGCACGGCTGATGTATGTATGGGGTCATTCCTATGAATTTGATGATCACAACAACTGGGATTTAATGGCGCGTTTTTGTGACAAAGTTGGCGGCAAAGAGGATGTGTGGTATGCCACCAATATTGAAATTGTGGATTATTTAAAAGCGGTGCGCGGACTTAAATTCACTGCCGATCAAACCGTGGTGCTTAATCAGTCTATGTATGATGTATGGATTCAGGTTGAAGGTGCTGCTGTTAAAATATCGGCTGCGGGGATTACGCGGCTTCAATAAAAAATGAAATATTGGCGTTATAAGTTTATTTTATATTTATCGTAAACAGATGGTGATTTTGTGAACAATATACTTTCTCAATCTTTGGGGATTTTAGCAATCCTTGCATTCTTTATCGCACCGCACATGAAATCAAAAACACAATTGCTGATGTTTATTATTGCCGGCAATATTTTCACCGTCGCAGAATTTGCGCTGTTGGGTGCCATGACGGAAGTGGCGGTGATTTCGATTTCTGTTGTGCGGTCTGTGACCTTTTTTGTGTTCAGTAAATACGGAAAACGCGCGCCATTGTGGGTGTGCCTATTGTTCATGGCGGCACAGGGCGGCGCTGTTGCATTAACGTGGAAAAGCTGGGTGTCGCTGCTGATGCTGTTTGACATGGTGCAAACATACGGTCAGTGGCAAACAAACATGAAAACATTGCGGATTTTAACCATTGTCGGTGCCATCCCTATTGGTATTTACAATATTTTGGTCGGAGGATATACGGGCGCGGTGAACCAATTCGGACAAGCCGCATCGTCTGCGATTGCGTTGTGGCAAAAACATTATAAAAAAGCGCGTGATTGTTGCCATAATGCGTAATGCTTTTTATAAATTGGGCAATTGCCAGTCAATGGGTGTCAATCCGTTTTTTTCTAAAAAATCATTTGTTTTTGAAAAATGTTTGCTTCCGAAAAAACGCCCGCCTGCAAGTGGACTGGGGTGCGCCGCTTGCAAAATCAAGTGATCGGGATTGTCAATGATGCGCCCCTTTGCTTGGGCATCTTTCCCCCATAATAAAAATACCATCGGTGTTTTGCGGCGGTTCAAAAGCTCCAGTACAAAATCAGTAAATCGTTCCCAGCCTTGCCCTGCATGGGAGCGGCTTCTTTTCGCTTCCACCGTAAGCACGGCATTTAACATCAGCACACCTTGCTGTGCCCAAGGCACCAGATGTCCGTTGTTTGGGACTGTGCAGCCAAGGTCTGCGGAAAGCTCCTTAAAAATATTCGCCAAAGACGGCGGTGTTTTGATGCCCGGACAAACAGAGAATGAAAGCCCATGTGCCTCACCCGGGTTAATATAGGGGTCTTGCCCCACAATAACGGCTTTGACATCGGCATAGGGTGTGAGTTTGAGCGCATTAAAAATATCATACATATTGGGATAAATGGTTTTGGTAGTGTAGGCTGTTTTTAAAAAGTTCCGCAAATTTTGATAATAATCTTGCTTAAACTCGTTTTCGAGCAGTGCGTCCCAATCATTGTTGATCCGTGCCATGTGCGTGTCTCCTTTTGTGATCTCTTTATTCAAAGAATACGGCTAAGATTGATTGCATCATCAAGCTGAACTGTTCTTGTCTGCGATAAACGGATTGTACATCATGATGGCATGGTTTTCAGTAACGAACTCATCGCCGACTTGTTTATGCTCCAGATTATACACTCTGCGGTGCAGCACATTGTGCCGGGTGTGTCCACCCCAATATTCAGATTTCATGATGTGGTCTTTTTCATAGACTTCATAGTGATGCTGCTGTGGTGCCGCACTCATCCATGCGCCGTGCAGATGGGTGTTGTCCATGTAAAGTTTTAGCTGGAACGCATGCACCGTTTCATTGGCGATCATTAAGTCCCCGTAATTATAAAAACAAGTTGCACCGCTGCCAAAGGGTTGTGTGCGGTTGGAATCCGGAAACACATCATACCCGTGGCGATGACGTTCCACAACGGTTAATGGTGTATGCAGAGTCATCCAATAAATCATGTTGGACAGTTGACACAAACCGCCGCCGGTGCCTTCTGTAACCTTGCCGCGTTTGAGCACCATACCGGGTTTATACCCTTTTGTCTTTGTTGGCATACCAATGGTTTTCCAGTATGAAAAAATTTCACCCGGATAAATGGTGATGTTTTGCACACGCGGCAGTGCAAGCGATAAGTTGATGACTTTATTTTCTTGCAAATACATATCCACATCTTTGAGCTTTCGGTACAGGGGTGTGTGGTGGCGATAATGTTCATGAATTAATGCATGGTCATGTTGCTTTGCAAATTTGTATTGACCAAAGCACCACTTTAAATGCCGCTTGAGCCGAAAATATTGCATGCCGATGGCAAGCCGTAAATCGCTGCGATGTTTGATATTCATGATTTCACGGTTCCCAAATATTCAAAACCCTTTTTTACAAGGACATCGTCACGTTTTATATAATTAAATGTGCCGGACTCCTCGGCGATGTGACACAAAGCGATGCCCATGTCGATATAGCTCATGTTGCCCAGCAGCATGTTCAGCAGTGCGGGGGGCTTTTTACGGTAACAATCAATGACGCCGTCATGTGCTGCGAAGAACCAATTTTGTGCGTTTGTACCGCTGGGTGCTACGCGTGCTGCGTTTAGTCTTGGGTCGTTTCCGGTGCTGATTTCAGACAATGACTTACGCTTAAAGTCAGATTCTTTTCGGTATAATGTTTCTGCGGGTTTGCCAAAGCCAATACAAATAACATAGGGTAAGGCGGTCATTTCATTTTTACCGGGTTTTGATACCCCGAGCCAACATGCACCCAGACCAATTTCGGACAAAAATAAATCCAGTTGTTGCCCGATGAATCCGATGTTTTCCAAATATCCGGGCTTCTTTTCGCTGCCGAATAAAATATAATGCGGCGCTTTTACATTAAATAGCCCATGTGTTTTGTTCACGATGCTGATGGAATATTGAATCTCCGAAAACAATGGGATCAGTGTGTCAAATTTTGCAATGACTTTGTTTAAGGTGCTTTCATCCAGCGGATTTATGTCATATTTTCTAATGGACTTGCGTTTATAAATAAATGCGTTCATGAGTTTGCTCCCTTATTCAATCGCTGTTAGCATGCGTTAAACAAATCATCAATATATGGATAAAAATCTTTTCCGATGAACCGGCCCTCGGCCATCATCGCACGGATTTCTTCTTTGCTTGCGAGCATGGCATCGCAAGTTTCATCCGGAAGCAAAGTGACATCGGACAATGACACATTCTGCTTAAAGAGCCATACATCGATAAAATCACCGCTCTTATTTTCCCATACGACTTTATATTGTTTAAATAAAATGCCGTTGTTTTTATCCAGTGTAATGCCGAGTTCTTCGTTGACTTCTTTGATTGCCGTGGTTATTGAATCATCGCCTGTGATTGCGCTGCCGCCGGTGGTTTCCCACATATTTGGAAAATGCCGATGCGGGGTGCGTTTTGAAATCAAAAAGCGGCCATCGCCGTTTAATATCCATACATTTACCACCAGGTGATAATCACCCGGATTCAACCTGCCGCGCACATGTGTCCGCCCTGTTTTTTCACGGTGTTCATTTAGTACATCCCATAACTCGTGCACATCATCAGCCCCAATTGTTGTTTTATTGATACTATCAATTATACACGGCACGATATTCATGCACAACAATAAAGGCATCATTCATTTCATGCCGCCAATGGCAGCGGAACAAATCGGGCCGGTCGCAGTAAACCGCTGTTCGGCCAAGGAGCCAAGTTGGATCCATATCTTGTGATGAACAGATAAACATTGCGGGTTTGTGATGGGTAATTTATAATAATTGTAATCAAATACAAGGAGCGGTTCATGACTGAAGAAGATAAATTAAAAAACGCGCCCGGATGCGGCACATTGATCATGGGTGGCATCATCATCATTATCATTTTATCGTTGGTCGGCATCATTTTTCCGGATGATGTCCTGCCTTATCCTACGGAGATATTGGTGGCTGTGCTCATTGTTGCCGTTGTTGCACTGATTGTGGGTATATTCATGCTGCGGCGGAAGAAAAAAGATGATCAAGATGAGATGGACAATAAAGCCGATGAAATTTTGCGTACCGGTTTAAAAACAATGGGTGACGCTGACGATGAGGCATCAAAATTGGCACAACAATACAACGACGAAGGCGGCACGGAATAATATGGACAAACAAGTATGGATGGGCATTAAAGAACAACAAATCGGGTTGTACCGTCAGCAAGCTGAAAAACACAAACAAAAGCGCAGTGCCATGTTATGTTTGTGCGGCGCAGGCATTTTTGGTGCGGTCGTGCTTCCGTTTGTTATGATAACAAACGGGTGGTTTTTAGCCGCACTGGGGGCGCTGATTTTGTTTCCGGTTTCTGTACTTATATGGAAACTCAGCACACATGAGAACCGCTCCGCACAATTGCTCACACAGTTGGCGATTGAAATTGGACGAGAAATTGAGCGAAGTCGATCCCTTGAAGCCACAAGAAATGCGGTAACGCTCATTGAAACACGTTTTTTATCGAACGATGATGAATTGTTTGTAAAAAAATCCATCTGGGGTCATTTTCTGGGCTGGAAGAAAGCCAAACGTGATGAAGAAATTCGGTATGAGCGTGCCGTTGCAGAATACAACAGAAATATGGTCAATTGGGCGCCGAAGCCGATGAAGCATTTTATTGGCGTTCCTTCACTGACGATTGGTGCGGTATGGAATACGGACATTCCGCACCGGCAAGGATATAAAGACAGCAATACCCTTAGGGATGAATGGGCAATCATTAAAGCACTGCGGCGTTTAATCTTTACCAGCAGTACAGAAACCTACGAAATTTTAAATGCAACCTCTTCACTGGCACAAAAAAATGCGGTGGTCTTTGAACGTTATTTGCGTAAGAAAAAAATCAGCAAAAAAATGAAGCATTTTAAATGGCGTGCGGGTGTGCATTATTTGTCTGCTGCGGCAAAAATGAGATTGGTTACATTTGTTGAATCGGTTTTGGCACTGGAGCCAACGGCACTGAATGAATCGGTCGTTACGTTGTTGCATGAAAAAAATGAACAAATACAAAAATACACCGATGAATTTTGGAAAGTGCATCGGCGCAGCTTAAAATTTTATTGGTTTGAAGCGTTATGGTTGTTGTTGCTGATTCCTTTTATTGCCGGTGCGGTGCACCTGATCAGCCAAAGTGCATTAACCGAAGCCATTATTGTTTTTACACTGGGTGCGGCACTGGTTGCCTTTGGTGAAATGGCATTGGTGGTGCGCCAAAAAATTAAATTAAACGGAAAAAAACTGATTCCGCCGCTGATTGCATCCTTGATTGGATCGCGTCATGCGATGTGTGCGGATACCAAGTGCGAAGCCGGGATTGAAAATTACCGCAGACGGTTTAAAAATTTGGAAAAACATTTTATTATGACAACACCGGAAATTGACAGCGTAAAATATGTCAAAGACAATTTGCGTGATGAAGAACGGACATCAAAATTACATGCCGCCGACGCGGTTTGCGATGATGCGCAAAAACGCATGGATAAATATTATCAAATGTTTCACTTGTACCGCAGAAGATGTTTGCAATACGGCAGCTTAGAACTTTTTCTCGCCATAATGTTGGTGCCTGTTTGGGGTTTTGCGCTGGTGGGCATGGCTTATATTGGCGGTTTTATCGGCATCGATTTGTTTTTCCCTGTGATGTTTACACTCAGCATCGCTGCTTTTGAAGGCATCGCTATATTTCGGCACATTCGTGTGTGGCGCTTTAAAGAGATGTATTTTAAAATTTATCAAGGTTTGTCGGTGTTGATGGTTGACGGTGATTTACGGTCCGAACCGGAAAAATTAAACACTATGTTTGTTGATATTGAAGAAGCCGCATTATCGGCAATTTGTTCTGACCCCGCCATGCGTTTGATGGCCGGTACACTTTCTCGTGTCAGCGGTCTTGAGATTCCGAAAAATGCAAAGCGTCATCCCCTCGACATCACCGTAGAGCGTATTCGAGAAGCGCGCTGGGAACAAATCCGCAGAAACAACCGCTGGTCGTAGCGGTGATTTGTATTTATTCATCCTAGGGATATTAAACTTGCTATTTAAAGTGTATGGTGATACAATATTTTTACAAGTACCCCCCCTGCTAGGCGTTCCCGGAGAGTTGCGCATTAAGGAGCAGGGGGTTTTGTTATTTTCATTTATCTATTTATTATTCGAGGTATGTTCATGACCATTATCGCATAATAAAAAGGGGCTGAATCATCAGCCCCCGTACATAAAATATTAATTATTTGTTTTTCAGATTATACCATGCGGCAAGGCCAGGATATTCTGCGATTTCATCGAGTTCTTCTTCAATTCTGAGGAGCTGGTTGTATTTTGCCACTCTGTCAGAACGTGCGGGCGCACCGGTTTTGATTTGACCTGCATTGACCGCAACAGCGATGTCTGCAATGGTTGCGTCTTCTGTTTCACCGGAACGGTGGCTGATGACGGTGGTCATGTTGTTGCGGTGTGCCAATTTGATGGTTTCAAATGTTTCGGTGAGTGAGCCGATTTGGTTTACTTTAACAAGAATAGAGTTTCCTGTGCCCAGCTCGATACCCTTTTGCAAACGCTCGGTGTTGGTTACGAACAAATCGTCACCCACGATTTGAAGTTTGTTGCCGAGTGTGTCCGTCAGGAGTTTCCAGCCTGCCCAGTCATCTTCGTCAAGGCCATCTTCGATAGAAATGATTGGATATTTTTCAGCAAGTGCTGCATACATTTTAACCATATCTTCCGCAGAACGGTATACTTCTTTGCCGGTCATTTTTGATTCGCCTTCAAAGTAGTACATGCCTTCTTTGCCGTTTTTCTTTGCATCGCCATACAATTCGGTTGCGGCAACATCCAGCGCAATGCGGATGTCATCACCCCATGAATAACCGGCTTTTTCTACCGCTTCTTTGATGAGGTCAATGACTTCATCCGGTGTGGCAAGGTTCGGTGCGAAGCCGCCTTCATCACCGATGGCGGTTGCAAGGCCGCGTGCTTTGAGGATTTTTTTCAAATTGTGATAGATTTCTGCGCACCAACGAAGGGCTTCTTTGAAGCAGCATGCACCCACGGGCATGATCATAAATTCTTGGAAGTCAACGGTGTTGTCTGCATGTTTGCCGCCGTTTAAAATGTTCATCATCGGCACCGGCAACTCTTTTGCATTAAATCCGCCGAGGTATTGATACAGTGGCAGCTCCAGTGCATTTGCTGCGGCTTTTGCCACGGCCATAGACACGCCGAGGATGGCATTTGCGCCCAAACGTGCTTTGTTGGGTGTGCCGTCCAGTTCAATCATTTTTTTGTCAACAAATGCTTGGTCGAGTGCATTCATGCCGCAGATTTCATCTGCGATGACATCATTTACATTGTCAACGGCTTTTTCTACACCCAGACCCATATAGCGGTCGCCGCCGTCGCGCAGTTCAACAGCTTCAAATGCGCCGGTGGATGCGCCGGATGGCACAGCGGCAAGGCCGGTGTGCAGCTTGCCGTCTTCGTCTTCAACAACGACTTGTACTTCTACGGTTGGATTGCCACGTGAGTCCATGATTTCGCGTGCATGAACTTCTACGATTTCAATAAATGTTTTTAACATGGTGTCGCTCCTTATTATAATATCGGGCAATGCCCGTGGTTTTGTAAAATTATTGTTTGATGAGCAATGATTTTCCGGTCATTTCCGGTGGAATGGGTTGGTTGATGAGTTCAAGGATGGTTGGTGCAATGTCCGCAAGTCTGCCGCCGTCTGCCAAACTGTATTCCGGTGCGTTAAACAACACAAAGGGTACGGGATTGGTGGTGTGCGCGGTAAACGGGCCGCCGGTTTCCGGGTCAATCATGCAATCTGCATTGCCATGGTCGGCGCAAAGGAACATGACGGCATCATTTGCCTTGACGGCATCAAGGACACGCCCCATGCATCTATCCACTGTCTCCACTGCTTTGATGGCGGCATTCATCATGCCGGTATGACCCACCATGTCACAGTTTGCATAGTTGATGACAATGAGGTCATATTTTTTGGATTCAATGGCACCGATCAGCTTGTCGGTGACTTCCACTGCGCTCATCTCCGGCATTTGATCATAGGTATCTACTTTGGGTGACGGCACAAGGATTCTGTCTTCCCCAACATACGGTTCTTCGCGCCCGCCGTTAAAGAAGAACGTGACATGCGCATATTTTTCGGTTTCTGCCAAGCGGAGCTGGGTCAATCCTTTGTCCGCGAGGTATGCGCCGAGGTCATTGGACATGGACTGCGCTGTGAACGCAACATGTTTGTTTGGAATGGTTGTGTCATATTCGGTAAAGCATACATAATAAAGCGGAAAGATTTTTGCCGGTCGTGTAAACTCCGTAAAATCAGGATCGCAGAACGCACGGGTGATTTCACGGGCACGGTCAGGCCTAAAATTAAAGAAGATGATGGAATCGGTCAGTTCTACCGTTGCGGTGGGTTCATCATCTTTGGTGATGATGGTCGGCAAGACAAATTCATCGTAGATTTCGGCGGCATAGGAATTTTCCATGCATGCGGTTGCCGAATCTGCCTTGTTTCCGTAGCCCAGCGCGATGGCATCATATGCCAGTTTTACGCGCTCCCAGCGGTTGTCACGATCCATGGCATAATAACGTCCGGAAATTGTGGCGATTTCACCCACACCGATTTCCGCCATTTTTGCTTCAAGCGCTTTGACATAACCCATGCCGGAGTCCGGAGGTGTATCACGGCCGTCTAAAAATGCATGGACATAAACTTTGGTTATGCCGTGTTTTTTCGCCAGTTCCAATAGTGCATACAAATGGGTGTTGTGTGAATGCACACCGCCATCAGAGAGCAAACCATACAAATGCAGCGCGGAATGGTTGTCCTTGCAGTTTTGAATGGCACCAAGCAAGACCTTGTTATCATAAAATTCACCGGTTTTAATCTCTTTTGAAATACGTGTGAGTTCTTGAAATACGATGCGCCCTGCGCCGATGTTGGTATGCCCCACTTCTGAGTTGCCCATCTGTCCATCGGGCAAGCCGACATCAAAGCCGGAGGCTGCACCGAGTACGTAAGGGTTTTCTTTCATGAGTTTATCAAGGTTTGGCTTTTTTGCTTTATAAATCGCATTGTCATTGTGATGATTGGAAATGCCGTATCCATCCAAAATCATCAGCACCACAGGTTTAGTTTTCATAATGAATCACCTGTGCAAAGCTGGGCTGAATGCTGGCACCGCCAACGAGTCCGCCGTCAATGTTGGGCATGTTAAAGAGTTCGCTTGCATTTGCCGGTGTCACGGAACCGCCGTATAAAATGCGTACTGCGTTTGCGGCATCATCGCCAAAGATTTTTTTAATGAACGTACGGATGAACGCACAGGCATCTTCCGCTTGTTCATTGGATGCGGTTAAACCAGTCCCAATCGCCCAGATGGGTTCATATGCAATCACAATCTCTGCAATTTGCGCCTGTGTTAAATCTTTGAGTCCTTCGGTGAGCTGCACCAGCAGCACATCATTGGTTTGTTCGGCAAGACGTTCTTCTTTGGTTTCACCCACACAGACAATCGGAATGATTTCCGCCGCAAGGGCTGCTTTGGCTTTTTGATTTACGGTTTCGTTGGTTTCTGCAAAGTATTGGCGGCGTTCGGAGTGTCCTAAGATAACATAGGGGATGTCTAAATCTCTGAGCATGTCTGCCGATATTTCGCCGGTGAATGCACCCTTTGGCGCAAAATGCATGTTTTGTGCGCCGACACTGATGCCGGTTGCTTTGAGTGCATCCGTTGCGGTTTGCAGATGTGTATAAGGAACGCAGAGCACCACATCTACATTGTTTGATGCAAAATAGGTTTTATTTTCATTAATAAACGTTTTTGCTTCACCGGTGGTGAAGTTCATCTTCCAGTTGCCTGCGACGATTTTTTTACGCACAATGTCAAATCCTCTCAAACGATT
>Ga0209755_10004376_pt1 | contig 16761 bp, 14 predicted proteins | sample TergutCo191P1_FD_187301 | JGI IMG/M metagenome (GOLD analysis project Ga0209755, IMG submission 187301) | Cornitermes sp. P1 segment gut microbial communities from Petit-Saut dam, French Guiana - Co191P1 (SPAdes) (version 2) | ecosystem: Host-associated > Arthropoda: Insects > Digestive system... | reverse complement strand
TTAACCAAAGTTTACAACTATAATTTTGGTTTGTGTGCGCACGAGAGGCTAGGAGATGACGATATAATTTGCCAAAACATGCACCCACATTTTGTGATACAGTATAACAAAATCAGTTGTGTCGATGTCATAAAATAAACATTCTAAGTCTCGTACATACAAAATAGGACATCTTAGACAAACATTTATCTCGTCTTCAAAATGTCCAAACCAGCTCCAGTGGACAATCAGCCACCCATTCAACAGGTAATGGGGGTAAGGTGGACCAGACATGAAGCTAACGACTTCCAAGGTCAAGAATGAGTGGAGTTATACCTCTATTGACAATAAAATGCCTTCATGGCATGGACAAGGACTTCATGTTTCTGTACCTTCTTTAGAAGAATAATAGAATAACAATTGGGTTCGAGCCCTTCCGGGCCCAGTGCACCTAGGCCTTAAAGCAGGCCCTTTGTGCCCCGTATTCTATATTAAGTTACAGGAGCCCTGTTCCTTTAACAAAGTTCCAAATGGTCCCCCATACCTAATTCCTAATTACCTCCGGGTCCAACAGAAGGAACCCAGGTATAAATGTCAAATTACTATGTGTAGTTGCCTTGTAGGAGTTCCACCTGACTGGAGCCCTCCATAGAACCCCTACTGGAGTCCCCTATCTGTACCTTCTTTACATGGATTATTCTCTTAAAGACAATAATTATAAACATATCAACACCAGCTGATATAAACAAATGTGTAACACTTGCCACAGCAACAAAACAAGGAGTAATTTCTTAAAAGACTAAAATTTTACAAGGAGGCAGGTTAAAGTGTCACATTGTACATAAATTCAAGTATACTAGCTATATGTGGCAAAAAGGATAGCAAGTACAGAAACTGACTTACATAATACCAGTGGCACAACTTTGTAGTGGTGGAACATAGAAGTATTGCAGCCTGACCGTAGCATTAGACCAGAAAGACTGCAAAAACACTGCACTCAGTACACTTGCTATTTGAAATAAAATTACTACCACACACTTCCTGAACTCAAGCTGGGGACATTACCAGTCAGTCAACCCTCTGGTGCCAGAATCAAGTGCACAGCGTACCTGCAAAAGATCCGCAACTTAAATGACTACCACTACTCGTGTATCCTTGGCGAGGACTTCAGTGGATGTTTATTTTCCCCCAACATTACACTGTGGGTTGCCTATAGTCAACTTTCAACACCAAAAGCTTATAAATCTTATTGTTGCACCGTGCATTTTTGTAGAATCACTTCTATTATCAACCAACAACTGCACTTACATAACTTTCACATAAAACACTTTAAAAACACTTAAAATCACTCCGACATGTTTCGATCTTGTCACACCATCATCAGCGAGCTTTGTTGTTCCTTGCTAAAGTTATATTACAATATTTACAATTTAATTCGTTTTTGCAAAGAAGGTGTTGTGGCAGCATGTAATGTTGTGTGGGAATGTGTTCTAGAGACAGCAGTTGGCTAGGTGTGTGTCATATGCTATGTAATGAGGGACCGGTCCCTCATTACATAGCTATTAAATTGTGAATATTGTAATACAACTTTAGCAAGGAACAACAAAGCTCCCTGATGATGATCTGACAAGATTGAAACATGTCAGAGTGATTTTAAGTGTTTTATGTGAAAGTTATGTAAGTGCAGTTGTTGGTTGATAAGAGAAGTGACCAAAAGCTTAATGTGACCACACATCCATTTAACCAACTTGAGAGGAAAATTAAGGTCAACAAGTAGAAAAATCTGTTATTTTATTCATTCAATATTCACTACAACTTTAATGGTTTCCAAACAAATGCTAAATTCAAACAGTGAGTAACACCTTGAAGATTAAAATCGTCAGGGATGTTACGCCTTATTCGGTGGACAGGTACTCACATTTCACAGGGAACAGCTTCTTCCATCTTCGGGGTAGAAAAGGGTGGCTTGTTCTTCTTCCCTAGACCAAGGTTGGTGGTTCTTATGAAATGTTTGTGCTTATTTACCAAACCATACTGTGTCACCAAACACTGTAACCTTCACACTTATTGCAACAAAAATCTCAAATCTCATACAAATCTTACACGCACAGTGACCAGATTACTTGCTGGCTGACCTCCCTAATACCACATGCAGCTGCACTGACCATGATGTGGTTGCTGCTTGGCTCAGCTTGGAATGGCCAGGATGCACAACACCTCTCAAAAATATTTACATTCTGGTCCTGATAAGCTGAACACTGTGGGGTGACAAAGTGGAAAAAGGAATAAGCAAATGGGAGACACGGGTTATGAGGTTCGTAACTGTTCTTTGACATTAGATGTCAGCGAAAAATACCATTCCCAAATATATTGGCTGCTATATCAATTGGAGCTGGTACAGTCACTCTAAAAGTAAGTGACAAACGTCTCTGCATGCACAGTAGTCACTGAGTCATATACCCTTGCAAGATGAATACCCATCCCACACTAGCCATGCTCCTTGAAAATACCTTCCAAGCTCAATTTACCACAACTACAGTGTACCGTGACTATCTTTAGTCAAACAGAAAGAAAATGCTTGGTGGCACAATGCTTCCCCACTTTGCAATGTGCACCTTTACCCTGCACAATCTAAAAGCAGGCAATATGGTCACTACCCTAAAGTACAGCAATTTTTATGTATGTATGTTATGTGACAGTGTGCAGGTTGGTACAGAGCAATTACAAGGGTGTGGTAAGGCATTGCATTTGTTCTGCAGAAATGTCTGGTGAGCAGAATATTTGATTAGCTAGGTGAGACAACACTTGTTTACCACAGAGTGGGTCACAGCATTAATGGGACTCACACAAAACGAATGTCTCAACATGGTGAATAACCACTCATTTTACTTCACTCAGGTGTATGCACATATGATTTAGAAGGTCAATGATTCTTGGAAATTCACTACTGCATACTTTGCATCTGTGAGCTTTCCGTCTGGTGTGCGAGCGCATATGTCCATTCAGATGTTGCATTCTCAAGAAAGGCTTTTCACATACTTCACAAATATATCGCTTCTCTCCAAAATGTAGCAGTTTGTGTGCTAAGAGATTATCTTTTCTTGTGAAGTACTTATTGCATACTTCACATTTAAATGGTTTGCGTCCAGTGTGTCTGCGCATGTGTATCATGAGGCTTTTGCTTTTTGTGAAATTCTTCTGGCAGATTTCACATTTAAAAGGTCCACCCTGTACATGAGTCACAATATGTGCCTCTAGATCCTGCATAAGGGAGAATACTCTATTACAAAACCCGCATCTATATATCAAAATTCCACTTAAGGTGTGCTTGGTGTCTTCACTGTGTTGTCTTCCTGGAAAAATATCAGTAATTTTGATCTGATTTATTTTGCCAATTCCACTTGTTCCTTCAGCAGGAGCATCAAGGCACAACTTGTTCCTAGTATCACAGTTATTACCATCTTCATCGCTCACCATCTGTTCTATGCTGTGACAGAAAGACACTATTTCATCAGGCAGTCAAAGCTGTTTGAAGTAAAGTACATACATTGAACGTTCAGGTCATCAGCCTAGTGGTTACTTTACGTACCACTCAGTTTTTAACACTGAAAAATTCTAAATGATGCTCACAATGCATTATGTGTTTTGTATGGATCTCAGAACAAACAGCTTTTACCTTACACATCATTAACTGACTGTTTTTTCTATAAACAAGGTGGAGAGCGTTTACTGTACAGTACGGACTGAATCTTCTGTTTAAAGTGTTTAAGGCAGATTTCGATGATGAAGGATTCATTTCAAGGCACTCAAAACAACTCTAAAGTGCCCTGGGAATGCAAATTTACCAGTGCAGAAAAGATAACAGACAAGTGGTTCTTACAATGTTTCTGTAGTTCAATAATACATGGTAAATAACATATTACTGAAGGGGGGAGGGACCTAGATGAAAAGTGAACATGCCTGACTTCAGTATATATTCTAATCCAACACAACATATACTTGCTCACGGGAGGCAGCAGGAGCTGTTACACGTTATGTCACTGATGTCTTATGTTGAAGTGAATTATGTTCTATCAGTTACTTTGTTTATTTTTGTACACTCTAAATGCTGCTGCTTTATATTTCATAACATTTCAAATGTATGAGGTGAGGTAAGGGAAGTATTACATGAATAAACAAATCAGTATGTCTCAACACAATTATCTTTATTAGGCAATACAGTATGTCTGTCTATATGTCTAATTCAGCAACATGTTTAAACCTATATTAGGTCATCTTCTAGCGCTCAAACATCTTTAAAAGTGAGGAAGACAATAATCAATTCATCATAAGTAATTATACATAATTATATACTGCTTCCTCAATTTGTTTTTTAAAGATGTTTATGAGTCTGAAGATGACCTAATTTAGGTTGAAGCAAGTAGCTGAATTAGACATATAGACTCTATTGCCTAATAAAGAGCAATGAAGATAGCTGTGTTAAGACTGATATTGATGTGTTTATTTGTAGCACTGACACACAAGATGATACACATCACAAAAGAAAGATACTATATTATTTGAAATTTCAACATCAAATAAAACTGATTAAATGTCACAATAATTTAAATCTCTGAAACAAACACAACACTTACATATCATAATTTGATTTTTGCTGTTCCACCTCTTCCTTCACTGTAATATGATCCCACGACCCTTCCTGTAACACAAGTATACTTTAGAGAACAGTTAATGTTGTTATAATCGGCATCAATTGGTCTTATTCTTGTTTTTTATAAATGGGGTGAGGTTGGCTGTGCCACAATTCAGGCAGTCAGAAGTCGGCCAACTTCCAACCCCACACCATCAGGTACCTTCAAGTGTGATATTCAAGTCACCCTGTCTTCATATTGCACTTCCCACCACAGCAGGTACACTGTATTAAGACAATCAGTTCCTCACTATGCTAATATCCATTCAGATAGAAAGATATTTATTTTGAGAAATAACAGCCAGCATAGCTCAGCCAGTTTCATTACTAGGCTACAGGCTAGACTAACAAAAACTGGGGTTCAAATCAGGACAAAGACAGAAATTTTTCTCCTCACCACCACATTCAAACTGGGTGTGTGGCCCACTGAGGCTCCTAAAAAATGGGAAATGGGGGTTCCTTCCTCAGTGTTTAAACAGTCAGGACATAAAGCACGTTACTCACCTCAAAATAATAACAAGGATAAAACTGGCGTTATACCTCCAATCTCCTGAACATTTCATGGAATGGTGTTTAATTAAGCACAGAAACATTATGGGACATTATTTTTCATACCTCTGCCTTCTGTTCGGAGGATAAATAATAACATTAAAACCCTTTCATGCTGAATGTCAAGCACAATCAACTTGCAGTGTGCAGTTTAAAACACCAAATTTTGCAGCCATTTAAATTATTATCTTTTTCAGAGTGGCCTGAGAACTTAGTTCTGGAATGAAATGTTTCAACTGGTTTTAAGCCAAGATAATGGGTCTCCGCAACACTCAGTAACTGTTTGTCCCACATACTTTTCAGAAACAACAGAATATGACAAAACAGTACAGGAACTCAACTAAACACTGCAAACCTCAGAACTTATTTTGACTAAAAATACTCACAATGACTTCCTCTTTAACTAAACAAATTTGTGCTGGTAAATCGCACTCCTCTTTAACATAAACACATTTTTCTTCATCTGGTATAACCAGTGGGTTAGTGTCAGCTTCCAAATTGGGTTCAACTTTGATACTGTCCATGTCTGCTGCAAAGTAACAATTATCTGTATCAGATACGATGCCACAGAACTGAGAAACAAGATGGCAACACCACGCAGTCCAGTAACAAAAAACAATAATCTGCCTTCTCTATACCAATTTATAAACTCTGATCGATTTCTTAAAGTTTTTATAGTGGTCAGGCCATAGACTGGATGATACAGGAATCAGGATGTGAATCCCAGCAGGAGCAACAGATATTTTCCTTCAGCACAATATCCAGAGCAGCTATGGTGCCCACCTGACCCCCAGTCCAGTGTGTACTGAACACTCTTTCAACAGGAGTGCAGCAGCTAATGTGTGAAGCAGACTGCAAATCTCCATCTAGAGCCAAGGTTAGAATTCACAGAGCTATTATCACCAATCCTCCATACCTCTTCTTGGCATGGTACTTAATTATGCACAGGGATGTCACCTGCTACTAGAACACCACCCCTTTTCTTCATTGGCAGACTTGAAACCATACCACTCGAATGACCACTCCAACCCATTAATGCCAAATACCTATTAAACATGCCTGTGCACTTTATTTTAAAAGGCAAATTCCTCTGCAATATATGAAAGAATGTAATGTCTCTATCACATGGGGTATAAAAACCAGAATATGTTTTACCTTTTTATAACTCTAAGAGCAACACACTGGCAGGATATCTGATCACTGTACTCACGTATGGCCATCTAACTAGGCATACTCACGGCATGGTTAGATGCCTTTCCTATGTGCACAACTTTTGATGACAACAGACTATATGGACATTAGACAGTGAAGTTACTGGTATGCTTGCACTATTTCCCTTAATCGGCTATTAAAATTAACTGTGGCTACAAAGAACACAGAGCCTATAATCCTCCTGAACTCAGGGAATACAATAATTTCTGTGACACACATTCAGTTAATGCAGGAGGGAGAAACTCGATACCATGATAACATCTCTCCAGATATGGTTCGATATTTATTTACAGCATATAACCAAACTGTGCATTTGTTGGTTATATGTCGTAAATATATGCAAACTGCATGGCAGTTTCAAGGTTTGGTATTATTTTTATGGGCACATGGACAAAGAACAACACTGCAGCACCAGTGCACAGGAAATCTACATTTTAGGTATGCAGCTTCATTCCATTTTGTAAATGTTTGTATTTGGAACACACAACATGACAGAGATCATGGGTCTTGCATTTTATGGTGGGACAATTAACTCTGAGAGATATGTTCGGCAGATACCATGACAAGAACAGTAATGTCCACTGTACAATGCTGCTACAATTTCACCATTACCACAGATGAATCAGTCAGTAGGAAATGCAATAGCATGTCACTCTAAAAAGGAGTGGGCTCAATTTCGTCAATGACTTATCTCACACAGGCATAATAATGCTGACAATATTCATATCAATTCAGTGCAGTCTCACCAATACACATTAACCTAACATCACCAAATCAAATCTACCCTCACCAAACCTGACCCACACAAAGCAGTCAAACGAATGAATGTCATTATTTCGGTTTGGGTTACGTTTGATTACGCGACTAGGTTTGGGCTGGACGACATTATGATAAGTGTCTGTCGCCATGGGTATACACAACATCGAGCATGGTGGGAAGCCCATTCCTACTTTCCATCCATCTTTCCACTGGTCCCCATTTATACCCTTCGTTTATAACAAACAGGAAGTTTAAGGGCTGTAATTACTACTACAATCAATGTAATTACTCAAACACACAATTCATAACTTACTCGAATCGAGTGTTTTCGTTTTCATTTCTTTCCTGGTCTCGTACACGCGTCTCTTATTGAAAGCTTACGTCCCGCTGACGAAACTTCACTCACGTTTTGCCTCTGTCAGCACAAGTTTAATTTCGATGTGGTGTGCTAACTACCATCGCTTCATACATGCAAAATTCCTACCACGTCTCCTACTCTTCCTACATTGCACTTCATTCCTGCGGCCTGTTTGAATATGGAATAAATGTCGATGCTCACTGCATGCTCATAAATTATTTGGCACAAGAACTGAATTAGAAAGGACTGGTTGACAATAAGTTAAACACATAAAACAATGTTGCGCTTCGTTCAGTATTTCAATTAAATCCATTTACTGGACCGACCATAACCATAGGACACAATTTACACTTTTCGGTGTTATCGAAACATTCGTATTATCGAACATTTCTTCGACATCGTCATTGAACGATCGAAAGAAAGCTTCGATAGTTCGTATTCGAATTTTTAGCGCGAGTGCAAAAATGAAATTTCTGCCAACATATTCTAAATTACTGAGCTGAATATAGGCAATTTTAATGTGTTTTTTTTAAACTTAATAATTTATTTTATGGGCGGCCATTGTGATTCTTCAACCTAGACACACCACTGACGATATGTACTTCCAAGACCATTCAACTTTGTTATATCACGCAAATTTGTGAATACTTGTAAGAGAATTTTGTGGCTCTAATTTTGTGATTCTAATCTTCAACCACATAAAACCTGTCCACCTCAAACCCTATTTCATTAAAATCTACAGGGGGTGCAGAAGACTGTATGTTAAGAATGAGGCAGTCATCCTTTAACATAATCCTAAAACAGTACTCTTAGCTATTATAAACTGTCAGCCTTTCAGCTGTCAAGACGTCACTGCATAACCATCTCACATTGCCTGGGCGAGATGGGATGGTAAAGTCAGTAGTTTTCATTCCTGGCATGAGCATGCGTACTTACGTGTAAGTTTTCTTTTCTCCAAAACATCCAGATTCCCATAACAGCAGGTAGCTCTATTAGGTCAAGCATTAGGTCTGTTCATTTTGCTCAGAATGACGATTTTCTTCATGAGTACAAGTGTTTAAAATGTCCTGAATTGGAAAAACAACTGGAAGAAACTTTGACAAAATTAAGTACTTTGCAACTGATAATTAAACTCTTATATAAAAAGATAAGTTCAGTCTCTTCATCTAACAAGCCTTCTGTCACTACGAACACCGGTTCTAATAATGTGGACTGTGTAGAAATTACTATGAATATTAAAAGTAAAGAATCCACCTTGCATAATAAATGGTCAATATTTGCATCTACACACCCGAGTAAATCAAATAAATCAAGGAGCTTTGTTACACTCCAAACTACGCAGCCAATACCAATGGCTAATCATCATTCTACATTATCTAACCTTCAGGAAACCTCCAAACTCAGTGTTAAATCAACTACTCTAGAACATCATGAAACAGCTCATACATTCTCCAAACATCACAAGAACTTAGGAGAAAAAGAAGTCCAACAATTAAACATCATTCTGTTTCTTCATTTCAACATCCCCCAGAAATTAACCCTAATAAAGTAAGATGAAAAGTTATGTAAAAAAAAAAAAAATGAAATAATGACTGGTGAAAAAGACTAAGATAAGATTGAATGTATTCAAAGCAAATTAAGTGAGACAACAGTGAAGTTGTGTAACATATTAAAAAGAAATTTTCAGTACAAAAAACATAACATTATATTGATACGTGACAGTCATATGAGAGGTTATACAGCTAACATGAAAATGCTTTTAAGTGATCTGTTTGAAGTGTATGGTGTTGTTAAACCAGGATCTCTTTCTAGTACACAAATGGAATATGCAAAAAATTATATTGGAAGACTATCTAGTGACAATGTTTTATTAGTTTGCAGTAGTACCAATCATCTCAAAATAGGAAACCCTAAGGGTACTATTAAGCATATTCTAAATTTAGTAAAAAGGAAATTATCATACAAACATAATTTTGTTGGGCGTTCCACAACAGAGGTATGACTCAATTATTTGTACATAACCAACAAAATTGAAGCTTTTATCAGAGTGCTAAGGAAACTTGCAAAAACCTTTTCTCATACCAGAATACTAGAAACTGATCGTAAGTGTATTCACAAACCATGGATTATACTTAAATTATTTAAAGAACTACTTTCTAAACAAATACTTTCCCTTGCATATTCTGTCCCGGAAAAAGAAAAAATTGCTTCTCCTATAACATTTGATAGGTATATAGAACAATCAAATTGTGATTACAATTGCTGATTTTCAATGCCAATTGAGTCATGAAACCTGGGATACAGTTTTTGAAGACGATGGTGTTAATCAAATTTTTATCTCATTTTGAAACACCTATTTAAGAATTTTTTATTCAAGTTCCCCCCACCCCCAATTAAAAAAAGATTGAAGACAGTTCCAAAGATTCTCTGGATTACCACCAGAATTAGAATGTCATGTAAACATACAAGAGACTTATACATAGCAAGTAAGAATAGCAAAGATCAATCTGCAATACCACATTACAAACACTACTGTAAAATTTTATCGAGTGTGATAAAGGCAGCAAAAAAGATATATATGACAGACAAATCAGCAGCTCAGATAATAATCTAAAAATTATTATGGCAGATCATCCAATAAGAAACAGGAAGAGCGATAAAGCATGATGCTACTCAAGACTTAATTGCTAGTAACAGCACTAGGCACAAAACAAAATTGCTGAAATGTTAAATGATCATTTCTGAATACTAGCTATTATCAATAAGGCAATTAATGATAACTACCCCACCAACGATGACATTTTTATGTCTCTCTTGACTCAGGCTTATTCTAAAAATTATCCACCTATTTATAGTACACCATCTACAGCACAAGAAATAGAAAATATAATCCACTCACTTAAAGCAAAGGACTCTGGTGGATATGACAAAATTCCTGTGTGGATTCTGAAATTATGCTCTTCATTTATAAGATTACCAATGAATTTTTGTACATAACCGAATTCTTTCCACATGCATATACCCAGATAGATTAAAATACTGTATAGCAAAACCTTTGCATAAAAAAAAGGTAATAAACAAGCAGTGTCAAATTACAGACGGATCTCATTGTTAACATCCTTCTCAAAAATAGTTGAAAAAGTAATGCAAACTAGACTCATGAGTAATCTAACTATACACAATATTTTGAGTTCAGAACAAGAGGTTGCAGAAAAAATCTGGTAACAGATAATGCCACTTTCACACTGATGAGACTTTAACAGCTACTAATAACAAATCAAAAGCAGCAAGCATATTCTGTCATATAGAAAACGGATTTGACTGTGTTAACCTCACTTACTTACTTACTCCATGGTGCAGTCCTTCTTGAGAAGCTAACTGGTTTGCAGCCAGTCAAGAAATTCCACATCACAGAACCCGAAGGTCCATTACCGCACTCACACGCGTCCGCCACCTGTCCCTATCCTGGGCCAGCCCAATCCAGTCCATATACCCACATCCCACCTCTTGGAAATCCATCCCAATATTATCCACCCATCTATGCCTAGGTCTCCCCAGTGGTCTCCTTCCCTCCAGTTTCCCCACCAAGACCCTATACACCCCCCTCTTCTCACCCATACATGCCACATGCCCAGCCCATCTCATTCTTCTTGATTTTATCACCCGCACACTATTGGGTGAGGAGTTGTGTTAACCATAACATACTATTATTCAAAATGGAGTTATATGGAATAATTGGTAAGGAAAAACGCTGTATACACAATATATGACAGCTAAGTATCAAACAGCACTCTTAAATAACACTACATCTCATAATTTGATAACTTCCAAACGGTCTAAAATACATCACAGTGTGCCACAGGGCACTGTCATGGGTCCCCTGTTGTTCTTAGTATATATAAATGACCTACAAAAGATCATAAATAATATTTCTGTTCATTTTATTTGCTGGTCACACCAGCATAATATTTACTCACCATGACTGACAGTCTAAATACAAATATGTATAATACTTTTCGCATTATAAATGAATGGTTCAAAGCCAACTTACCTCCTTAATTTATGAAAAAACACAATGTGTGCAATTTAGAACAAAAAATTCTATGCAAATTGATAGCAAGAATATATATATTAATAATGCAATCTCAAATGTCTCTCATACTAAATATCTCAGTCTTGTTGTCAATAACACATTATCCTGGAGTAGTCATATAGAAGGAACAGTGCATAAATTAAGCTGTTTGTTGTATGTTTAAATCTGCTCAATGGTATATGTCCCACTCATCTCTAATGACAAGTTATTACGCTCTGGTCAATGGCAGGATGTGCTGCCATCAACCAGACTGCTTATATGGATGCATGAAAGAAATATCGTAAAATTGCACGTACAAATCTTCCTGAGGATGAACACTTGGATGCTCGTAACATGTCGAAGACACTATAAATCAATTACAACATTTATGTAAAAAGTGTGTATTTCATAGGTTCTCAGGGCATAGGATCATTTAAGAAGTAACGAAGTATATAGTAACGTCTTAAATTAATATAATTGTATATATTATAATTAGTACCATCATACACAACATATATTAAAACCATATGCTTAATTACAACTGGGTTATACTTGGCAACATGTTTCAGCCATTAAACGGTCATCCTTAGGCCAACTTAGAACAACGTTGTTAAGGTAGTCAAGAATTTTTATCCAATGGTATCCCATTGGATAACAATTCTTGACTGTACCGTAACAACATTGATCTCAGTTGGCCTGATGATGGCCGTTTAACAGCCGAAACATGTCGCCAAGTATAACCCAATTGTAATTAAGCATCTGGTTTTAATAAATGTTGTGTATGATAGAACTAATTATAATATACATTGATGATACACAACGGGATGGCCCCCTTCAAATTTGCTGCCAGTCAAGCACATTCCATCCACCAATATAAGAACTAAGATCAAGGTACTGAAATGTAATTTCGATATTTTCTTTAACCAACAATGCCTCACCAAAAAGATTATCCCAAACTACGCAAACATAAAGGTACCGATTACGTCCCCAGTACCAAGTTTTAATGTAAACAATGGGATCCCGTTGGATAATAATTCTTGACTGTACCTTAACAACATTGTTCTAAGTTGGCCTAAGGATTGCCGTTTAACAGCCAAAACATGTCACCAAGTATAACCCAGATGTAATTAAGTATCTGGTTTTAATATACGTTGTGTATGATGGTACTAATTACAATATATATTGATGATACACAATGGGATGGGCCCCTTCAAAAAATATAATTGTAGCTGAACATTGTTGGTACAACAGAGACAGCAATTGCTGGCATCAGTTGCAGGCAGTTTGGGAATTTCTGTCTTAAATTTCACTGTCTACTCCACTTCAGGGAACCGCTGGATAGAGAGATTTTTCAGCGGGAAAGACGGTTAGTGGCAGACAAAGGAATTGGAAGGCTGATGCTGGTAGTTGAGTAAGAGAGCAGTACCAATGAGGTGGTGTATAGTGTGGTCACCAAAAATGAAGGTTATTACTTCTGGAGGGAAGCGACAGTTGCTTTATTTTCTTTTGGTAGAATATGATTTTGTTTGCTTAATTGGATAAGAGTAGACTTTATACCTGAAATACAAATAAATACATAAATAATGAAAAAGACATGTGATTCTATGAACCCACCTGTATCCCAAATGAAGAAGTTATCCTACCAGACGGAGCATGTTGGGACATATCAGATACAAAGAGAGATCGTGTACATGATCTTGGGAATAAATTTTGTAGGAAAGTCAACAAAAATGGAGGGTAAGCATTTTTGTTCATAAGTCCATTTCACTAACATTAATTTGATCAAACATTGCAAAACAAAATATCTGGAAGCATGTGCAGTAAAAATTCATCTACAGTCTTGCATTATCTGTATAACTATTTACAAATGTCAATCTGGCAATTTTTTGTACTTTTTAAAGAATCTTGCATCTATCTTAAATTCTATACAGAGCAATTCAATAGAATTAGTTATATGTGGTGATCTACAGATAAATTACCTCAATGATAACTAAAAGAAACAACTACTGAACATCTTGTTGGCTTCCTTTTGCCTTCACAGGACAGTACAATTTCCTACAAGTATTCTTTATAACTCTTCTACTGTAAATGATAATATTTGTAACAGTAAGTTTAAAAATGATAATTTTATCCCAGCTCACATAGTGTGAGATACAGAGAGCACTGTTAAATACATAATAAATAAATAAATAAATAATTACACAAAATGCTAACAACAGTGCATTAAAGAACAATGACCCACAATTCCTATACATTATGCTGAGAAAGGATGCTGATTGTTGATATATTATCACTATTCACTACCATACACAATGCTCAGAATGAAAAGTGCACATGTTCATGAATGTTTGTGCACATGTGTAGCAAGATTTCCACGTTGCGTAAATCCTTTATTGCACTGTGCGCATTTGAAAGGCTTCTCACCTGTGTGAATACGTTTATGTACTTCAAGGTTTCCAGCGCGTGTGAACTGCTTATTGCACACATCACATAAGTAAAATTTATCCTTCCTATGTACACGCATGTGTCTTGAGAAATCGCAGCATCTTGAGAAAGTCTTCTCACACTGTCCACATTGATATGGGTTTTCACCCGAATGCGTTCGTCTATGTAGCACTAAGTACTTAACTTCAGTAAACACTCTGGTGCAGACTTCACATTTGTAGGGTTCTTCTCCAGTATGGAAAGTCATGTGCCTTGCAAGCTGTCCATTCTGTAGGAACACTATATTGCAGATCACACATCGGTACCCCTTCTCTTCCTCGGTATGAATTCGTACGTGTGTTGCAAGAGCACCACTCTGTGAGAACCCTTTATCGCACACATCACACTGAAATGGTTTCTCTCCCGTGTGGGTGCGTATATGTCTGGTGAGATCTCCGCTTTGAACAAAACCTTTGTTACATATTTTACACTGAAATGGCTTTTCTCCCGTGTGTCTACGAAAATGCCTAATAAGAATCTTCCTCTTTGAAAACAAGTTGTTACATATTTCGCATCTGAAATGTTTCATTTGTGCTTTCTCAAGTTGATCATTAGTAGCAACATGCATCATTGCAAGTGATTTCTGCTCAATATAAATACCATCTTCTCTAATGTGTTTGTTTTTGTAGCATGCATCAAATGTGACTGAAGAAATGCTACTGTCCACATGATCCCCTTCTTCCCTGTGTTGCTCCATCCTGAGAGAGAGAAATGAGACCTGTATTGCCTGTATTTTGTTCTGTAGCTGCAGAATCCTTATCATCCTTCCACGTTCAAAGATAACTTTCTGAAACGGGCAACTCTGTCATATAAAAAATGGAATAACTAATAATTTTACACAAGTAATGTGAAGTGTAGTGATGTGGAGTGAAATGACAAGATTTATGTGAAGTGATTTGATTTTGAAGTCAAGTGAAGTGAGTTACAGTGAAGCTCTTGGGAATAAAAGTGCCACGTACATTAGGCTGACCTTATACTGAGGGTACTTGATTATATTGTGACTATTTCATTTGGGTATATCTTGTACTATATTTGTTTTAACTTGTACTGTGGTTGTTTTAACTTGTTTTGTAGTGTGTGGGTGTTTTGGTAATATGTGTACTTGTATTTACTGTATTTTGTATTGTTTGTGCTGTGTTTTTTGTATTGCTTCATTTACGTATATTAATTCTTCTTTGTTTTGCCTGTACTAGTGTAAGGACTACTGCCACCAAGTGACAACTCAATTGCAGTTAATAATAATAATAATAATAATAATAATTAGCTGTGATTGGGCAGTCAGCACAGTGATTAGGCTCTGAGCCACACTCAAAAGAATAATTTTAAGCACATTCCATGGGGCAGAAGAAATGCAAAAAGAACCACATGTGAAGGAAAGACCAACAGTAATGCCAATGGTGAACAGGCCAACAAATTCATAACCTGAAGTTGATAATTGTGACATAAATATTAATCTCATGACAATTATCAGCATGACACTCACCTTCCCAAGCTTACTTTATGTTCCTCAACTGTTACTTCATTGATTGATTCTTCTTTCACTGCCCCAACATCCCACAACTCTGTCTGGTACAAAACAAACCCAAATTAATAACTGAATCATTTTTGCATCAGATGATGAGATTGGTGGTACAAGTGTGATGAGTACTTAGATGAGTCTTCTGGGAGTTTTATACTACATACAGTCACATCACATACGGCCATGTGTGTCTGTATCAGTATGTACTAGTCACAATCACAAAATCTGGTTCTGTTGGAGAATAAATTCTTCAACACTGAAGCCACAAGAACAGCCGTATTTCTTAATCCTCCCACCACTCTATTACAGATACAAAACTTCTGGTGACAAAATATTACCCCTTTAAAAATACTGGTTTTCAACACAAAGTACGAGGGTAAGTCAATAAGTATCCGCACAGGTGTTATAATTTTTTATGTGTTGGCGGTACTGCTTTCTGTGTGTGTATGCTAACAGATAGCACCTTTGTCTTGGCTTGTTGAAAGTTTCAGCGTCATCACACAGTTTAGCTTTGCGATGTGACACAATTGAAATGGCTGCGCCACTCTCCGTGTGCATGAAGGAAGAACAGCGTGGTGTGATCCATTTTTTGTGGTCTGAAGGTGTAACAGGAGCTGAAATCCATCGAAGACTATCAGCTCAATATGGGGACAGAGCTTTACCACAGCGAAGTGTATATGAATGGATCGAGAAATTCCAACATGGTCGGACGAGCGTGAAGGACGAGGAAAGAGCAGGACGCCCATCCACATCCATTACTGACAGCAAAGTTGAGGACGCCCGTGCCATGATTCTGGAAAACCGACGAGTGACTATCGATGAATTGGCAAACCATTTTGAAATTAGCTATGGTTCTGCATATGACGTCATTCATAACAGGCTTGGCTTTCATAAAGTCTGTACAAGATGGGTTCCTAAACAGCTCACCAAAGAGCAAAAGAACAATCGTGTGGCCATCTGTCAACGCCTACTGGACCGCTATGCTAACGAAGGTGAAGCTTTTTTGACACGAATATTCACTGGGGACAAAGCGTGGGTCCATCATTTTACACCGGAAAGCAAACGCCAGTCCATGGAATGGAAACATCCTGGATCACCAGTGAAGAAAAAATTCAACAGTCAACCTTCTGCGAGAAAAG
>Ga0209755_10004375_pt1 | contig 16761 bp, 11 predicted proteins | sample TergutCo191P1_FD_187301 | JGI IMG/M metagenome (GOLD analysis project Ga0209755, IMG submission 187301) | Cornitermes sp. P1 segment gut microbial communities from Petit-Saut dam, French Guiana - Co191P1 (SPAdes) (version 2) | ecosystem: Host-associated > Arthropoda: Insects > Digestive system... | reverse complement strand
TAAATATGGAAAAAGGAGGCATTATTTCCAATTTATCCATCCTTAACCAACCATGTGTTCCAGCAAAAGCATGTACTAATTGCTGCCAAAAAATATAACCAGAAACTTTTTTATTCCATATTTCATCAGGACATATTTCAATTATTTTCTCCAACATTGAAAATGAAAATAATAATTGCGTTTTTAATGATATTAATATTACATTGTTTTTCATTCTGTTCTCCAAATAATTACTTTATTTATAATAATACAATAATATTTTTAATTTGTCAATTGTATATCAATACCAGCCCATATTGCACATAACTACCTTTAAGCGAAGTTGCAATTTGTACCTATTTTTTCCAATAATCTATTTATTCTATACGTACAATCATTTATCCGATCTTCTTCTTTTCTCCATGAATCAGATAATGGAAAATTTATCCCATCTTTTGCTTCTTTTCCCATATCCCATTTATTTTTCTCTATCATATTTTTACTCAACCATTTATTTATAAATTCCAATTGTTTTTTACACTCTTTATTATTATATTCTGCTAATAATTCAATAGCACTAACATATCTATTTGCATTTTTTGATTTAAATAATTCTGGTGTATTAATTATTTTTTTATCCCATATATAATATATACCACATTCATGATTTAAAACATAATTAAAAAATATTGGTTCTATTTTTTTATCCAAATTATTTGTTAATAATGATATAGGATAAAAATGTACAAAATCTATTAACCTGCCTGCTTTTGGGTTCATTTTTATTCTAAATATGCTTTCGTATGTATTTACATAAATATTATTATTATAATTGCCTTTTGCAAATGAATTATTTATTATTTCAGACCATTTTTTTGAGGTATTATTTGCTGCATTATTTTCTTTTGTAAATATCTTTATCCAAGTAGATAACATTAAACTGGTATATATGTCCCAATTATGTCTTTTTTCCTCACGATCAGGTATTTTATTTTTTCCAATTAAACAATCGCTCATATATTTAACCACTTTTTTAATTGGTTTGTCGTCTATTGTAAAACCTAAATTCATCAATCTCCTTAACGCCTGTTCCGTTGTCATTGGCTGTTTTGGGGTTGGATTTGACAATGAATGAAAATACCCCCATGAACCGTCTTTTTGTTGTAATTTAATTATTTTATCAGCCCATTTACTATCTTTAAAGTCCATCTTTTTCCTGACATTCCATGCTTCCTGCACATATTAAATATACAACATTGTAATACTTTTAGCTGAACATTTTTAAACATTTTTAATAAAAAAAGACAAAAAAGTTCATTAAAATAATTCATATTTGCCGATACTTAATTAGTTAACGTATATGGAGGCAAAATTATGCGGCATTCTTTAACTTTAAGGACACGAACAAGAATCGCAATCTGCTCAATTTTATGTTTAGTTCTTGTTACTTTTAGCTGTAATGTAAGTGATAATCAAGAAAAAAAAGCAAAAGTTTCGGTAAAGGCAGAAACAATCCCGGAAGGGATATGCCTAAGCTTTAAAAATATTCCGCATGACAGTACACGCTTGAGCATTGGTTTTATGGATATGGACGATAAATTTTTTCCTAAAACTGGCGGCAGAGAATATACAGCATTCGCAGAAATCAGCGGAATTTTATTGGATAATGTTAAGCAGACTGGTAAAGTGATTTTTCCCTTCGTTCGGAAAGGACACAAATATAATATATTTACAAGTTTTAAGTACGATTACATCAATGATGAAGGTATTCATGTTAATTTTGATGTTAAACCCAGTACTGTAATAATAGACTTTACCGTTAAAAACGGCATTTATTTTAACAATAAAGTAGCTCTGGATGTAAATAAAAATTATACAGGTGTAACATTATCCCATGAACCGGTTTTTTCTTTGCCGGTTAAGAATGACATTCCTAAATATAATTATTCTGTAGAAATATCAAGAACAGTTTCAGAAAATGAAAGTTTTGGAATGACCATTGGTGACAGAAATGAAGCTGATTTTTTACATTGGGACTTTAAACCAATAGTCTCCGGCGTTATAAAAGATGATTATTATATATGGTATTACAGGGATTTTTTAAAACAAGAAGGCGATATAATAGTTCATTGGGAAAACGAACCATTATCTGATAAGGTAATTAATTGGTTTAATAAATTAGGACAGCATACAGCCTATGTTACTGCCTTTAGTAATCTTATATACGATGATATATCCTGGAAAGTAGAAATAGCCAAATCCCCTGTATTTGATTTTTACTTGAATGATTAAAGAAGAGCAGCAACATTGAATATAAAATTCACCAACTTTATAACGAGTAAGTAAATTCTTGGGTTTTAGCTATTTCTACAAACCAGATAATATCATCATAAATTACATTGGCTTTTGCTGTTACCCAATTATTTTACCTCCAAAATGCACAACTAAATATTTACCGGTGAGTTAAATTATAATATTTATTTATCCTTATGCTTATTCAACGCCTCTATTAAACTGTAATATGCAGGTTTTGCTCTGCTTACATCGCTGCCTTCAAATATCTGAGGAAGTCCTTCCCAACGCCAGCTATGTTCATCATAAACACCCCAGAATGTTACGCGCTCAATTATATCGGCGTTTTCCAGGAATATTTTAAAATACTCGCCGTATAACTGCGCAGCGGTTCTTTTTCCTGCTTCCGTAGGCGGTAGTCTGTTTGGGCTGTATTCACCCCAACTTTGAGAAAGCACGTCAAGTTCGCTGATGGAAATTTTTACGCCCAATGGCCTGAACAGATCAAGAGTATTTTGTACGCTGAATGCCGCTACTCCTGTATTATGATGGCTCTGCATTCCTATACCTTCGATAAGCAGGCGGGTTTCGTTTGGATATTCAGTTTTATACTTTTCATTAATATCACGCACCATATTACGCACCATTGTCGATTTGCCTCTTTCGTTTAAATTATAATCGTTGTAATAAAGTATAGCTTTGGGGTCTGCACGCCTTGCGGCAAGAAACGCCTCATAAATAAAATCGGCGCCGATTGCCTTATACCAGGGATTTTCCTGACGCATTACCATTCTCCAGTCCGCGTTAACATTGGAAAAACTCCCCGGGAATATTTCATTAACAACATCCCATGAATAAATTTTACCAGCGTAGTGTTCCATAACATCTTTTATATACTGCCTCATCGCCGCAAGAGCGATTTCCTTAGGCTGATTAGCCATGTCCCTATGCCACTGGGGAATTTGATTGTGCCATAACAACGTATGCCCTACAACCAGGAAACCGGATTTTAACGCGGCATTGGTCATACGATCCGCTGTATCCCAGGTGTATGAGATTTGACCCGTTTGAGCATTTCTGCCGTTGGTTAGACTTGAGGGTTTCATGTCGTCTTCATGGGTAACAATATTATAATGACGGGTAAGCCGCTCATTAATTACAGTTGTTTCGCCGCGCGGAACATCGCTTGGATGCTCTATACCGGTTCTGTGTTTTCCATTGTGTATAATATTTCCGATTAAGAAATATTCACTGAATTGATCTTTAAGCGGAGGCAGTTTCATCATGTCCTGCCCCTGCTCATTAGTTTTTCCCTTCATACTTGCACATCCGATAATTACAAATATTACTGATAATAACTGCAGCGCAATCAGTTTATTAAATGCTTTTTTCATAGTATTTTCCTCCGTTTATTATTTATATCATAAATAAGTAAACTAAAGTGAACAATTTTGTCCATTTTTTTATTAAAAATTTTTTAGTAATGTCTAAAAATGTTCATTCTCGGTAATAATTTTTGTGAGAATATAAAGCATCAGTTATTTTCCCTCCGCCCGGCTGCCTTCTTTGACCTAATTTGGCAACCGGGCATTTTTTTTATTATTTTTAAAAATGATTAAAAATGTTAAGTATCATATTTTAATAAATGTAGAATATATATCAACATTTATTAAGGAGCGCATATGGCAAATTTATTAAAATCATTATTTGGTGATTCCGGCAAAAAAAAGAAACCTAATAATGTACCGGAAAATATAACAGAAACCAAAAAGTGTTTACGCTGTTTAAGAAGAATAAGTATTGAATACGTAAGATGTCCTCATTGCAGATCAGATGACTTTAATAATTAATTTATTTCAAGTGCCCTGTCCGCTGCCGGAGCGACACTTGAATATTCACCTCGGATTAAATGCAGGAATATATCATCTAATATATTTTGAATTTCTTGCGACCATTTTTTCTCTCTTAATTCAAATAAAGCCGTCTTGGCGTCTTTGATATTCAGCTTTTCGCAGGCGATTTTTACTTCATTTAATTTATCGCGCAGTAAATCCATATCATCATTGGAAATTTCCTGAGGAACCTCTGTACTGTCGTTTGCTTCATTGCTTTTAATTTTATCCAGGAATTTTTTAAGTGTATTAATAAAGTCATTGGTTTCGGCGGATAAAACAGCTATTTTAGAATCACTTGCCGCCTTTTCCAGCTTTAAGGCGGTATTTGAAAGTGTCATTTCGTTAATATTGGCAAGCGCGCTTTTTAAACCATGAACGGTTGTGATATATAATCCAATATCCGCGGCATCAGTGTTTAAAGCGGGTAATAATTCATCCAAGACCTTAATCGCGTTTTTAACATCATGTATAACGCCTGTAATAAGTTCTTTTTTTATTAAGGCCTTTGCCTGCTCCGGAGCATAATTTTTAATAAATTTAGATTTCTCCTGCCTTGCTGCTTCTATAACCTCAGGCGGTTTTTTACTTCGTATTTGTTCGTTCAGAACAAGATTTAATTCGCGCGAGTCTATTGGCTTGGAAACAAATCCGTCAAAGCCGTTTTTTAAGAACATCTCGGCGCGTCCCAGTAAGGCATTCGCGGTTAAAGCAATTATTGGCTGCGTATATCCCATTTCGCGTATTATTTTTGTAGCTTCTATGCCGTCCATCTTTGGCATCATATGATCCATAAAAATAATATCGTAGATATTTCCATTTTTAACTTTTTCGATAGCTTCAAAACCGCTTGAAGCGGTGTCAATTTTTATTCCGTAAGGCAGCAACATTCCTTTTACAACATAAATATTTGATTCTACATCATCCACAACAAGTACGCTCGCGTAAGGCATATATTCGCGAATAAACTGCGTCTTTTTTGAAATCGCTGTACTTTGAAAGCGTGAAGAACGCAATTTTTCCGCAAGATCCGCGCCGCAGACTTCGGAGCTAGTTCTTTTTTGCGGAATACGCACTGTAAACACAGTTCCTTTATCTACTTCGCTTTTTACGGATATTTCGCCCTTTAATAATTCAACCAGGCGTTTTGTTATACTCATGCCAAGACCTACGCCTACAACAGTACGATTAACTTCCAAATTGAACCGAACGTATTCGTCAAAAAGTCTTCCAAGCTGATCCTCTGTCATACCCTGCCCTGTGTCTCTTACCTGAAATAAGAGTATTACATCGTCATGGCTTTGTTGGTTAGTTTCCGCGGAAATAGAAAATTCAATTTTACCTTCATCGGTATATTTAAAAGCGTTAGAAAGAATATTATTAAGCACCTGTTTAATTCTAAGTTCGTCGCCGAATAAATCAACCGGCATATTTTCATCAATAACAATAGACAATTCAATTGGTTTTGAATCATAACGCATTCTGTTAAGCTGTACGGTATCGTTTATTAAACTTGGAATATCATATTTAAATGGAATTATTTCCAGTTTACCGGATTCTATTTTAGACAAGTCGAGTATGTCATTTATAATATTTAATAATAAATCGCCTGCCTCGTAAATTTTTTCAAACGCTTCTTCGTTTTCCGGCGAAAGCGTTTCATTCCTTAATTGAATCTCGGCAATACCTAAAATAGCGTTCATTGGCGTGCGAATTTCATGGCTCATCTGCGAAAGGAAAACGCTCTTTGAACGATTACTCTGCTCCGCTTGTTCCTTTGCTGCAATCAATTCAACTGCCATTTCATTGCGTATAACAGCGTTAGCAATCATTCGGCTTGCGGAGCGGAGAATCATAGCGTCGCCGCTATTAAACACTTCTTCTCTTTCTAAATGATCAAAACCAACAAGACCCCAATAATTATCATGTAAAAATATCGGCACTACAAAAATAGATTTAACTTTGAGCGGAATAAGTTTTTCCCTTTCAATCGCGGTCATATCTTTTATAAGGGAATTAATGCATCCTCCCGCCGAGAATATAGCGCGCCATGGATGTTTCTTGTCAAATATAATATCATCCGATAAAACGCCGTCTTTCGCCAGAGTTTTATATTCATTTCCTTCCATTACATAACTAAGCGAAAATTTTAATTCTTTATCCATGCTGTTATTAACATTGATACTTCTATATATACAAATACGATCTACATTTACTATTCTTGTTAAAGTACTTAAAACATTGCGCAAAGTGTCATTAAAGTGTCCTGTATCCGGTTCGAGCAGAATCGAAGAAACTTTGCTCACGGCATTAAGTAGTATATTTTGTTTTTCTATCTCTCCTGTCATTTTGGTATGCTCGCGCATATCACGGACATAAGCCATAATGACATCTTCTTTACCGTAAGTGACTTTTTCCAGAGTAACCATCGACGGGATTGGCGTACCATCCAGTAATTGATGCGTCCAGTTAAATTCGCATTTACCGGCTCTTAGCGCTTCAAGCCCATATTCAAATACAGCCTTGTATGAATTTTGTCCGTCAGGCTGAAACTCTGGTGAAAGATCTTTATGAAAATGTTTAATAAAATCCTGTTTGTTATCCAATTCAAAAAGCCGCACAGCTTCGTTATTGCAATCCAAAATTCTGTATCCGCTTCCTATAAAGCAGGCCATCGGTAAAGAATCTAACATAACCCTTGTTCGTTCGTTTTCTTTCCTCAGCCAGATTACATTGCGTTTGTCCCTTATAAAAAGAATTAATATAAAAAAAAGAACAAGTAATATCATAATTATCGCGGCGATTTCTTCTTTTCTTATTCCAGAAATGTCAATGAAAGATTGGACTGCGGAATAATCTGTATCAATATTATTAATATCTTTGGAACAAGCGGTTAATCCGGCAAATATAATAAATAGAATTAGCAAAACGATAATTTTTAATTTTTTTGTTTTCATTCTAATGTATTAAACCTTCCATTACCCTGTCCGCGGCTGACACAACTTTTGGATATTCACCGCGGATTAAATATAATGATATTTCATAAATAACTTCGCTAATTTTACGAGGCCATCTTTTCTGTTTTAATTCATTTAAAGCGTTCTTCGCGTCTTTAATATTTAATCTGCCGCATGCTTCTTTTATTTCATTCATTTTTTCCTGAAGGAAAGCTGAATCATGGACAACTTCAACGTTTTCTTCAGACCCCGGCTTTTTGAGTTTTTCCAGTAATAATTTAAGCGAATTTATAAATTCCGGAGCCATCGTCAGAATTATCGGTATTTCAGCGTTACTTGATGCCTGCTCCAATCTGAGCGCAATATGCGACAAGGGTATTTCGCCGACATTAGCAAGAGCGCTCTTCATACCATGAATTGTCGTAGCAAGCAATTTTAAATCCGCGCTGCCGGAATCTATCTGCGGCAATATTTCCTTCATTACGCTAAGCGCGTTTTCGATGTCATGTGACACTCCTGCCGCCAATTCGTCGCTTACAGTTTTTACTGATTTGCTTGACGGAACAGCGCCGCTTTTTTTCTGAAGCGAGAAATAACGCGCCGCCTCGATAACTTCCGGAGGTTTTTTATTTCGTATCAGCTCATTTAACATTACATTAAGTTCGCGCGAATCAATTGGCTTGGAAATAAAACCGTCAAAACCATTTTGCAGGAACATCTCGGCGCGCCCTATCAAAGCATTCGCAGTAAGGGCGACGATTGTGCGTCTGTATCCTTTTTCTCGCAACTTTTTAACTGTTTCGATACCGTCCATTTTTGGCATCATATGATCCATGAACACAACATCGTATATATTATCTTCGTCAATGATTTTTTTAATTGCGTCAAATCCGCTGGAAACAGCATCGACTTTAATGCCATAAGGCAGCAACATTCCTTTTATTACATATATATTGGACTCAACATCATCTACAACAAGAACGCTGCCGTAGGGCATATATTCTCGCAGGAACTGCGTTTTATTTGTGAGCGTTGTGCTTCTAAAATTAAAATTCCGTAATTTATCCGCTACATCGCTTCCGCATATTTCATCGCTAATGCGTTTCTGCGGAATACGCACTATAAATTCAGACCCTTCCCCAAGTACACTCTGTACAGTTATTTCACCTTTCATTATATCAATAAGATGTTTTGTAATACTCATGCCCAAACCGGTACCGACCGTTTTTCGGTTAGCTTCGGCATTAAAACGCGTGTATTCATCAAACAAAACAGCGACCTGTTCATCCGTCATGCCCTGCCCAGTGTCTCGTATACGGAAAACAAGCATTACATTTTCGCTGCCGCTTTTATCCTGCAATGGTTCATGTGAAACATAAAGGGCAACCTCGCCTTCTTCTGTGTATTTATACGCGTTAGAAAGAATATTATTAAGCACTTGCTTAATGCGAAGCTCATCGCCAAACAGATCCTGTGGCGTGTTCTCGTCCATATGAATAAAAAATTCTATGGGTTTTGAATCATAACGCAGGCGGTTTAACTGCACACTGTCGTTGATTAGACTTGGCATATCATATTTAAAAGGCATAAGTTCAAGTTTACCTGCTTCAATTTTAGAAAGGTCCAAAATATCATTAATAATATTTAATAACAAATCGCCTGATTCATAAATTTTTTGAATCGCGTCTTCGGTTTCCGGCGAAAGAGTCTCATCTCTAAGTTGAATTTCAGCTATGCCTAAAATAGCGTTCATTGGTGTGCGAATTTCGTGGCTCATGTTAGCGAGAAAACTGCTCTTTGCCTTATTAGCGCTAAGCGCTTCTTCTACAGCGATCTCAAGCTTTACCGCGGTATTGTGCAGGTCTTTTGTCATTCTGTTGTTTCTGATAAAAAATAAAGCTAACCCAAAAATAATCATCAATAGAAGAAACACTGTAAATAAAATTAATCTGAATTCAGTTGGATTTGTTTTCCATAAAGGAAGCGCACGATTAATAAATACATGATTTGCAGGCAGGTTTTTTGAGTTTATATTAAATTTTTTAAAAATCTTATAGTCAAACTGCCATTGATTTAAAAATACCGAATCAGAAATAACCGGAATCTGATCCAGCGGCGTCCCTTTTAATATTTCAACCGCCATAGAGGCGACAATTTTACTTTTTTCTTTATCTAAAGAAACAAACCCGCCGAATGTTCCGTTCCCTATATAAGAACTGGTCAAACAAAAAACAGGATTTACAGACGCTTGTGAAACAAGTCTTTGTACTTCCGCTTCTGAATAAAAAGTTCCGCTGCTGTCGGAAAAATAATTCCCTATTAAAACAAGCGTGTCATTTCCAAAACCGCTTATTTTTTCCAGGATTTCAGACAGCGGTTTTTCTTCGTTGAATTCAATTTCTATATTCATGCCGCTTAATTCCCGCTGTCTTAATTTAATATTTTCCTGAATTGTTTCTCTTAAACAAATGCTTCTGGAAAGATAATTACCGTTTAAAATATAAATCTTTCGAGTTTGAGGGAAAGTTTTAATCATTTGAGAAACAGTTTCAAAAAAAGGAGCTTCTTCAAAAATACCGGTGACATTTTTTTCCAGCCCATACAGTATAGAATCGTTAAATTTTTGCACTCCAAAAAACAAAATCGGCACATTGGTAAACAACAAATTATAATTGCTAAGTACATATTCATAGGCTTCATCACCGGAAGAAATAATTAAATCTGGATACCGCGCGATAAATTCTGTGCGTATCATTTCCGAGATAATAAGATTAAAATTTTCCTGACTATGAGGCTCATTCGTGTTTAAATTTATACTGTAATATTCCAGCGAAGTTTCGGCTTCCAGACTTATCCGGATAGCATCCATTTGGCTGCGTTCCCACTCATTCTGCGTGTTGTAGGAATTTAAATACAGAACAATATGTTTATCCGCTGCATTTTGCGCCCAAACAGGAGAGGCATACGCGATACTTATAACGAAAATTATTATTAAAGGAATTATAATTTTTTTTCTGACGCGTTTATAAACAGCGTCATTATAGTTTATGTGCATCCTTTTACCTTTACAAATAAGCTATTTACTTCATTGAACACATCAATTATTTGAGGATCAAATTGCTTCCCTTTGCTTTCCATGATAATTTCAACCGCTTTATCATGCGTAAACGCGCTCTTGTAAGGTCTTTCTGACACAAGCGCGTCATATACATCAGCTATCGCCATTATACGCCCTTGTAAAGGTATTTCTGTTCCTTTTAACCCGCGAGGGTACCCCATGCCATTCCATCGTTCATGATGGTAACCAGCGAATAATTTAGCGTTTTGCAAAAACACTTCATCACCCGATTCGCTAATAATTTCATCTATTATTTTTTCACCTTCCGCGGCGTGGGTTTTTATTATTTCGAATTCTTCTTCTGTTAATTTTCCGGGTTTATTCAGGATTAAATCTGTAACAGCTATTTTACCAAGATCATGCATACGCGATGATGAAATGACAATGTCAAAATCCCAATCCTTCATTTCATCAGCGTAAAGACCGCGCTTAACCATTGCGTCTAGCAAAATTTTGATGTATTCCGTTGTGCGGGTTATGTGCTCACCTGTCAGTTTGTCGCGGTTTTCTACCATGCTGGCAAGAACAGAAATCATACCATTTTGTAATCTTAATAATCTCTCGGTTCGCTGTCTTAGCATTTCGGTTTGTTCGCTTATTATAGCGGTACGTTCTATAATTATTTCTTCTATGTGCAAATGTGTTTTTATACGATTAAGAAGAACCGGTCCGGAAAATGGTTTAGAAACAAAATCAATAACACCCATTTCAAAACCAAGAGCTTCGGTAACAGCGTCATTTTTACTTGTCAGGAAAATAACAGGAACTTTGGAATACTGCTTATTGGCTCTTAATCTATTTAACGTTTCAAACCCGTCAATGTCGGGCATCATTATATCAAGTAAAATTAAATCGGGTATTGTATTGTTCAGGAATTCAAACATGGTTGATGCGGAAGCAAAGGTAACAACATTATACCAATCCGATAATGTCTTATCCGCCGTCATAAGGTTTACAGTATTGTCATCGACTACAAATATAGTTTTCATTTTATGCTTTTTCTCCATGACAATTTACTAAAAATTGTCAAAAAGAGACCTCCAACGCGTGAAAAACACGCTTTTTATGGATAAATTATTAATAATCTTGCTTAAATTATAAATAATACAACGATATTTGTCAAAATTTTTAAATTCTTGGAAGCCCTTTTTATGATAAAATAAACGCGTAATTCGATGTCCAGAACAACAGTACACACAGCATTGGTTCTCAGGTGCCGCCCTTCAGGTGAATCCAACAGCGAAATAAGCCTGCTCAGTGTTGAGGAAGGCATAATTAAAGCGACGGTTTTTGGCGGCGCGAAAAGCAAGTTACGCTCACATTCAGCGCCCTATAACTCCGGGCAGGTTTGGATTTATCGCGATAAATCAAAGGATTACGCGCATAACTGCAGTTACGCAAAACTCAACGATTTTGACGTTCACTCGTGGCGGCCAGGATTAAGAGAACTTTACGACAGAACAATGGCGGCGGCGGCAATAGCGGAGACCATCCTTTCTTCGCACGGCGGCGGCGGCGACTGGGGAACAGCAATGCAATTGGCGCTATCGGCTTTAGACACTATAGAGAATGCGAACGAAGAATTATGCGGCAGACTGCTTGTTCATTTTTTATGGCGATGGGCTCATTTTTTGGGAATACAGCCTTATCTGGAATATTGCGCCGGATGTGAAAAAGGAGGTGATATTCCTCTTTGGTATAATAGTAAGGAAAGCAATGTATTATGCGCTAATTGTAATTCCGCATTTCTCCAGGAAAAGAAAAGCAATTTTATAAAACTCGACCCCGGCTGCCGCAAATGGTTATCCGCCGTAGAAGCAATACAACCTGCGCAATTGCACCGCTATTCAATGGACAGTAAATCATTCGCAGAGGCAAAAGCCCTATGCACCGCGATTTTAACAGGAGCCATTGGAAAAAGATTAAGCAGTTGGGAATGGTAAGCGTCACTTAAAAAGCGGTATCTTTTTGTCCAAAAACATTTCAAGACTGCATTCATCGGTCCCGACTGTTAAACATAAGGCTTTTGGATGGCGCTTTAAGAATTCCATACTTCCTTTTGTATTTTTTACTATTCCGCTTTTTACTTCTATGGCAGTAAGTAACGAAGTACCCTTTTCGATAACAAAATCGACTTCCATTTCCCTGTCTCTCCACCAATAAACAGAAAAACCCTCTTCCCTGCCCCGCGCCAAAAGATTTGCTCCTACAGCAGTTTCAACTAAATGACCGCGCGCGTCCGGCAGATCAAGAAAGCGTCTTCTGCTCGCGCCGGCAGACCATGTAAGCAGAGCAGTATCATAAACTATAAGGCGCGGAGAACTTTGTTTGGATTTTAACTTGTCAGCTTCATATTTTTGAAGACCGCAAAGAACATTCGCCTTATCCAGCAAATCCAGATAATGAGCAAGCGTAACGGTGTTGCCGGCATCTGCCAATTGACCCAGCATTTTTGTATATGAAATCTCCTGCGCGGAAAATTGCGCGCCCAATGTAAAAAGAGAGCGAAGCAGAGCGGGTTTGCGTATTTCTTCCATTTGGAGCACGTCCTTGGACAAGACAGGTTCCACAATTGAGGAACCTATATACCTAGCCCAGCGTTCTTCATCATTTATTAGACCTGCCGCTCCAGGATAACCTCCAAAAAATAAAAAATCATCCAGCGTATATTTAAAGGCTTCTTTACATTCGCTGTAACTCCAATGAGGACAGAATAAAACTTCAAAACGTCCTGCAAGGGATTCGCTTAATCCTTTTTGAATAAGCAGAGAAGATGAACCGGACAAAATTACCTTAACCATATTCTTTTTTCTGGTATCTTCATCCCAAAGAGCCTTAACCATGGATGACCATTCTGGTATTTTTTGAATCTCGTCTATAACAAGTATTACTTCCTTTTTGGATTGTTTTTGCATTTGCCGGGCTTTTTCCCATTCATTTCGCAGCCATCCAAGAGAAACAACCACAGGATCATCGGCGCTTATAAAATGGTACTGTTTATCCAAAGACTCAATTGCCTGTACCACGGCAGTGGTTTTACCGGTCTGCCTGGGACCCATCACAATCTGCATAAACATCCGCTTTTCTTTCATTCTGCTTTTAAGCTGGTCTACCAGTATTCGTGTAAACATAACCACCTCGTTTTATATTACAATTTACTCAATATGTTTTACATTTTGCTCAATACGTTTAATATATTGCTATTTATATTGAGTAATATATAAATATTACTTTTCTATATACTCATTATATTGAGTATTTTGTAAATGTCAATAATCTGCTGATTAACTACGATCTGCCTTGCATTGTAAAATACGCCTGTTTCTGTTACCCTAATTCCAGATGAAATGGGCAAAAAAAGAGGTCTCCCCCGAACAGGTAAAAGAAATCTCCGCTAAGTACGGCTGCGATCTCTTAACCGCTTCGATCCTCGCGCGGCGAGGGCATAACACAGGCGACTCTATACGCTATTTCCTTGAAGACGACATTACCTCCCTCCGTAACCCCTTCGCGCTTGACGGAATGGAAGACGCAGTTGAACGTATTCTTGCAGCGAAAGATGAAGGCGAAAAAGTGCTTGTCTTTGGCGACAGTGATGTTGACGGCATAACGGGAACCGCCCTGCTTGCCGGCTACCTTGAAGACATCGGCATAGACGTTTCATGGCGCATTCCAACAGGCGATGAATCATACGGCTTATCTTTAGAAGCGGTCGAAGACTTTGCCGCCAAAGACGGCACATTGATAATCACAGTAGACTGCGGAATCTCTCGTTTTGCCGAAATAAAAAGAGCTGGTGAATTAAGCATCGATGTAATCGTAACAGATCATCATGAGCCGCAGGACGATTTGCCCGAAGCTCTCGTTATCATAAACCCAAAATTAAAAAACTCATCCTACCCTTTCAGGAATTTGGCAGGCTGCGGCGTTGCCTTTAAACTTGTAAGCGCTCTTCGTTTCGCGCAAAAAAGCGAACTCTACAATCATCAGATGTGCCTTTTAAACACAAGACCGGTAAATGACGCGTGGATCATCGAAATAGCAAAAATGAGAAACCTTCTTGTAACAGACACGCTAATAGAAACAATTGTTCCGGGAATGGTTTCTGTAAGCGAGACCCGGCTCCCTGCTTTTTTAGAAGGCCAGCATATTTGCTGCTGGGACGCGCCGCTTCATAAGCAAACATTTATAAAACTTTTCGGCAAGGGTGTTGAAATCGGTTTGATGGATATTTCCCAGCAGATTGGAAAAGAAATTCCGCAAACCGCGGGACAGAGTCTTTTACGAATTAAAGAACTTTCAAAAATTGCGAAATATTCAGATAAAGAATTAAGCGAGCTTGATGTCTTTGTCAATCTCTTTTGCTCATACGCCAGGTTATTACAAAAAAATCCCGCGGACATGGAAGCGGAAAACGCCGATATTCAGCTTGCCGCTCTTGGAACAATCGCGGACATTATGCCGCTGTTGGATGAAAACAGAATTATCGTGCGAAGGGGCCTTGAGTCTCTGGAAAAAAAACCAAGACCGGGGCTTTTACAGCTTCTTAGAAAATTGGACTTGAGTGGAAAGCATTTTGACACAAAGGATATTTCATGGAAATTGTGTCCATGCATTAACGCCGCTCGCCGTCTTGGAAGCGCAGAAACAGCGGCTGCGCTGTTCTTTGAAAAAGATCTGTTAAAAAGAGAAAGACTTGCAAGCGAGCTTTCAAAAATGAACGAGAGCCGCAGAGAACTGGAAGAAGAAACATGGGCTTCTATCGAAAAAATGGCTTATGAAAACTTTGACAAATATGAACAAAAATTTACGCTTGTTTACAGCGATAAAATTAACAAGGGTGTTACAGGCTTAATGGCTCAGCGGGCTTGCCGCGCTTTTAATGTTCCTTCCATGGCAGTTTCCATTGGCGAAGAAATTTGCACGGGTTCGATTCGTTCCACAAGAGGATATAATGTTCATTCATTGTTTGAACAATGCAGCGATTTATTCATAGACTCAGGAGGTCATAAAGCCGCGGGCGGCTTTAGCATGGTAATGAATCACTGGGACACATTTTTGGAACGAATAAAAAAAGCCGCCTATGCGATTGAGTTTGAAGAGGAGCCTGATGATGCCGCTGTTCAAATTGACGCGGAGCTTCCGCATGAATACCTGTCGCCCGATATTTTAAAATTGATCGATCTTTTTGAACCCTACGGCAACGATAACGAACAGCTTGTTTTTATGTCGAAGAATATCACTGTAAAAGAAATAAATTTAGTCGGTAAACCGGACGCGAAACATGTAAAGATGACTCTTGATGCCGGAAAATATAAATGGCCTGCTCTCTATTGGCAAAGCGCGGAACGCGTTATCAATAAAGAGTTCGGCGTTAACGATAAAGTAGATATTGTTTACAATTTATCACGCGATTATTTTAAAGGAAACGAAACGCCGCAAATAATAATTATGGATCTTAAAAGAAATTAAAGGAGTATAATCATGATGAAACGCGCGATTATTTTACTCTTTGTCAGTCTTGTCTTTGTAACATGCGCAACCAAGCCTGCCGAAATTTCCGCGCAGGAAACAGATACCGCTGTTTTTAAAACTCATGTAAATAAATACGCGATAATTCCCGAGGCTCCGCGCCCCGGCGATCCTCTTACTATCGGTGTAAATTCAAACGAGAAAGAAGTGCAGTTAATCATCGATGGCAAGCAGGTTTCTAAATCTAAATTTTTTACAGTTCCCGCGGAAGGAAAAACTCCAAGCTTTAGAGCGGCGATTATCGCTGTACCGACAGGAGTAAGAGCGGGCGCCGCCATATTAAAAATGACAAATGACTGGAACGCGACTTACGAAGTTGAGATAACAATCGCTCCAAGGGAGTTTCAATCACAGACTTTGAACTTTAGCGCGGAAGTTTCCAGTCTTGTAAACGATCCAAACCCGGAAAGAACAAAGGAAGCTGAAATTTTGTGGGCTATTTGGAATACAACCGGGAATCAAATTTATCACACAGGCCCCTTTGCCCTGCCCACTACGGCAACAAGAAGAACAAGTCCCTTTGGTTTTCGCAGAACCAATATTTACACTGACGGGAAACGCACTTCTTCTGTTCACGCTGGAGTTGATTTTGGCATTCCGACAGGAACAGAAGTATACGCGTGCGGGAGAGGGAGGGTTGCGCTCAGCCGCCCGCGAATTTTATCAGGCGGCTCGGTTGTAATAGAACACGCGCCCGGCGTTTATTCCATGTATTATCATTTGGATAAGGTAATCGCCCTGGAGAATACCATTGTAGAAACAGGCGCGTTAATAGGGCTTTCCGGCGCGACCGGCATGGTAACAGGCCCACACTTGCATTGGGAATTGCGGATAAGCGCCGAATATGCCGACCCGGATGTGTTCGTAGCGCGTCCTCTTCTTGACAAAAGATTGATAATCAGTAAGATATTTGATTAGAGTTCAGAGAAAAAGGAGGTGATTTTATATGGCGCACATTACCGTTGATGACAACGAAATGCTGGAAAAAGCT
>Ga0209755_10004374_pt1 | contig 16762 bp, 10 predicted proteins | sample TergutCo191P1_FD_187301 | JGI IMG/M metagenome (GOLD analysis project Ga0209755, IMG submission 187301) | Cornitermes sp. P1 segment gut microbial communities from Petit-Saut dam, French Guiana - Co191P1 (SPAdes) (version 2) | ecosystem: Host-associated > Arthropoda: Insects > Digestive system... | reverse complement strand
CAAAGCACCCAGCTTATTGTTGGAGCGACCGGTGAAGACGACAGGCAGATCATCAATTTGACCGGTTCGCTCTACAATAAGTTTTTATTAAAACGGGTGTACTACTCTGCTTTTATTCACCCGGGAAGCATTGCAAACAAAGTTGATACGCGCCTTCCCGAAACCATTAGTCCGCCGCTTGTTAGGGAGCACCGTCTCTATCAAGCGGACTGGCTTTTGCGTTTTTATCACTTTAAAACGGACGAGATTTTAACAAAGGATCAGCCGTTTTTGGATGCGCACCTTGATCCTAAAACCGTGTGGGCGCTTAACAATCTTGATTTTTTTCCTATCGAGGTAAACCGCGCCGATTACGAAACACTACTTCGCGTTCCCGGTATCGGCGCAAAAACTGCGCGGCGCATAATCGAAAACAGACGCAAGGGAACTTTATCTATAGAAAGTTTGCATAGAATGGGAGCCGCCGTTAAACGCGCGCGATACTTTATGACTGCAGGCGGCGTTTACATTGAACGGCCGGATGATCCTGCACGTATCCGAAGACTTTTATCGGATACCGATGGCGCGGGGCTTCAATTACCGCTGTTTGATTTTTAAAAGGGAAAAGGGGCCACGGATTTACACGGATTTTCACGAAGAGGGAATAAATTTTTATGGAAGAAATATTATTCGAAGTAGAAAAAGAGCCGGTTGTTTATAATAGTAAAGATCCGCTTGTTTGGCGGGAGGCTCACAGGATAATGGAACTTCTGCGTTTTTCGCCGGATGCGAACGGCGTGTTCACAGCAAGGTGCGCGCCTGATAATTATGTTTTACCGGCTCTAAAACACTATTTCATGGCGCGCTTTATCGAAATGCCATGGGCAATCATCGATGAAAAACGCGGACTTTGCTTGCTGCGTAAACAGGGAGAAAAACCGCAAATTATAGAATGGAAAGAAACCGAAAAAAACGCCGGGGAAGAAGCCGGGACTGACGAATGGGAAGAACTCTGGAAACATTACCATAAAACAATAAATAACGAAGATCGGCATAACCCAAAATTGCAAAAACAGCTGATGCCCCAAAGATACTGGAAATACCTGCCTGAAATAGGAGATAAGAAGTAGGGAGAAATCTGTATTCATTTCATATTACATACCTCTTATTTATTATTTCTATTAAATGTATTATAATATAGTTTAATAGGGGGTTTTCGCATCTGAAAACGCAATTTCTGCCTTTAATGCTTATATTTTTTATATTCTTTCCCGTTTCTTATGCGTTTTCGGAGGTAAATAACCCTTTAACTCTGGACGAGGCTGTCAATTTGGCGCTTGAATATAACCTTTCCCTAAGAAAAGCCGAAATCGACCTTGCGTCAAGCGGATTGTCGGAAAGCAATCTGTGGGCGGAAATTTTTCCTTCCATAAATGCAAGCGCAAGCGCAGGATACAGAAACTCACTTTTCAGCGGAGCCGAGATTAGCGGTTCGGGCTTTAATTACAGCGTTGGGCTTGGCGTTAATTTTGGATTAAATGCCGGGATTCCGTACACAATGAGAAGCATCCGCCTTGCCCACACAAGCAATTTATTAAGAATAGAAGATGCGCGAAATCAATTGTCAATTCAGGTAACCAAGTATTTTTTTGCGCTTGTCGCGGAAAGAAGCAGCCTTCTTTTTTATGAAGAGGTTTTAAACCTTGCGCAAAGACAGCTTACAAGAAGCGAAACAATGTTCAGAAACGGCCTTACAGGAGAGCTTTCGCTTACCCAAAGCAGGCTGTCACTTGAAAACGCGCGTTTTAATTTAAGCGCAGCCCGCATTTCGCATAACAACAGCATGGCGGAGTTTCTTGCAATGCTTGGAATGGAAGCGCATGATTATTTGACTGACGAAAACCTTGATTTATCTGGCGAAATAAGAATTGTAAAAATAGAAGCAAATGCAGAAGAGCTTATTGACAGATATCTTGCGCATCGCCCTGACATTGTAAGAAGCAATCAGGAAATTGAAAGGCTTTCTCTTGCACAGATGCAGACTTATTTGCAGTCAAGAGCGCCTTCAATTAATTTATCGGTTGACTGGTCAAGTTCTTCATTTTCTCCGTTTACAGATCTTTTAAGCGCTACTGCCCGTTTAAGCATTCCAATCGATTCATGGATACCGGGAACTTCAAGGGCGATGTCCGCATCAAGAAGCATGGATGCCGTAGAAAAAGCAAGACTCGATTTGCAAATAACAGAAAATTCCGCAAGAGCGCAAATACGTTCCTTAACCTCTCTTTTAAGAGGTTCATGGGACAGCATATTGATAGCTCGTCTTAGCCTTCAGGCAGCGCAGAGAGGATATCAGCTAACCGAAATGGGTTTTAACAGCGGAACGGTTGAAGCTCTTGTTTTACATGACGCGCGTAACAACATGACAAATGCAAGGCAGCGTTTACTGCAGGCAGAACTTTCTTATTTTAATATGATTTTGGATCTTTCTTCCGCTTTAAATATGGATTGGAAAGAATTAATCGAACTTTTTGGAGTACAGGGTGAGTAAAGCAAGAATTATTACAATTTCAATTATTTCGTTAATCGCGGTTTTTTCTATTTTAATATTAGTGAATATTTTAGTGCCGGAAAAAACCGACGAAAATGCAGCCCAGCAAAGACAGCGCGGGCAGTCTACTACTGTTCGCGTAACGCCTGTTTCTACAGGCACTATAGAGCAGAGCGTTGTTATTAACGGCGAAATTCTTGCGCGAAACCAGGTTACAATCTACCCTGCTGTCGGGGGAAGACTCGCAGAAATGCGTTACAGCATAGGGGACAGGGTAAGCCGCGGCAATGTTGTCGCAATGGTCGATCCTTCAAGACCGGGAGAAGTTTTTTCTTTTAACCCTGTTTTAAGCACAGTGTCGGGAACCGTGTTAAACGCGCCGTTCCATGCAGGAGACACTGTTACAACGCAATCCGGCATTTATGTTGTGGGAGATCTTTCTTCGCTTTTGGTAGAAACATTCGTGCCGGAAAGATTTGTAGCATCCGTAAGACAGGGCATGAGAGCCGTTCTTTGGGTCGAAGCAATTCCGGGAGAAATTTTTAATGCGGAAGTTTTTGAAGTAAATCCTGTGCTTGATCCTGTTACGCGAACATTAAGAATACGCCTAAGGTTTATAAACCCGGATCCAAGAATAAAAGCGGGAATGCTTGCCACAATTAACCTTGTCACAAACAGAAAAACAAATATTCCTGTTGTTCAAAGAATGTCCGTAATAAATACATACGGTTCCTGGATTGTTTTCGTCGTCGATGAAAATAATATTGCAAGAAAACGCGAAGTTACGTTTGGAATTGAAAACGAAGAATTTTTGGAAGTATTAAGCGGCGTAAGCCTTGGAGAAAATGTAGTCAGCGCAGGACAAATTTTTCTTTCTGACGGCGATTCTGTCCGGGTAACGGAATAGCGGAGATTTGCAATGAATATAACAGAATATTCGGTAAAAAGACCTGTAACAATTATTATGTTTTTTGTCGTTGTAGTTGGAATTTCTGCAACGCTTCTTGTAAATATATCGATGGATCTTTATCCGTCTGTAGACAGACCTGTGTTTTCCGTGTTCACGCGTTTTCCGGGAGCCGGACCTGCCGACGTTGAGCGAAATGTAACGGAAAGACTGGAACGCTCTCTTTCTTCATCCAGAGGACTTGTCAACATGACGAGTAACTCTCAGTTTGAAACAAGCTGGATCGATCTTGAATTTTCGTACGGAACTGACATGGATAAAGCTGTTAATGACGCGCAGGTTTTATTGAACAGGCTTGTAAACTCTCTTCCTGACGGCGTTACAACTCCCACAGTCCGGCGTTTTAACATGAACGCGCTTCCCATTATGCGCCTTGTTGTCAGAGGAAATTATCCGCCTGATCAGCTTCGTCTTTTTGCAGAAGATGAAATTAGAAGCTCAATTGAACGCATAGAAGGCGTAGCCGCCGCGGAAGTAACAGGCGGCACAATGCAGGTTGTTAAAGTTGAAGTTTCACTTAACCGGCTTGCCGCGTTTAACCTTACGTTAAGTGACATCTCAAGCGCGTTAAAAGGTCAAAATGTAATGTCTTCCGGTGGAAACTTAAGACGCGGAACACGCGAGTATCAAATCATGACGCAGGAAGAACTTGTCAGCATAGATCAAATAAAACGGCTTTCTGTAAAAACAGTGAACACAGGATCCGCCAATAATAACCGCTTTCAGGTAATACGCATTGAAGATATCGCCGATGTTTTTATGGGTTACAATGACAATGCGTCCAGAGTTCATGTAAACGGACAAAGCGGCGTTTATATTCAGGTAACATGCGAAAGTAACAGTAATCAGATTAATGTCTCTGACAGGGTTCGCGCAGCTCTTGACGGCATTAACGACACTCTCCCGCAGGGAATAACGCTTAGCGTTCTTTCTGATAATACTACAATGATTAGAGCGACTTTAGATCAAGTATACACAAACGCATTTCAGGGCGCATGTATGGCATTGATCATCCTAATGATTTTCCTTAGAAACGCAAAAGCAACGCTTATTATAGGGTTATCAATTCCAATTTCGATTATGCTCACCCTTATGGCAATGACAATTTTTGGCTTTACGCTTAATTTAATGACATTGACAGGTCTTATCATGGGAATGTGCATGACTTTAGACGCATCTATCGTTATTATAGAAAACGTTCATAATTACCGCGAAAGAGGCGCAAAAAGCAGCATTGCGGCAATTTTAGGAAGCAAGGAAATGTTACGCGCCATTGTAACTTCTACCGTTACAACGCTTTGCGTTTTTATTCCAATTATAATTTATAAAAACGAATTAAAAGAAAACGGCGTTTTATTCAGCGACCTGATTTTTACCGTAGTAATTTCATTAAGCGTCTCGTTAGCTGTCGCCGTAACTTTGGTTCCAAGTCTTTCCGGCGCAATTTTAAAACTTAACACAAGAAAACAAAAACCTATAAAAAACCCCATATTACGCGCAATTGACGATAAAATTGAATCGTTTTTACGAATGCTGGAAAACGGCTACAAAAAAGCGCTTGGGTACTGTTTGTCTCATAGGCTGATAATTATATCATTAGTCGCTCTTATGCTGATATTTTCTCTTTTACAATTCAGCAGCATTGGTTTAAATATGAATGTGCGAATGCGTACTGATGATAATATAACCTTAAATGTGTCAATGCCTCAAGGAACAGGCATCGATATCACGGAAAAAATTCTTTTTGATATTGAAGAAATTGTAAAACGCGAAATTGAAGGGTACATTAATATTGTTCTTACCGCCAGAAGAAGCGGAACCAATCAGGGTACAATTCAAATTACCCTACCTCCTCCTGCAGAGCAGATTGATACTCCCGATTCAATTATTAAAAAACTTACTCCATATTTAAATTCCATTCCCGGCACAAGAATAAGTTTTAGGGCAGGACGAGGAATGAGCAGCGCGTCTCCTATTGTTGTCGCCGTCAGTTCGAAAAATTATGAAGCGCTTACGGCAACTGCCGAAGAAATTCAGCATATAATGATTAATTACCTTCCTGAGATTGAATATCCAACCATAAATCTTGATGAAGGCGCGCCTCAATTAACAATCGAAATAGATCGAGACAGGGCATCTAATTTTGGTCTTTCGCTTGCCTCGATTGCTTCAGAAATCCGCACGGCAATGGACGGAGAAACTGCGACAACAATGAGCCAGGGCAACAGGCTAATTGATATCCAGGTGCGTTTAAAAGAAGAAGACCGCCAGGGACTTCATAATTTTGACGCAATTTCTGTCATTAACCGCAGCGGAACGCGTATCTCTCTTTCCAATGTTGCGCGAATTTCTGAAGGAAGGGCTCCTTCTTCCATACGCCGTGAAATGCAGGAAAGATTTATTCGCGTAACGGGCGGTCTTGAACCGGGAATTGCCGTAACAGACATGCAAAAACGCCTGGAAGAAACTATTAAAGCTCATCTTGTTGAACGCGAAGGCGTAACGGTAAAATTTCTTGGCGAAGCCGCAGAAATTCAATCATTTGCTTCTCTTTATGTGTTAATTGTTTTAACCGCAGTATTTTTAATTTTTGGTATCATGGCAAGCCAATTTGAATCTTTTGTTGATCCGTTAATTATAATTTTTTCCATTCCATTGCTCTTTATCGGCGTTATATGGATTTACAAATTATCGGGGCAAGCGATGTCTATGTTCTCTATTGTAGGAATCATCGCATGTGTCGGCGTTGTTATTAACAACGGAATTGTTTTGGTCGATTACACAAATACGCTTTGCGCGCGCGGTATGCCTGTTAAGGAAGCATGTACCGAAGCCGGCAGAAGACGCCTTCGCCCTATTTTAATGACAAGTCTTACAACTATTCTTGGCATGGCGCCAATTGCATTTTTTCCCGGCGCAGGAGCAGACTCAATCCAGCCGATCGGAAAAACATTTGTTGGCGGTTTAATGGTTAGCACATTCATGACAATTTTTGTTACGCCGATAATGTATTCGGTATTGAATAGTTGGCGGAGCAAGAAGGCAAAATCGATTGTTTTGGAGAAGAGTTCTCGCCAAGACGCTGAGACACTAAGTACGCAAAGTTTTTAACTCTGCTCTTACTCCGCGCTCTTTGCCGAACCTTCGGTTCGAAGTCTGCGTCTCTGCGAGAGGTATTTATTTTTGAAGGTTATTTATGGAAAAAATTAAAGCGGCTGTTATCGGACTTGGACGCATTGCTTCTATTCTGGAAGAAGACGCTCTGCGCGAAAAACCATGCACTCACGCCGGAGCAATTACAGCTAACGATGATTGCATTCTTTCCGCAGGCTGCGATATTGACGAAGATCGAAGAAAACTTTTTAATGAAAAATGGCAAGTGCCTGTTTATTCTGATGCAAAAGAAATGATCGCTTTACACAAACCGCAAATATTGTCTATCGCTACGCACCCTGACAGCCACTATAAATATTGCCGTCTTGCCGCAGAAATGAATGTGCCTGTCGTTATTTGCGAAAAACCGCTTGCCGATAAAATCGGACAAGCGCGAAAAATCGAAAAACTTTCAAGAAGCGGAAATATTATTATTATAACCAATCATGAGCGGCGTTATTCTGCAGATTACATTCGCGCAAAATCAATTTTAAACGAATGCAAGCTAGGCAGTTTAATTGCGGTTCGCGCAGTACTTTACATGGGAAAAAAAACGCGTCTTATAGACCAGCTTTGGCATGATGGAACTCATCTTGCGGACGCGATAATGTATTTAACGGGCGGTATTTTGAAACACCGAAGAAGTTACGGCGCAATATTAAATGCAAATAACGGAACTGCGTGGTTAGAGGGAAGATTATATCAAAATTTAATCTCGCAAAGACGCAAAGACGCAAAGATAGAAGAAAGCGACTCTGCGCTCTCAGCGCCTCCGCGCCTCCGCGAGATATTTTTTCCTATTCCTTTCATCTTCGAGATTGGAGCAGAGCGCGATCACCTCGTTTTTGAAATAGAATTTTCATGTGAAAAGGGGCGGCTGCGAATTGGCAACGGCGTTTTTGAAGTAATGGAAAGCGTTCCAAGTCCTTATGCCGAAAAGTTTCGCTCTCTTGCCTGCACAGGGGAAACATTTTCCGGGCCTACAGGATATTTTGCAAACATGCTAAAGGACGCAGTATCCTGCGTTAAAGACTCAAAAACAAAGCCAGTTTCAGGCGCAGCAGACGGACTTAGGGTAATTGAGTATCTAAACAGCGTAAAAAGCTGGCGCCGATAGTAATGTAGTAATGTCTTGATTAAAATACTGTAAAAGGCTATAGTTCAATAACCCACGGGGGGTTGGATAGTGGCTATTCCGCCTGGTTTGGGACCAGGATGTCGGGGGTTCGAATCCCCCCTCCCCGAAAACACTTAAAAAAGAATCCTATTTCTTAAAAAAAATACTAATTCTGGCTGCCTCTTTTTCTTATTTTATAGACAAGAGGTATATATGAAAAATAAGATCAAATTAATAAAAACTCTAAATCTCTTGTCAATTTTGGCGCTTTTTGCCGTTTTTTTGTTAATTTCCTGCGATTTAGACAACCGGCAATTTAGCGGAAAACCGGGAAGTAACCCTGGCGGCAAACAAAATGAAATTACCGTTGAATCTACCCAAGGAAAACTGACAATTACCGGGCTTGATGGTTTTAACGACTGTTATGTTGTCGCCTTTGGTCATAACTGGAATTACGAATATCTTTATGCGGCGGAGAAAATAGACAGCAATTTTGTTTTTTCCGGAGGTAAGGTTACAAACAATAAGGTAATTTTAGATATCTGGAAATATGATTTTATCGATACGCTTATTGATTATAAAGACACCGGAAATTTTACATTCCTTGTTTATGTATTAAATAAACGTGAATTTAAAAAAGCAGAAGAATTTATCATTGGAGACTATATTTATAAAGGAAAGCCAAAACCATGGTGGCTGGAAATTGTCGGTCTTATCAGAGGCAATACTAATATCGATGGAATCTGCGAAGCGGAGTTCGCGGAGATGGAGCCGTTATAGGGGATTATCCTAAGAAAAGGGCTATAAGCCGTACTTGACACTTTTTTCTTTTTTTTATATAGTGAAAAAGTCATGGCGGTGTAGCTCAGTCGGTAGAGCAAGCGGCTCATATCCGCTCGGTCGCAGGTTCAAGTCCTATCGCCGCTAATTCCTGATTTGCTCTATGGCAAGTCAGGATTTTTTTTATATTAAATTAACTTAAATTCTTTGGCAATTTTACTTAATTCTTTATTCCATATCGGACCGTTAAGATATTGACGGCGAGTTTCTATATCTTCGATTCTGCCGGCTCTTCGCTGAAGCCTTTTAAATGCCATACTGACCGCTGTGCTTAAATCAACTTGGCTTGCATTAACTTGTTCAAGAATATTATATTTTGCGTAAAAATAAATTGCGTCCCATGGATCCATTTCGCATAATTTTTCGTCGCGAAGAATTTGCTGGATTGCATGAATCGCTTCTTCGCCTTCAGGATTAAGCCTGTTTAGCGCAAGAGAGTGAAACATCGATATCATGCGCGTTTGAATCTCGCCGTTTGTAAAATATAAATGTTCGCATTGCGCAAAACCGCTTCGCCAGTCCGCTTGCTCTGTGTAAAGAAATTTTTCTTCCGCGAACGGATTTTTTAACGAACCTGAAAGCTCCCTTGTCTTTTTAAAATCGCCTGACAAATATGCAGCCTCAATTTCAAATAATTCAGCGTCATAATTTGCAGGCACAGGACGCGGATTTTCACCCCATATATTTTTTTCTTCTGTATCTTCTTCGGATTCAGGATTTATGCTTGCTAAAAAATTAAGATAGTTTTTGCACCGGTAAGTCCACGCCGCAAGAAGATTCTCTTTTTCGCAAGTCATGCTGCCGTAGGGCTCTTTTCTAAGTCCTTCAAAAATATCAAGCGCTTCCTTGTAATGACCAAGTTCCAATTCAAGGCGGCCTTCCAAAAAGCGGGAACGATCCGCCCAATCGGGATGACCTGCGGAAAGTGACTGCTCTATCGACTTTCGCGCAAGTTTGGCGGCATTGTAAACGTCTCCGTATAAAAATTGCGCGGCAGCCGCATAATAAGCCGAAATCGCAAGCTCGTGATTATTTCCGTTTCTTTCCGCATTTGTAAGCGCAAAGCCAAGGTATTCGATTGTTTCATTTACTTGCTGTTTGGAAAGACAGACAAGCGAAAACAATCTATAGGCTTGGGGGAGACAAAAAGAATTTTTATTTTGTCCAAGCAATATAGCTTCTTTTGCTTTTTCTGTCGCTTCCCTTCCGTCGTGGCGTCCCAGATAATATCCGCAAAGATTTACAAGAATCTGCGCCTTAAGCACCGGGAAAGAATCGCAATCGGAAGTTAAACTGCGAAACTGTGTGTCGATAAACGCATTTTCTATATCTTTTTCAAAACCGGAAAGCAAAGCTTTTGACGTTTTAAAAATATGGCGAATAGCCGATGCCTTAACCGAGACAAGTTCTTCAAATTGACCGTTATTCATCGCGGTTTCTATCGCGCTTGTTGTCTTGTTTACGATATCAGAAGAAAATGCTTTTAAAAGCAAAAGATCGTCAATTTGTTTTGATCCGTTAAGTTCGGAAATTATCATTAAAAGCCTAAAGCACGGATTTATATTTCGTCTCGCAGCCCAATTTAATAACCTTGTGCGGACAAACGCCTTAACTCTTTCTGTTTTTTCTTCCAGCACTTTGCCTGCATATTCTTCGTAATGCTTTTTTATTAAACGCGGTTCACGCACAGAATCGATAATGCCAAGCGAATTAAGTATCGAACACGCCTTTGTTACCATAACAGGATTTTTTTCTTCTTCTTCAAATAAACGCAGGAATAGTTCAGGAGAAAAATATTTATTAAATAAAGAAATAATATAAATAATTTCCCATAAATCGATTGAAAGTTTGGGATAATAAAGAGCTTTTACCTTTACATCATCAATTTTTTTTATCACATTAAAAACATTTTCAAGCTGTGTCATTCTTGCAGATGGAATATCGTCTTCGCCTGTGCCAAATATAATAAATTTTCTTGCGTTCCTTTGATTAATTTCAGCTAATGCGTCAAGAAGCAGATTAAGCGCGTTATTTTCTGCCAGATGCAGATTTTCAAGCGTTATAACAGGAGTTTGCGCTCTTTTTAAAGCCGCGTTAAGGTAAAATTCAAATACTAAAAGAACAAATTTTCTTACGCATCGCATAACATATTCAGAAACTTCATCGCGTATTCTTTCGCAGAATAAAAATTCCCATAAATTGTCAATTTCATCTGTTGATTGCCCTATTGCAAGAGCGCGAATGTTAAGCGACCACATATCAACGATGGAGCCTAATCCTATGCTTTCAAAACAAACTTTTAACGCCGGGAAATCTTCGTTTATACTTTCGCAGTATTGCGTTAATGGCCCGCGCATTTGTAAATATGAAGGACCCAAAATCAATACACTTTTTCTTCTTTCCTGTTTTAATAATTTGCTGACATTATTTTGAAGCTCCGAATCATTAGTAGGTATCAATTTAAAAGTTTTTAATTCTTTAACCCTATAATAACTTCCGCAGCCGTATTTTCGTTTTTTAACATTGGAAAGCCATTCGGATGGTTTTTCAAAATGCGCATAAGGCAAAAGTTTTTTTGCGGCTTTTTCGTCAACAAAAACGCCTGAGTGGCTCGCAAGATAACGCGCCAAAAGCTCGGGAGTGTCTGGCGTTTTGCTGCAAACAACAAGCGAAAACCCGAAAAATTCATGCGACGCTTCGATATTTTTTTTAAGGTTTTCAATCAAAATATAAATATCAAGCCAAAAGGCGATTGTATCTTCGTTAAAAACAGCGGAAATTACAAATCTGTCTCCTGTAATTTTTCCGCCCGCATCGACAATCGCGCGGGCAAGGGATTCATCAACCTGACGGACAATATCAGGCCGGGTACGCCTCAATTGGGACTTGAATTTAAGGAAAAAGAACAGGTTTGTCATGACCCTTTTATTATCGGCACATTGGCAATATGGAATAAGAAGCGAAAAATGGTATAATGGAGCATGGGATTAAATGAGACTCCGCAGGCTAACCGCGTCCACATTGCGTTTTTTGGGCGGCGAAATGCCGGCAAATCCAGCCTTGTAAACGCAGTCACAGGGCAAAATTTGGCAATTGTGAGCGAAATCAAGGGGACGACAACCGATCCTGTCTATAAATCGATGGAACTGTTGCCGCTTGGTCCTGTTGTAATCATCGACACCCCGGGTTTCGACGACGAAGGCGATCTTGGCGAACTTAGGGTAGAACGCGCAAAGCAGGTTTTAAACAAAACCGACATTGCGGTCATGGTGCTCGACGGCGAGCATACGGACACCCTAACCATCGAAGAAGAATTAATCACCATTATTAAACAAAAAAAAATACCATTTATTATGGCATTAAATAAACAGGATTTATTTTTACCACTAACCATCACGAACCCCCGCGAACCATCAGGTGATAACGAAGCGAAAGTTCGTGTAAGAACCGAAGGTTCTTGTTCGTGGTTAAAAAAAGAAAATATAATTTTGGTCAGCGCGAAGACAGGTTTTAACATTAATTTGCTAAAAGAAAAGATTGCGTCTCTTGCCATCGATGATGAACCCAAGCAGCGACTTGCCGCGGATTTATTAAAACCCGATGATTTTGTCGTGCTTGTGATTCCAATCGATAAAGCCGCTCCCAAGGGCAGGTTGATCCTTCCCCAGCAGCAAATGATACGCGATATTTTAGAAGCGGGCGCGTCGGCAATTGCTGTGCGCGAAACCGAACTTGAAAAAACTCTATTAAATCTTAATAAAAAACCAACTCTTGTAATAACAGACAGTCAGGTGTTTGCACAAGTGAGCGCTATCGTCCCGCAAGACATTCCTTTGACTTCTTTTTCTATTCTATTCGCCCGCTTTAAAGGTTTTTTAGAAACTGCCGTAAACGGCGCTGCGTTTATTGACAATCTTGAAGCGCACGATAAAGTTTTAATCTGCGAAGGATGCACGCATCACAGGCAATGCGATGATATCGGAACTGTAAAAATACCGCGTATGATTTTAAAATATACTTCCAAGGAGATGCAGTACAGTTTTTGCTCGGGCGGCGATTTTCCGCATAACTTAAATTGTTATAAGTTGATTATTCACTGCGGTTCCTGTATGCTTAATGAACGCGAAATGCGTTACAGGCGAAACCTTGCAATGGAGCAAAACATTCCGTTTACAAATTACGGAACAGCCATCGCGCATATGCAGGGGATATTAAAACGAAGCGTTGAAATTTTTAAAGAAGAGTTCTCGCCAAGACGCTAAGACACCAAGAACGCAAAGGAGAATAACAATAAATTTTATGAGCGAAAATTTTATCGATCATGATTATATTAATAAATTACTAGAAGATGCAAAAAATGCAAGTGATGATTTTATTAAAAACGCTTTAGAAAAAGCAGAAAACGGCGAAACGCTTTTACATAATGAAGTTGCCGCTCTTTTATTAACTAAAAATCCTTCGCATATTACGCGAATATTTGAAATTGCTGGAAAAATAAAAAAACGCATTTACGGCAACAGGATCGTAATGTTTGCGCCGCTTTATGTCAGCGATTTTTGCGTTAACAGCTGCGCCTATTGTAGTTTTAATCACGGCAATGACACCAAACGAAGCCGCCTTAACATGGATGAAGTGCGCGAAGAAGTGAAAATCCTCGAAATGATGGGACATAAACGTCTTGCAATCGAAGCGGGCGAAAATGACAGCGAATGCCCTATCGATTACATTCTTGAATGTATTAAAACAATTTACGACATGAAATTCGAAAACGGCGAAATCAGAAGGGTTAATGTAAATATCGCGGCAACCACTATAGAAAATTACCGCAAATTAAAAGAAGCCGGCATCGGCACATATATTTTATTTCAAGAAACATACCACGAGCCTACATACAACTCTGTTCATCATGCGGGTCCCAAAAAAGATTATGCATGGCACCTAACAGCAATGGACAGAGCGCAGGAAGGCGGCATTGACGATGTTGGAGGCGGTGTTCTTTTTGGTCTTGCAGACCCCTATTTTGACACAATGGGGCTTTTGCTTCATAACGAACATCTTGAAAAAAAATATAATGTAGGCTTTCATACGATTTCTGTTCCGCGCCTCTGCTCTGCGGAAGGAATGAATATAAGCGATTTTCCAAATCTTGTAGACGATGATACGTTCGCAAAAATCGTCGCAGTTATAAGGCTTGCAGTTCCTTTTACGGGAATGATTCTTTCCACAAGAGAAAGCCACGACATGCGAAAAAAACTTTTGCAATTGGGCATTTCGCAGCTTAGCGCAGGTTCCAGCACCGAGGTGGGCGGCTACGGCAAACGCAAACGAAACGAAAAAACAAATCCCCAATTTTTTGTAAACGACGAACGAAGCGCAACTTCAATCATAACCGAATTAATGGACGACGATTTTATTCCAAGTTTTTGCACCGCATGTTACCGCGGCGGAAGAACAGGCGACAGATTTATGTCACTTGCAAAATCGGGGCAAATCGGCAATGTTTGTCTTCCAAACGCGCTTATGACACTCTGCGAGTACGCGATGGATTACGGCGATGACCTGTTCAGAGAAAAAACAAAAGCCGTAATCGAAAAAGAAATTGCGCATATAGCAAATGTGACGATACGCAAAAAAACGATTGAAAACGTAGAAAGAATCCGCTTCGGTGAAGGCAGGGACTTTTTTGTGTAAACCTGCTGCGCCGATGCCTTGTTTTAACGGTTAATTTTTAATATAATGCATCAACATTATTAATTGGAGTTGTTATGAAAAATATTACAAACGCCTGTGCGATTTTCCTTATTCTTGCCACATGTATTTTTCTGTCATGCGCAGACAGAGAGAGTGAAGGCTTGCGTTACGGCTTTACCACAGAGCCGACCACTCTTGATCCTCTAAACCCGGAAAATACTGCGGACGGGAGAAGCATCCTTTTTAACGTCTTTGAAGGATTAGTAAAGCCTGATACGGACGGAACTTTTACACCCTGCGTTGCGCAGTCGTGGACTATCAGCGGAAACTCTCTTGTTTATAATTTTATTTTAAGAGACAGGCTTTTATTTTCTGACGGCACAAACGTTACGGCAGAAGATGTAAAGTACAGCCTTGATACTGCTATTGCGGCGGGATTTTCAGGCTTGGACAAAATCGAAGATGTAGAAATAATAAATGGAAATCAAATCAGTGTGACATTAAAAACGGCTAACCCGGAATTTCTCCCTTATTTGACAATCGCCATTGTAAAAAGGGACGCGCCAAATATCGGCACGGGTCCTTATATTATCGAAAATTATACGCCATTAAGAAACATGATTTTAATAAAAAATGACAATTACTGGCAAAGCAATCTGCCTCATATTAATAAAATCACAATTTCGTTCTTTGACAATTACGACACATTGATGGTGGCCCTTCGCGGCGGCAGTATCGACGGTGCATTTATAACAGGCGACATGGCGGCGCAGTTAAATCACAGGGATTTTGATATTAATAACAACAGATCCGCCGCAGTGCAATTATTGGCGCTTAATAATTCCTTTGCTCCGTTTGAAGACATTCGAGTGCGCCGTGCTATTAATCACGGAACAAATATTCAGGATATTATTGACACTGCGTTTTTCGGGCAGGGTTCTCCTTCGGGAAGCCCGTTAATTCCCGGTTTGTCTGTATATTATCAAAGCGGATTATCTTATTCTTATGATCCAGAGTTTGCCCGCAATCTGCTTGCACAAGCCGGATACAATGAAGCAAACGCGCTTTCTTTAGAAATTACCGTTTCTTCTAATTATGTTATGCATGTTAATACCGCGCAGGTTATTGTCAATCAGTTAAAGGAAATTGGAATTAACACATCGATTAAACTTGTAGATTGGAATACATGGATTAACGAAGTATATCTTGGCAGAAATTATCAGGCGACAATAATTTCACTTGACAGCCCGTCAGTTTCTCCGCGCGGTTTTCTTGGCAGATACTATTCGCAAGACTCGGGCAATTTTATCAATTTTAATAACGCCGATTATGACAGAGTATTTAACAGCGCTCTTAACGAAACAGACACAACAAGACGAATTGAACTGTATAAAGAAGCACAAAGAATTGTTTCAGAAAACGCGGCCAGTGTTTATATTCAGGATATACTTTATTTTATAGTACTGCGAGGAGGCGTTTTTACAGGAGCTCTTGATTATCCGTTATACGTAATAGATTTTTCTTCGCTGCATAAGGTAAAATAAGAATTGAATTTTATTCTTAAACGAATACTATCTGCTGTAATTACTTTATTTCTTGTTTCTATATTGTGTTTTCTCGCTTTCAGCGTAATTAAAGGAGACCCTGCAAGCGGTCTTGGAGGAATCTGGGTCTCTCCAGAAAAAATCGAAGTGTTACGCGAAGAAATGGGATTAAACCGCAATGTTTTTGTCCGTTACTTTGATTGGCTTTTCGGGTTTCTTTCTGGAAATCCGGGTGTTTCGTACGGTTTTCAGGGAATGCAAATTTCAGAGCTTATATCGCAAAGATTCCCTGTCACAATTACGCTTGCTCTTCTTTCACTTTTTTTAATACTCGTCATTTCCATTCCCGTATCGCTTTTGACAGTTAAAAGACAGGGAAGCATTACAGACACCATTGTTAATGTATTAACAGCAGGCGGGATAAGCGCGCCGGGATTTTTTTTGGGACTTTTATTTATTTTTATTTTCGGCTTTAGCTTTAAACTTTTTATGCCGGGATACTTTATCAATTACAACGAAAACTTTTTTAGCTTTATTGGAAGCCTTTTTTTTCCTGCGCTTGCCATCGCAATACCCAATTCCGCAGTTTTAATAAAATTTTTAAGGGGTTCCCTTTTTAACGAGCTTGACAGCGATTATGTAAGAACCGCAAAAAGCAAGGGAGCCGGGCGTTTTTATATCATTTTAAACCATGTGTTGAAAAACGCATGTCTTCCCGCAATCACAATACTTGGAATGATAATCGCAGAAATATTTTCGGGCAGTATTATTATTGAACAGGTTTTTTCCATTCCGGGAATTGGAAGGCTTTTAATTGCCTCAATCAGCTCAAGAGATTATCCGTTAATTCAAACACTTATGGTTTATATCGCGTTCCTTGTCGTTCTTGCAAATACATTGGCTGACATTGTAAACATGAG
>Ga0209755_10004373_pt1 | contig 16762 bp, 19 predicted proteins | sample TergutCo191P1_FD_187301 | JGI IMG/M metagenome (GOLD analysis project Ga0209755, IMG submission 187301) | Cornitermes sp. P1 segment gut microbial communities from Petit-Saut dam, French Guiana - Co191P1 (SPAdes) (version 2) | ecosystem: Host-associated > Arthropoda: Insects > Digestive system... | reverse complement strand
ATGAGACGATAAAAATCGGAAAACAAAACCCCGCAGTATTAAAATTCTTTAATGTAGTTGTAGAAGGTGCCAAAGAAATATATCCGGACAGCGAAATTGAAACACTGCGAACAGAGCTTGCAGGAGAAGTGCGAACAGCCACCGCGTTTGTCAACATGATAAATACTGACAAGGGTTTTAATGATCTGGTAACAGTAGCATACGAGATTAACCGCGCAGGCCCGCAGCAGGGAGAGAGCGAAGCGGAAACGCGGCTTAATGAATCTTTATATAACAGAGTACGCGCTGTTTTTAATCCCGAAGGAAATGGAAACTGGAAAGCGGTATTTGCGAATATCGCGGAAGGTAAAAACGTAAACGAACATAATAAAAGAATTATCCGCGGCATGATTCGTAACAGACCGCTGCAATACATGGAAGCATGGGCGATGATGACAGGTGATAATACATGGCTGCCTGCAGAGAGCGATATAAAGCGAATTAAACGACTGGACACAGAAGGATTGATTGACGAGGAATATCTTGAAAGACAAAGCCCGGAAGAAATAGAACGCATCGGACGCCGCCTAAGCTCCGACCGCATAAAGAAAAAGATTGATGATAAAACGCTGTTATTAAATGATCCGGACTTGAACGAATATGAGAAACAACTTAATGAAGACATGTTGAAAGCCCAAAAGCTTATCGCGGAACGTGAGGGGACATTTAAGGAATATCAGCACTATCTTGAACTGGCAAAGAGCAACGCGAAGAAAGAGCAAATACTTCTTGAACAGGAAGCGGCAAACACAAGCGACACAGGATTAAAAGCCAGCCGCGAGCGTATAAAGGAATTATCAAAAGCGCATCAGAAAGTGCGAAACACGATAGCTGAAATGGAAAGCTTTATGCGCAATGATTTATTACCCAGCCAGAGGGAGGCTTTCCTTGAACTTCGCAAACAATTAAGAGAGCGCGAACGGATTAACGCGGAGCTGAAAGCGATTGAAGAAATCCGGGAAATCAAAAAAATGAATATCCGTCAGATACTCCGCAAGCCGGATTTAAAAACAGTGAGCTTACGCGAGGCAAAGTATATTGAATGGGTACAGGCGCATTTTGACAGTTACGAAGCGGTCGCGCGTTTTATCGGACGGGGCGCGAAGGATATTCGACAGCTTTATAATGAATTTGCAACTAACGCAGAGTACCGCGAGAAATTAAAAAAGAAACTCCCACCGATGGCTTTTTATCAGATTGAGCGGACCGTATTTAAAGACTTGGCAGGGCGTGAAGTCAGAGCATATGGAAAACTTGACGCGCGCCAGAGGAAACTGCTGCATAAACACCTTACAGATAATCAGGGGATATTTGAGGAATTAGGTATAGATATTCTTGCAGAGCCCCGTAAATTCAACAAAGCGGAATGGGAAGCAATAAGGACGGAGCTGCAGGACTTCATTCCGGCAAATATTTTACAAAAACTTGAAGGGCTGATCAACAAAGATGAAAATAACAACCGCCAGTTTAAAGTTGAGAATTTTAACATCGAGGATTTGCAAACACTTTCCGGAATTGTAAACAGGCTGCGGAAGGAAGGCAGGGAACATGAAGCAGCGCGTAAAGACGCAAGGAAACAGTTACGGATAGACGGGCGGGAGAAAATAATCAAAACCCTTGAAGATAACATGCCTAAAAATGCAGCCGGAGAACAAATGAGAGGAATAGCTTCCACGAGAATGGAAGATGAAAAGCGTTCAGGGTTAAAAGATATTTGGTTCTCGCTGCATAACGCGAGAAGGTTTTTCCGTATGCTGGAAGGAGGCAAGGACGGTTTTTTAAATGACTTTATAACACAGCGCGAATATGACGCCTTTGATCAAGAAAACCGACATGTATATGAGCGTAAGGAAATAGTAGAAAAGGAACTTAAAGCGGCCGGGATTAATCTTAAAGAACTTGGAATGCCGAACAGGTTTACTTTATACAACGGTCAGAAGGTTTCACTTGATGAAATGATCTCATTCTATTACGCGCAATTCAATGAAAGAGCGTTAAACGCTGTTATATTCGGTAACTTCGCAAGTCAGATAGAACGGAACGTATTAAAAAATTTTGGCAGCCAGGAAATAAAAGAACAATTAGACCTTGAATCAACTATCACAATGCGGTACTGGAACGACATGAAGAAACTTGATGATTTTTTCGCGCAGGAAGAAAACGAAAAATATCGGCAAGTAATGGAAATCATCAGGCGGGATTATGACAACAATTATGATAGGTTAAAAGAATTTGTGGCGCGGGAATATAACGAGGAGCTAGGAAGCGAGCCGTACTATATGCCGCTTATAAGACAGGGAGTAGTCGCAGAAGAAAATACGGAAATCGAAAAAGCGCTTGCGGATTCAGGTTTATCAAGATATATCAGCAAAGGTTTTACAAAAGGGCGTACAGATATTCCCCCGTATGCACAGCAGCCAATACAAGCAGGCATGTATATGTTATGGGATCGCATGGTTGTTAAGCAGGAACATCTAATGGCTTATGATTCATTCCACAGAGAGCTGCAGCAAATATTTAAAGGCCCTGACAGTGAGACGGTACGCGATACATTAAGGCGCGGACATTCCCAAGCCGCAGTAAAGAGAGTGGAGAATTTTATTAATGAGCTGGCAACTCCGCAGGTACATGAAGATTTTGCGGCTATGGATAAAGTAAACAGGGTTATGCGCGGACATTACCCGGCTGCTGTACTAGGTTGGAGAATTGCGAGCATTGTAAAGCAGGCAATAGAAAGCCCGCCGCCGTTTTTTCAATTTGTAAGTCCTAAACAGTATATAGCTGCAGGTGCTTCATGTTTAAAGCAGGAAACACGCGACATGATCCGGGAGAAAAGCGTGTACATGAAAACAAGGTATTTTGATCCTGCTGCTGCTGTTGTTAAGGAAATGGAACAAATGTATTTAACAGGGAAGCTTGGAAAAATTGAGGCTGTACTGACAAAGATAGAATCAACAGGCATGAAAGGGCAGGAATGGATTGATTCGGTATGCGTAATGCCCGGCTGGTTAGCCGCATACAATAAAAAACTCGCAGAATTGAATAAATCAAATCCTGACATGACAGTAGAAGAAGCGGAATATCAAGCCGTGCGACACGCGGATATAATTGTACGCGACTGTCAGCCGTCATCAGTTTTAATGGACAGAATTCCTGCATTGAAAGGAAACATACACCCGCTTGCAAAAATGTTTATGCAGTTTCAGACGCCGATTGCCTCGATATTTCAGCAGCTTTTTATTGACGCGCCGAATAATTTTAAACAAGGGCGCGTATTACAAGGATTATGGACATTTGGAATCTACGCGCTATTGGCAATTACAATTGGCGCAATACAAGAAGATGATGACGGTGAAGAATTTGATCCGAAAAAACGCGGGATTGACGCGCTTGTTATGCCGTTATCAATGATTCCTGTATTTGGCGGAGACATAGCATATTCCGCGGAAACATTCTTAAGAGACGGCAAAATGCAGATATCACGGCGCAGTTATTTCCCGGTAGTAGATCAGGGCATACGCGCTGTTAACGCGATATCAGATGAAAAATGGGATAAAGCCGGATGGGAAGCTCTCAAAGGTTTTATGTATTACACAGGTTTACCAGTAGCGACATTAAACGATTTTGAAAAAGCCATAGAGACAGGTAAACCGTAGCGCATTTTAGGCATTAGATGAGCAAGGGAAACGGCCCGGAGGCTCCAGTAGTGAGCGGCTGCATACAATTTTTACAAACACGCGGAATATATCATTGGCGTAATTCCACAGGCGCGGTACAGATAGCACCCGGAAGGTTTATGAAGTTTGGGAAGAAAGGCAGCAGCGATATACTCGGCATACTTCCCGGAGGGCGCTTGTTATGCGTGGAATGTAAAGCACCGAAAAACGGGAGGTTATCACCAGAGCAAAAACAATTCATTGAGGACGTAACGAAAGCCGGAGCATTGGCGATTGTAGTACGGGGCTGGACGGAACTTGACAAGGCATTGAGAGCTGCAGGGTACATTAATGACGGTCCACTGTTCGACAGGAACAATGCTATGCCGTATGGCATGGCTAATTAATACATGGAAGGAGAAAAGGAGATGATTAAGTTTATACCAACAAAGAAACAGTATGAGGAATGGTCACAGCAATTGAATAACGAGAACGCACCTGAAAATTCTGTTAAAAAAGGACCATATATAAACGCTCTGTGTAAAGCATTACGGCGTCTTATTCCCGATGATCAAATAATTGAACTTGTCATGGAAGACGGCGGGGTTATTGATGTAAACGGAGTTGACATCGGCGTTCATCTTTTATGCTTATTAAAAGACATACCTGACACAGCGCCGGTAATTGATCCGCGCCCATGCGAATGGGAGCCAAGCTATAACAGGGAAACATGGGAAACTGACCTTTCAGGAATAGGGCTTGAATATCCAGACGATTGCAAGGATATACAGAGTAAAGAAGCGGAACGTATAAACATCAGGTATGAAGAATTACTATCCCGTTATACGAAAAGCCAAAACTCGACCATAAGAGAGAACAACAATGCCCATGCCAAATAACTTTGTCGGTAAAGCCGTACCGATACAAAACCAGAAAATCAGTAAGCGAAGCGGAGGTAGAAAACCGAAGATATTAAAACAGTGGATAAAAGAATGTAAAGTCGGAAAGAAAAACGCGCAGGACATTCTCAAAAACTTACTCATTTTATATACAGCAGATGAAATTGATCAGCAGTTAAATATCTTACGCAGTGAAGTACCTGCGCTTGCTTATATGTTTTTAAATAATATCGCCGGAGCGATAAACAAACAGGATACAAGAATGACAAAAGAAATACTTGATTTCGCATTCGGAGGCGATCTGCAGATTGCCATTACAAATAACACGCAGTTGGTAGACTTAAAAGCCATAATTATGGAAAGGGCAAAGGAGTCGCCAGAAGAAAGGGAACGGATCATTGCCGAACTTGAAAGAATTACAGGCTACACAGAGGAAGATTAAATGGTTAGACAATGTCTGTTAATTCGTTCATGGTTATTCCTTGTAGACATGGGGCTACAGAACGCCCCGGACGGTCCCCGCTATTCTTCGTAGTGGTCTTTGATTTCATCTTCCAGAACAGGCAAGTTCGGAAACAGGCCTGTAAAACGGTTGCGGAATTTCCTGTCTTTAAGTTTTTCAAAAAGCGTATCTGTCAGTCCCATTTCCCATGTTGTATGCCGCATATCAGCAATAAGATTATCGAAGTGATCATATTTCAAAGCGTCCGCCCACTCTTCGGGTTTGTCTCTTGGAGCAAGCGCAGAACGGAAAAGTTTAATTGACGCTTCGAAATTATCAAGTTCTCTGTTAAATCGTTCACAGAAATAATTTGCGGCCATGATAAAATCATGCATACACTCAAGCATTGAAGCCGTCTTGTAATCGATGAATGGCTTTTTAGTTTTATCCATAATTGTTTCCTTTGCCGTTTTACCCCGGCAGGGTTATTTTTACCGGAGCCATACGGCCCCGGAAATATGCGTTTTAAAGGGCTGTATTTCCCTTGCCGTATGTTTCTATGCCTAAACACTTCGGAAGGGCTGCCGTTTCAATAGAGCGGGGGTTTACAGGCAAGAAAGCCACTTTTAAACCTGTATCTGTACCAGCCCTAAACTGATAAATTGCACAACAATAACAGGCGCATTGATTGACCGGATTTCCATTCATGCACCACTGACAATACTTGCGTATAGCAGCAGTCCTATCTGATCCACGCTGTGATACATGCAGACCTGTGAGAGCGCAGTCTGTGAATGTACAGTGCACCCCGGCGCAGTCCTTGCACCGGGCTTTGATTGCTTGCTTTGCTGTCATGGATTACACTCCCAGAGCGACACGCGCCCCGTAAGTGGTCTTGCCGTACACGCCCCATGTGCCGGACACGATACGCACCGCAGGGAGTTGACCGCGCATTGCTGACACTACCGGAGCCAGATTGCGGGGAACGTAACCGAGCCTAAACAGCCCATGACCGCCCTGAATACCGACCATGACCGCTACGGCGTTTTTGTCCGCAGGGTTCGCAGGTTCCGGCACAAGCACCGCCCTGACCTGACCGGGATTGTACGAAGCCAGACGGCGCAGAGCTTCTTGACGGTTCCCGATTGTTACGCCCTTAACAGCTATTTCAAGACCGCCAGCCTTGACGATTGCCCACGCCTGAACGAAAGCAGCCGATTTGTCCCCGTCCATTTTCGGAGCCAGTTTGTTTGCAAGTTCAAAAACCTTGCTTCTTGTTTCGCTTGTTATTTTCATTGCCTTGTCTCCCGTGCCAGTTCATTTTTTTGTTCTCTTAAAGAGCTGTTGATCTGGTTAATGCTGTTCAAGATGTCCTCGAATTGTTTGTCAATTTTTTCCAAGATTTCATCTAAAGTCATTTCAATACCTCCGTATAAACTGTTTATATTTATATTATAAACTTATTATGTTTATATATCAAGTGTTATTGTGAAAAAAAGTAAATATTTTTTTATAAGGTAAAGCCAAACTATTGACGATATAAACTATAGAGGTGTATATTATGAGCAGGGGTAAATACATGGGAATAGCAGAGAAAATTCGTATCTTGCTTATTAAGCGAGGAAATATATCAGAGGCGGAACTTGCTCGCAGACTTATGGCTGCAGGTTGTGAGAATATGTCGGCGCAAAACTTTAATAACAAAATGAAACGCGAAAGTTTTAGCGATGAAGAAATAAAGCAGATTGAAAAAATAATGAATTGTACTTACAAGGTTGAACATCGGGAATGGTTCACGTTGAACGATACCGGAGAGGAAATATAGCCCCGGACATAGCGGATTTAAAAGTTTAGTAATATTTACCGTTAATGTAATATAATGAAATATCGTGAAACAATTAGTTGTCATGGTTTACAAAAAGTGTTATCATTGTTAATAATTACTTATGATTGAATTTAAACTGCTATACGAAGCGTAAATAATTAACAGGGCTTTCCGGTTCGTTAAATTGGAGGACGCTGGAAATAACCAAGCCCCTAGCCTACTTTGTAGGTTTAAACTACCCTCCGTTATAAGGGTGGAAAAAATGAAAGAAACAAACGAAACAAAAAAAACGATGGAATCGGCTTTTAAGCCGGTGAACGCTCTCGACTGCGTTGACCAAAAAAATCTCATGGAATCCAAAACCAGTAAAGGCTTTGGGAATGACAGTAAAAGCATAAACGATATAAACACAACTTATTCTCATAGTGCTATTGATGTTTGCGCTGGTATGTTCTGATTAGTTATTAAACAAGAGTTCAAATTAATTTTAAACACATAATGAGGTGATTTTTTGAACGCAGAAACAGAAGCAAGATATAAGGAAACATGTAGAAATTTTGTTACAATTTTATCAAATAAAACTAGTCGGCTCACTCCCAGATATGGCCAAATTGATGAAATCTTTTCAAATTATGAGGTTTACAAGAAGCATATTCATAGTAACATGAAATATGAAGATGTTCCCTCAAAAACAGAGCCGTTAATGGATAGTCATAAAATTGCTGCTGCTTTCTTTTGTTCTTTTTTGAAAGCAAAGCCGATTAAATATACGCCCGATGGTTCTAATAATCCCCCTACTGGTTTTGAATTACAGGTTAATGAGTATGGAGCTTTTTTATTTGGACTTCAGGTTATTTTAGATTTTTGGGCAGATAAGGTATTTGAAAGCGTCATCGCCGAAGATCAAGAAATATATAAAATGAAAATGGTATTTCCAGAAACTAGCAAAGATACTTATGTCACTTGGTTTATAAAACTTGTAGCAGATGGAGTAGAAAAGTATTTTAATTTCAATGATGAAAAATATGAAGAAAAATTTTTATTTTTTATTGCGCATATATATTTTATGATTGAAAAATATTCCTATCAACATCATAAAGCTAGCCTTTATGAGAAACGCTCCATAATGCTAGCACAGGAACTTACCGCCATAAAAGCTGTTAAGCCTTAACATGAAAAAAGTCATTTCTACCCTATCCCTTTAGTTTTTCCTTTCCCTTGAAGAAATATAACAACCCTGAATGAGACGCACATCAAAACCAGATCGGGGGCGAGGAAGTTCGTAGCCTCCTAACACTGTGTAAACGTATCAATGCATTAAAATAGAGATTATCGCATGGTGAAAAGAAGCATTGTTTCCCCTTCTTTGTTATCATGCAAATTTTTTATAGGAGGTTAGCATTTTGGAAAACGTAATCGAAAAGCAGGTTTTATCCCGCAAAGAAGCCGCCGCTTATCTCGGCATACACCTGAACACCCTGGACAGAAGCGATGTGCCGCGATTGCAAATCGGAAGGAGAGTTTTATACAGAATAAAAACATTAGACAAACTCCTTAACGACAGAGAGCAAAGCGAAAACAAAAGGAGAAAAAAATAATGCAGGATATAGCCAAAACATTAGAGCGCAACGCAAAGGAGGTTCAGTTTGGATCTGTCAGCGTTGAGCTCCGTATTCATGACGGGCGCGTGGTAAAGACACTTTACAAAACCACAAAAGCAACAACTACACGCAGCAATGTTCTGAAAGAGCAGAAAACAGATAAGCAGTGAGAAATGTTTCCGGGGCTTATGCCCCGGACTTACATCCTGCCGAGTGATACTAAAAGTGACATTTTTGGTACATTACCTATATGATAACAGTTGATAAAATCTGATATAATGTGATATACATACTATATAGAGTGTAGTATATTACACCGATACACCAGATATAGCGTGATACAACTTGATACAAAAAATTGTTTGGTTCCCAAGCTCGTGACGCGGGTTCGACTCCCGTCGGCCGCTTTGTATGTAACTCGTTAATGCGCATCTAAATAGCCTGATTAAATATCGAAATTTATATTATATTTTAGCCAAGACTCTAATAAGGTCAAGAAACAGGTTTTAAATTACAGAAAAGCTGAGTCTTTATTTGTGTTTTTAACGTTATACTTCTTGTTTTCTATGTTATTATATAACCCTATATAATATTATATGTTATATTAATAGTGAAAGGGATTTACCGAAAAACGGTAAATTGTCGATAATAGCCTAAAGAGGGTTATGGTGATAATTATGAATAAAGAAATAGCGGAGATAAACAAGAAAGCCGCTGGTGCGCTTCGCGGCTGTGATACCATAGAAGACGTGGAAGAAATATTTTCAATGTTTAAGATTAATGGACTTCATGAAAAAAAAGATCATCTGATTGCCGCTTTGGGATATCCCATGGTTTTTATGGTTCCAGGAGACGGCAAAATAGAATCAGAGTATGCAACTGTTCTTGCGGCATTTTTAACTGAGAATCACAGGATAGAGATCAACACCCCGTGAGCGATGAATTTGTTATCACAGATGAACGTATTTTACTTATCGCTAAGTCTTTCGGAGTTTCTCAGGATGCTGTAAGAAAGTTATATTATGAATTTGGTACACTTGAATCTCAAATAAAAGATCATTATTTAGCGCATATTAGCCGCGTATTGGAAAGTTACTTCAAGTTAAAAACAGGGAACCGCGAGTTTTATATTGAATGTAAGCCATTTAGAATAAATACTCACGGTCAGCGGGGTGCGATTTCGTTTTATAGCAAGCTGCATAAATTTACGATAATTTATGACAGCACCCTTCCTGAAAAAGAAAGGCGGATTAATATAGCACATGAACTTGGCCATCTGTACCTGCTTGCGCGCTATTATGCAGAAACAGGTAAGGATCAGGAACCAAAATTTGAACAGACAACAGATCCTCTGTCATCAATATTCGGGTTATTTATCATAACTGACAAAAATCATTTTTATGAAACATTGGCTGCCTCCGGGCGTAATCATGAGAATTGGCAAGATATTCTTGATGATTTCATAAAACTCGGCGCTTGAATTTTATATGCGGGGAATCAGAACTTAATTCCTTTAAGATATTATCCTAGATACAATATATAAATAACGTCACTGTACAGGGCCGACCGCATTGCGGCACATTAATCAACCTAACAACACCTTCGCTTTTTTCACCAGGCTGCCAACGTCAAGTCCGAAGCGGTCAACAAGATAATCCTGTGTGCCGACTTCGCCAAACTCATCGTTGATTCCGATGCGCGCGAATTTACACCCGCAGCTTGCTGCGCAGCAGCCTTCTTCTGCGAGTATTTCCGCAACCGCGCTTCCAAGTCCGCTCATTTTCTGCGCGTTCTCTGCGCTGATGATTGCGCGTACTTTGCCGGCCTGATTTAATACTGCGTCTTTATCGATTGGTTTTAAAGTAAGCACATCCAGAACGCCTGCGCTAATTCCGTCTTTTGCAAGTTCATCACAGGCTTTTAATGACTGGTTTACCATGAGGCTGCCAAGAGCGATAAAGCAAACATCCTTCCCCTCTTTTAAAACCTTTGCCTGTCCGAATTTGAAAGGCTCATTTTCGCCGTATAAATACGGTACAGGTTTGCGCGGAATGCGAAGATAGTGGCATCCGTATTCATCGGCCATTAGACGTACAAAAGCGGCGCAGGATACAGGGTCTGACGGTTCAATCATTGTAAGTTTTGGAATAACGCGCATCAGAGCGAGTTCTTCAAAAGGCATGTGCGTGCCGCCGTTAAACGCGGCGGTTACTCCCGGGTCTGTTCCTGTTAATTTAACATTCAGCCTGGCATAATTTGCCGATAGGAAAAATTGATCGTAAACGCGCCTTGATGAAAAACAGCCAAAGCCGGAAGCAAAAGGAATTTTCCCGAGAGTGGAAAGTCCTGCCGCTATACCGACCATGTTCGCTTCCGCGACGCCGCAGTTAAAAAACCGGTCAGGATAGGTTTTTTTAAAAATGCCCGTATTGGTGCAGCTCATTAAATCCGCTTCCAGCACGACAATATCCTTGTTTTTTTCAGCTAACGCCATTAAAGTATCGACGTACGCCATTCTCATTTCTTTCTGTTGCTCAGCCATTATTAACCTCTATAATTAACGCGGTTGAATAACCGCGCACAATAATCGAACATGAAACAACGTTTCATGATTTATCCTTATCCTAATGCCGCAATTGCCGCTTTGGCTTTTTCTATGTCAAAAGCCATGCTGTGATTTTTCTCGACGCCTTCCGCGAAATTGCAGCCTTTTCCCTTGATTGTGTGCATTACAATCATCGAAGGTTTTTCCTTTTCGGCTAGCGCTTTTTCAATAGCCGCGTCAAGAGCCGCTATATCGTGGCCGTCAACTTCCTGCGTAAACCAGCCGAAGCTTTCCCATTTCGCGGCGATGCTGCCCATATCAAGAATATCTTTTGTAAAGCCGTCAAGCTGTTGTTTGTTATGATCAGTGAAAGCAATTAAATTGGGGAGTTTTTGAAAAGCGGCAAAAAGCGCGCCTTCCCAAATCTGCCCCTCGTTTGATTCTCCGTCTCCGATAATTGCATAAACATTCGAACTTTTTTTATCCATCTTTAAACCGAGAGCGATCCCGATAGCTGCGGAAAAACCCTGCCCAAGAGAGCCGGTCGTCATATCGATGCCCGGAGTTTTATTGCGATCACAATGGCTCGGAAGGCTTGTACCGCCTTTATTTAACGTTGTAAGCCAGTCCTTTGGAAAATATCCCTTAAGCGCCAATGCCGCGTAAACCGCAGGGCCCGAATGGCCTTTGGAAACAATCAGCTGATCGCGCTCTTCCCACCGCGGATTTTGGGGATCAACTTTCATACGGTGAAAATAAAGCAAAGCCAAAAGGTCTACAATAGACATAGCTCCGCCGATATGACCGGTTCCCAGTGTTCCAATTTCCTCAATTGTCATTTTTCGTATTTCTTTTGCCTGATTTCTTAAATATTCTTCCGTTTCCCTGTTCATGTTAACTCCTCACTGTAAAGGATTATAATAACACGATTTTTCCTGGAAAAAAAGAAAAAAGTGACAGTGAGCGGCGCCGTAAAACAGAATACTCTATATCTGTTAACTAACACCTGTTACAATGAATCAATGATAGACATTTATCCTCCCTATCTTGAGCCTCTTAACAACGAGCAGCGGCAGGCTGTTCTCCATACCGGAAAGCCGCTTTTAATACTAGCAGGCGCGGGATCGGGGAAAACGAGGGTAATAACGACAAAGATCGCATGGCTCATCAGGGAAAAGGGATTGGATCCGCGATCAATTCTGGCGGTGACATTTACAAATAAAGCGGCAAGAGAAATGGCTGAACGCGCGCGGCAGATTGATGTACGCGCCGGGGACGCGATGCTCCGAACTTTTCATTCCTTCGGCGCGTGGTTTTTAAGGCGCAACGGCAGTCTTGCAGGTCTTGACCCGGGATTTGTCATTTATGACGATGACGATGTCGTCTCTCTTCTTTCGTCCATAATGGAAAATTCCGCAAAAGCTGAAGTTAAACATACGGCTCACAGTATTTCACGCGCGAAGGATTATTTTCTCACCCCCGATGATCCGCAGCTTGCCGTAATCGATCATGACAGAAAATTCCGCGATATATATAAACGTTACGAAGAGCGTATGGCTCAGATAGGCAATGTCGATTTCGGCGACTTGATCAAAAAGCCGGTGGAGATTCTGCGCAGCCAGAGCGAAGTCGCAAGGCGTTTTCATGAGCGGTTTTCGGTAATCATGGTTGATGAGTATCAGGACGCTAATGTAGCGCAGTTCCGGCTTTTAAAAGAACTGTGCGGTCCTGATACATATGTGTGCGTCGTAGGCGACGATGACCAGTCAATTTACCGTTTTCGCGGCGCGGAAGTGAAAAACATTCTTGAGTTTCCCGACAGGTTTTCAGGCGCGGACATTATCCGCCTTGAGCAGAATTACCGCTCCACGTCTCCTATTTTAAAAGCGGCGTCTTCAGTGGTTGACTGTAACCATGGACGCCTTGGAAAAAAACTGCGCGCAGAAAAAGGAGACGGCCCTCTTCCCGTGCTTGCTTATCTTCCTGATCAAAACGCGGAAACCTCTTTTTGCGCGGATAAAATCGAAGCCTCCGTAAAAAAAAGAGAATCAAAATGGTCTGACTGGGCAGTCCTTTACCGTACCAACGCTCAATCCGCCGGATTTGAAACAATGTTTCTGCGCAGGGGCATTCCCTACCGTGTTGTCGGCTCGTTAAAATTTTATGAGCGCGAAGAAATAAAAGACTCTCTCGCTCTTTTAGCGTTCCTTGTAAACCCCCGCGATGAAGTGGCGTTCCGCCGCGTTGTCAATAAACCCGCGCGCGGAATCGGCGGAGTATCGGCAGATAAAATTGTCGAAGCGGCAATAGAGAATAACATTGACCTGATGGAATCCGGCGGTAAAACGGAACTTTCTCAAAAAGCAAAAAAGGGACTTAACGAATTCTATAAAATGATAAATGACGCCAAATCCTGTTTGCAAACTGACAGCGGCGCAGCTTTGATCCTTGATCCCCAATCTCCGATCCCTGTCTCAGATAAAAAACAAAAAAAACCCAAAGGAAAAAACAAAGAGCCGCGTAAACATAACAAATTAAAATCCGGCACAGGACTTTCTGTCTGCGTTGAAAAGCTTTTAATAGATTCGGGGATTGCCGAATATCATGAAATGCAGGATGAGATTTCCGGCAACTCAAAAATCGGCAATTTACAGGAACTGCTTAACGGAGCAAGCGAATATTCAAACGATTATGAAGGACTGTTAAAGTTCCTTGAAGATATCGAACTGGATCGTTCTATGAAAGAAGAGGCGCAGCTAAAGCAGCGTGCTGACAGACAGAACAATCCGCAGGATACTGTAACTCTAATCACTTTTCATAATACAAAAGGCCTTGAGTTTAAACATGTAATAATGACGGGGCTGGAAAGCGGTATTTTCCCAAGAGACGACAAAAAAGACGATGAACTTGAGGAAGAAAGGCGCCTTTTTTATGTCGGTGCCACGCGCGCGATGGACGAGTTGTATTTTACTACCTGCGCGGAACGCCGCATGTTCGGAAAAACTATGCAAACGCAGCCCTCGCTTTTCCTTCGCGAAATCGACAAAAGCTGTTTAAAAATAACAGGAAACAGCTCAATCGGATACGTTAACCGCCCGAAAAGTTTTAACGCATTTAATTTGCAAAGCGGAACTAAACCGGTATCAGTAGCAGCTAACGGTAAAACATCAGAAATTGAGGAGCGATCCGGCTGGCGCAGGGGACAGCGTGTTTTTAACGATAATTACGGATACGGCGCTGTCATGGAAGTTAAAGACAGCGAAGACGGCCCGGTTGTGCGGGTCTGTTTTGACAACGGTCATGAGAAACGCTTTTTATCTGAACTTCAGGGCAGAGCGTTTGAGAAAATAGGGGATGATTACTGACATGACAGCTAACACAATCAATGCATCAATTGACAGTGAATTTTCTCTGCTGCGTCAAATCCCATATGTTCTGCGCGCAAGAGGTTTCCGTCTTTACCTCGCGGACGGCAGACGTTTAGTCGATCTCTGGCTGAACGGCGGCGCCGCGGTTATGGGCCATACTCCGGCGAATCTGTTACGCGAAATAAAAAATACGGCGGGCAGGGGCCTTTACGCTCCGCTCCCTCATTTTTCGGAAAGCCGTTTTTTAAAAGCCCTGTCTGTTCTTTTTCCGGGGCGTTTTTTCCGGCTCTACGCCGCGCCGCCGGATGAGACGGCTGACTTTTTTATTAGCGGAAAAGCAAAACTGTGGCGTCCATTTGTCGATCCCGCAAATCCGTTCGCCGCGGACAATACGCCTCTGCTTGTTCCTGTTCTGCCCGGTATTCAAACATGGCGCGATAATTGGCCGATGGGATTGTGTGTAACAGCTGTGAAATCTGAAGACGTATTAAAGCATCTTCCGCAAAGCGATAGTCTTTCTCCGGTTTTATTATCAGCGGCGGCGCGCGGTATTTATGATATTATCGCGGCTAAAGAACGAGTAAAAATAAATTACCCGCGAATTATGAGAGCATTGAAAAATAGTATTTGGAAGAAGCAGGGAATTTACCTCACATTAAAAAAAGAAATCAATAATGATGAATGGACTGCGCTTTTTCATCGTTTTCTTGACGCCGGTTTTCTGCTGCCGCCGATTCAAACCCACCCGTTGATTCTGCCCGGTGAACTTTCTGACGGAGAAGAAGTAAACCTGGCTAAAACAATCAACGAAGATAAATAAAAAAGGCTGTCATAATAGGCTCTTGCATAACTCGGTTAGTGTGAACCTTTGGTTCGATGCTGCGGCTAAGCAGTTTTTCAGGCTAACGCTTTGCAAAACTGCGGTATTTATAAGGAAGCTCTTACAAAACTGAAGTTTTGCAAGAGCCTATTAAGACAGCCTTGATTTTTACAAATACCAAGTATGAACCCAGCAACTCTAATTAACGAATGTTGGGTTTTATGTTAAAGTTCTCGCTGTGATACCATTGTTCAATACTCGTTATAAAACCATGTACTCCATTGTAATGTTGGCATTCCAGCCGGTTTTGCGCTAGTAAAACTCAAAGTACTACTCGTTTGATTGAATTTTTCCATTTGATAAATTACATTCCAGCCTTTGGTAAATGAAATATTATATGTAACTGAATTATTTCTAATTTCAGTTTCATTTAAAGCAGGATTGTCATAATATTCAAATTCACGCGTTTCAGTGAAACTCATTGTGCCTGATATTTTTACGTTTTTATCAACATATGTGTAATACATACCTCCCCAGGTATCAATTCCTTCATAATAACAGCTTAACCTATATTCATTCTTGGTTGAGTCGTCTATGAAAAAGATATAGGCGCCGGTTCCTTTTGTATCTTTTGGGTTGAATGTTATTTCTCCGGTTACATTTGAATGTGTTACTGTTACTTCATAATTACCACCTTCATCATAGAAAATCCCCTCTTCAGGTATACCACCACCACCAGCTTCTGTTAATTCTGACGAGGGCGGCGTAACGTTAAGGTTAAAATTGATTTTACCATTGTTAATTGTGCCAATTTGTGTTTTTGAGGATATTTCATAATCATCATCCCAGAAACGAATATATACTTTACCGCTGTTATTAATTGCTGTATATGTAGTAGTATCTGTTTCCTCATTCCAGACTTCCTTATACAACTGTTCATTAGTTACACGAATACTGTTGGAGCCGGAAGGAAGCGGGTTATGTTCCTCTTTATTTACTGGTTTTGTACCGACTGTTAATTCTACTGTGCTTCCATTTGGGTTTTTAATAACTGCGCTAGAAGGAATAGTAATATTTCCTCCGCTGACAGTTAGAGTTACTGGACTGCCGACGTTATCCAATTTGATGTCGCTGCCTGCAATGGTAGCTTTACCGGAACCTATTATTTCGCCGTTTTTCTTCAATTCATAATTGCCTGATGTAATTGCTCTTGAATCATCGGTAATTACTAATTCATAATTGTCGCCTTCGTCTGACCATGAATAAGTAACTGTAGCCCTCTCTGTCTGCTGCGTACTTTCAGGTTTTTCGCCGCAAGAAATTAAAGAAAACCCGATTACCGCGGCAAGGACGATAATCCCAAAAAGTTTAAATGTGTTCTTCATAAAGAACTCCCTTTCCCATAATTTTCCCGATATGGAACAATCATGGCCAATTTTTCGCCCATTACAGGCGGTTAAGACTGCCAACGGCGGTCTGTATAAACAAATACCGGAAATTCCGGCGCCTATTTGCGAGAAAAATAAATTTTTGGAAATGTTTTATATAGTTTTTACGATCGTAATGT
>Ga0209755_10004372_pt1 | contig 16767 bp, 17 predicted proteins | sample TergutCo191P1_FD_187301 | JGI IMG/M metagenome (GOLD analysis project Ga0209755, IMG submission 187301) | Cornitermes sp. P1 segment gut microbial communities from Petit-Saut dam, French Guiana - Co191P1 (SPAdes) (version 2) | ecosystem: Host-associated > Arthropoda: Insects > Digestive system... | reverse complement strand
AAGCTCCGCCACAACCCCCCGCCACCAAACCTTGTTGCGAAAAACCTCCCGCTCAAAATCCGCATCAGACAACACCGAAACCCCAGACCCCGCCCCCACAGGCACAATCTCCAGCCAATCCTTAACCCTATCCTTCAACCATTTCATATAATCCCCCTCAATTAAATACCACCCGCGTAGGGGCGCATATTATGCGCCCGCAACCCACCAAAACGTACACTCCCTAAAAATACGTTCAACACAAAAAGGCGCACAGTCCGCGCCCCCACAAAATTTGACAACTCCCGAAAATATGTTATAATTAATCCATGTCACACGAAAGGAGGTGACGGAAAATGCTCAACGTAGCAATTCAGTACATAGCAGAGCTGTACAAGGCAGCAAAAACTGCCAAGTACATATTGTATGTACTAAAACTTTTATCCGATATTTTTGGATAAAGCAAAACCCCTAGGTGTAGCAGACCTAGGGGTTTTTGTTTCATATCACACGAAACTTGGGTAAAAATGCTCAACTTTTAACCCATTATACCACACCCCCACAACCCCGTCAACCCCCAAACACAAAATTTGACAACTCAAAAATCTATGTTATAATTAATCCACCACACTGCGTAGGGGCGCATATTATGCGCCCGCTGTCCGACAAACGTGATGTTAATGAAAAATACGTTTGTCCAGCATAGGGCGCGCAATGCGCGCCCCTACAACTTTTATCCGAAATTTTTGGATAAAACAAAACCCCTAGGTGTCCCATACCTAGGGGTTTATTTCATCTCACTTAAAACTTGGTTCAAACAATGTCCCAAAACATTAAACCCATTATACCACACCCCCACCACCCCGTCAACCCCCAAACACAAAATTTACAGACCCCGCGTAGGGGCGCATATTATGCGCCCGCCGCCCGACAAACGTGGTGTTGATAAAAAATACGTTTGCCCAGCATCGGGCGCGCAATGCGCGCCCCTACAACTTTTATCCGAAATACTCGGATAAAGCAAAACCCCGTCAACCCCCAATCACCAAAACCTTCCCAAAAGGCAAAGCCCCATACTCCGCGCTATCAAGGCAATCCACGCTATAGCTCCCATCATCCACCCGCACCCATTCTCCCCGCTCCCGCGCCCTCTCGCACCACCGCGCCTGATAAAAAGCATCAATCCAAGGCCGCAAATGCCCCGCAACCCCAAACCGCCCCTGCCCCATCAGCATAGAAAACAGCCGTATCCGCGAAAGCACCCCATCCCCCTTATAAGACGGATGCACGGGTGTACCAAGCCCCCTACCCCTAAGCTCCCCCGCAAGGCTTGCCCGAAACATCTTCTCGGCACTTTCACAAAAAACAGCCCCGCTAAAACAAAGGGTATCGAATTCCCTGCACCAACCCTCAATCTTCTCCCCTAAAAGCTTCACATAAGCCTCATGGGTCATACCTTCCCCATCCCCCTGCTTATGATAAAACCCATCAACCAAATGCAAATGCCCATCCGCCGTCACCCCAACCAAAGTAGCAACAGTAGCATCCCGACCACCAACATCAACCCCAACCCCCATATACCTATAATTAAATGAGGTCTTAGGAATGAGGAATGAGGAATTAAAACCTTTGTAAATTCCATCGCCCCCACCTTCCCTAAGCCCCAAAATGTCACGTTTGTACCACGCGCTGGACTTGTCATAACTAGCAAGCACCTCCGCCCTACGCTCCTCACTAACCGCCAAATTATCAAAAATAGTAAAATGCCCGTAATTAAGCCGCCCCCGCTCCACCGCAGGCTTTTGAAAAAAGTCAAGAAAATCACGATAAAACCAATGCCCAGGCGGCTTTGCATTAAGGTCTAAAAAAACCTTACGCCCGCAACTGGCAATGGTCCTGTCCAAAGCCTCAAAAAAGAAAGAAGGATGCACCTCATTAGCTTCACTAATATAAACGCTGCCAAAACTTGCCCCCTTTATCCGCGCCGCATCACTCGCCTTGCCCCCGCCCTCAAAAATAACAACCTTCTCCCCAGCAGGGGTCTGCACCGTAAGCGCGTCCCGCCCCTCATACTTCCCAAAACGGCAACGCCCCCCAAAAAAATCCCGCAACCCAAAACCATTGCAATCCAAAACATTTAACAGCGCGCAACTCTTCGTCACCCCCGCCACCAAATGCAACCTCTCCGCACTCCGCTCCAAATTCATAGCAAAAGCAAGCACATTAAGCACATTCTTCCCCGCCCGCTTGCCCCCCTCCGCCACATTAAGCCAAACCCCCGCATCCAAACTGCCCACCAAATAAGCCCGCTGCCCCTCCGAAAACCCCGCATACCTCATAAAACCTCTCCCCAAATAAAAACGGCTTGACAAATTCTGCCAAACCCCGTATAATCTTTATAGGACAATCACACCAAAAGGCGGTAGGCGCAAATCCCTAATAAAGGGGGTGTCGCCATGTATGTTGACCTATACCAAATACTCTTAATAATCTTCGTCGCTATGTCTTTCGTCGTATCTCTAGTAACTCTTATGATACATATTTCAGACAGGTCTCCAAAAAAATAACCGCCCCTCTACAAAGCGTCGGTTATTTTAATGTTCACCTTTTCTCTACAAAAACCTCTGCGCCAACCGCCTTCCAGCCCAAAAGCTGGGTGATTGTCCTTTTTTATTACTCCCTAACTAAACCCATTATACCACACCCCACCCAAAACCACAAGCACTTTTCACATTTTTTCAAAAACTTTCAAAAAACCCTTGACAGCCAAACCCCGCCATGCTATAATAAACCAATTCGTTTAGTAAAAATGTGACATTCTTATGAAGTCATCGGGGGTGTGCAAACGCCCCCATCTCCTTGCCCGAGTGGCGGAATCGGCAGACGCGTCAGACTCAAAATCTGATATGGGTAACCATGTGGGGGTTCAAGTCCCTCCTCGGGCAGCTTCACATTTAAAAAGCTCCTTTTTGGGAGCTTTTTAAATTCCAGTTATCAGTTATCGGTTATCAGTGAGGCGAGTGTGGTATAGTCTACTGTAGGGCTGTCAGCAACCCCAAGCCCCCTCTTTAGCCAAAACTCAATTGCCTTTAAATCTCCCTGGGTCGCCTTCTCAAACAACGCCTTCTCCACCAAAAAATCCGCAACCTCTCTGTTAATCCCCTGCCCATCCTCAGTCAGCCACTCATTTGCCATCCATATCACCTTTTCTAATTTTTCTATAATACCATAATAACATAAAAAACTATAACATTCAATACACTATTTAAAAAACCTTAAAATATCACCCCACCAATAAACTTTACTAATACAGGTAGGGGAGCGCATTGCGCGCCCGCCGCCCGCCAAACGTACCCCACACCAACACCACCTTCGTCGAACAACAGGCGCATAATATGCGCCCCTACGGCATAACCAACAAACAGTCAAGAAATTTAAATATTCTATTGACAATCTGCCCCCACACATGCTATAATTTTATTATACCAAAAACAACAAAAAAGAGGATGCTGCAAACATCCTCTCTTCCGCACAAGTCAACAGGCTTTGCGATTATTTGTTAAAAAATATCAACAAACGCCGCTAATCTCTGTCGTGAGGGCGGCGTTTGTTTTTCTTCTTATCATCTATGTAATTAGCGAGTGTGACAAACGCCACAACGCCAAGAAATACTAGATTAAGAAAATCACAAATCCACATAGGCTAACCCCCTTTCATCGGGGTGTCAAAGCCTGCCTCCAAGTGCGTTATTTTATTTTACAACAAAATCCCCAAAAAGTCAAGAAATTTAAATATTCTATTGACAATCTGCCCCACACATGCTATAATTTTATTATACCAAAAACAACAAAAAGAGGATGCGGCAAACATCCTCTTTGCGCACAAGTCAGCAGGCTTTGCGTTTATTTATTGAAAATAATTATCAACAAACGCCGCTAATCCTGTCTGGGAGGGCGGCGTTTGTTTTTCTTCTTTCCGTCTATGTACTCCAAAAGCGTGACCAACGCCACAACTCCTAAAAACAACAGATTAAGAAAATCATACCACATAGGCTAACCCCCTTTCGTCGGGGTGTCAAAGCCTGCCTCCAAGTGCGTTATAACATTTTACAGTAAAATCCCACAAAAGTCAAGAAATTTAAATATTCTATTGACAATCTGCCCCGCCCATGCTATAATTTACTTATAATAAAAACAAAAAGAGAGGATGCGTCAACATCCCCTCTATCGCACAAGTCAACAGGCTTTGCAACAATTGCTTTAATAATTTAAGAAATCGCCGCTAATCTCTGTCGTGAGGGCGGCGTTTGTTTTTCTTCTTTCCGTCTATGTACTCCAAAAGCGTGACCAACGCCACAACTCCCAAAAACAACAGATTAAGAAAATCATACCACATAGGCTAACCCCCTTTCTATGAGGGTGTCAAAGCCTGCCTCCAAGTGCGAAGCTACATTATATCCCAAATCCCCCAAAAGTCAAGAAATTTAGACTAATTCAAAAAACTAAAAAAATAACCCTTGACTATTAATTTTACTTATGCTATAATATAAGCATAACTTATTTTTAGGGGGAAATACTAATGAAAAAAGCTTTGTATTTGTACTACAGTTATGAGGAAAACTTTAATTACTTGGAAGATGCCGAATTAGGTCAGCTAATACGCGCCCTTATCAAATATGACAGGGATGGCATAGAAACGACCTTTAAAGACAGGCTTCTAAACTCCACCTTTTGCACCATAAAAGGAAATTTGGACAGGAAAAAGGAAAATTACGCAGAAGAAAGCAACCGCAGAAAAGCGGCAGGTCGGAAGGGCGGTCTAGCAAAAGCTAGAAATGCCAAAAAAATTCTAGCAAACTTAGCAGATAAAGAAAAAGAAAAAGAAAAGGTTAAAGGTACTGTTAAAGAAAAGGGTAAGGAGAAAGACAAAGAAAAACACCCCTTTGGCGACTTCGTCACCCTCACCCACACCCAGCACCAAAACCTGTTAGACAAGCACGGCGAAACCAAAACCACAGCCCTTATTCAGGTCTTGGAAAACTACAAAGCCAGCCACGGCAAACAATATAAGTCAGATTACCACGCAATCATAGGCTGGGTGACAAAAAAGTATAACGAAGAAGAGGCAGAGAGAGCAGCCAAAACCACAGCCGCCCTAAGACCCACAAAATCCCACAATTACACAACCACCCCAGGCAGGTTTGACCACGAAAAACTAGCCGCCCTGGAAAGAGAACGGCTAGAAAAGAGGATTTTAGCAGAGCGGTTGGACGCATAATCTGCATCACGCCTGCCTTTCAAACCAAACAACATTTTTACCACCAACAGCAGAAGCCCGCACTCTAACGGGATAGTCAAAGTTATTTTTAAACTTCAAGTCTTTCCCGCCGTAAGCCGTGGACGCATCCCGCCCTTCGTCCACATAATACACACGGCGAGAATGGGCATGCCTCTCCACAATCTCCAGCCCCGCCATCTCTGCCGCGTTGTAAAGGGTGCTAGAAAGCTGGCAAATGCCCCCGCCAAGCCCTTCCGTTTCCTTGCCCCCAATAAAAATTTTGGCAGGCAAATAGCCCTTTTCCGCCGTGGCAAGCCCCACATGCTCATTAAAAGAAAAAACAGCACCAGATGTAACCAAAACCCCATCAATAACCCCGCTGGCAATCCGCAAATTTTCACTGCGGTTTTTCATGCCCTCATCAAAATCAGTGGAAAACCGCCCCCCAGCAACCTCCACCCAACGCCCACAAACCACAGTACCCTTCGCCCCAATCTCACAAGCAGACACGTCACGCACGTCATCCCGCACTTCGTACCCGTCATTGCGGGCTTGACCCGCAATCCCATCAGCACTAACAACGCCATCCCGCACCCAGGTTACGTCATCCCGCGCTTGACGCGGGACCCCATCAGCCGCTCCAAGCCCCAACTCCGAAATCACCATCTCAGGCACAACCTCAACAGCAGAAACCCCCGCCCCACAAGCCGCAAACCCAAAAGTGATTGGCGCAACCACAAAACCCACCAAAACCAAAACACCACGCAAACACTTCATATATATTCACCTCCGCCATTAGGTTGTAATATTTCTGTAACATAATTTACACAAATAAACCCAACCCTAAACAGGAAATTTTATCAAAACAAAAACCCCCCAAACTGGGGGGCTTTGCCATTAAAACTATTTGCACTCCTCCAAAATCTCCAAAACAGCGTTTTTACAGCAACCATTAGGAGCAATGCCCACAGCCTGAAGGTCCTCATAAGTTTTCGCGCCTTTTTCTATGGCATCAATAATGTCACCCTTTGTAACATCAACACAAAAACACACAGTTTCATTCTTGTCCATCCTCTCACCTCCTCATAACTTATTCCCAGTAAACCCCTTGGTTTATAAAGATAAATATATTATACCCAAAAACCCCACCAATGTCAACACAAATTTTCACAAACCCTTGCACCTTGTCAAATTTTATGATATTATACACATAACACAATATGGGCGGTTGGCTTCACCTCACCTCAAAAGAGAGAGGAGGTGATAGCATGATTGAAATTTCTATGACACATTTTGAGTTCTTCATGTCAATAATGACAGGCGCACTCGTATACATAGCATACAGAAATCTCAAGCAAAACAAGAAAAAATAACCGCCCTTCTGCAAAGGTTAGCGGTTATTTTGATGAAAGTCAAAACAAACGTGAAGCCAACTGCTATATTGTGCCACCAACCCCCTTCCCCAAGGGGGTTGGTTTTTTCTTTCTCTTACCCTAATTATAACCCAAACCCCCACCCCTGTCAACACAAATTTTCACAAACCCTTGCACCTTGTCAAATTTTATGATATGATGTTGCTAACACAATATGGGCGGTTGGCTTCACCTCACCTCAAAAGAGAGAGGAGGTGATAGCATGATTGAAATTTCTATGACACATTTTGAGTTCCTTATGTCAATAATGACAGGCGCACTCGTTTACATAGCATACAGAAATCTCAAGAGAAACAACAAAAAATAACCGCCCTATCGCAAAGGTAAACGGTTATTTGATTTGAAATCAAGTAATATCGTGAAGCCAACTGCTATATTGTGCCACCAGCCCTCTTCCCCAAGGGGGCTGGTTTTTCTTTCTCTTACCCTAATTATAACCCAAACCCCCACCCCTGTCAACAACAAATTTTCACAGTCGCAGGGTCGCAGGTGTTATTTCCAATTTTTCCGAGCAAAACTATAAGCCGGGTTCTGTTTTTGCAATCATCTATCTTGGCTGCACGTCGCCGCTACAGCTCTTGCGGAGCTACGGAAACAGAGCGGGCAACTCTTTACGTTTCCTCCCTTGCATCGAATGGGGTTTGCATGTGCCCCAGAGGTTTCCCCCTGGGCGGTAGGCTCTTACCCCACCTTTCCACCCTTACCCAACGGCAACCGCAGTCCCGCCAGGCGGTTTATTTCTGTTGCACTTTCCTTAGGGTCGCCCCCAGCAGACGTTATCTGCCATCCTGCCCTGTGATGCCCGGACTTTCCTCACCAGAATTATCTAGCGCGATTGCATGTTTTACTCAAGTATGTCATCCCGTTCCCATGTGTCAAGCGCGGGATGGCGTATGGTAGCGACAGATATTAGCCGCCCTTTTTTGGGTCAAAAATTAGTTTAAAAGTGGCGAGAGCCAGTGCCGCACCTATGATTTGCATTGTTATAAACAACAGCCCGTCTGCCCACGCTATGCCGCTTTGGGTCGGGGTGAACATTCGTGCTAGGGTGACAGCGGGGTTTGCAAACATTGTTGATGATGTGGACAGCAGCATCCCGCCCACCAAAAGACCAACGATAACAGAAATTTTCCCCGAGCCTTGCTTAACCAGGAGAAAGATGGCAAGGATTAGGATGAATGTGCCGAGTATTTCCCCAAGCAGGGTGTGGGTGCGGGGGTTGTTTGAAAGGGCGAGAACCGCACCTACTTCCTCTAAAAACATGGCGTTTGCGGCGGCAACCCCTGCCATGCCTCCTGCAAATTGGGTAACGATGTACAGCCCTGCCTTTTTCCCTGTGGTTTTGCGGTTTAGAAGCATAGCCAAGGTTACGGCTGGGTTAAAGTTAGCCCCACTGACACTTCCAAAAATTTCAATTAAGGCTATTAGGGTGAAGCCTACGGCTATTGCGTTTGCCAAAACTGCCAGGGGCTTGTCTGCGCCGAAAACCTCTGTAAACATAACCATTGACGCCACAGAAGCAATTACAAGGAACATTGTTCCAATGAATTCCGCGGCTACTTCCCTGGGTTTAAGCATTTTTTACAGCCTCCACAAGCTCCACAGCCTTTGCAGCATCAAAACCGTTATAATTAGTTTTTATCTTACCCACAGCACGCACTACAAAACGGTCAAAAAACCCCGTTTTCTTAGGGTCGTAATAACAACCCAAAAACTTCCCACTTTTACAATGAGCAAGAAGCCGCGGCGGAAAATTATCCTGCCAGTAGCTTTGACTTTCCTTCAGCCCGCAAATAAACAACCCCACCCGCTTTGTATAAAGGGTTTCCAGGTTGTCCGCTATAAAATGCGCCGCCTCTTTGCGAATTTTACCAGCGTAAATAGACGAGCCGATGATGACAGCATCAAAATCCGCAGGATTTGGGGCTTCGTCCTTTAGATTGTGAAGGGTTGCCCCCTCCAGCTTATCCCCTATTTGCCTTGCAATTTCTGCCGTGCCGCCGTTTTTCGTGGCGTAGACTATCAAGGTTTTCATTACATCTCTCCTAAATATTTCTCAAAGCCGATTTCCTCAAGCTTTTCTGCCTTTTCCAATACAGATTTTTCCAAATTGTAGCTATAGGCAGACACAATGCCCATTAAATCAGGGTTTGTGGCGGCTAGGATTTTGGCAGCAAGAAGCCCCGCATTTTTCGCCCCATTAATTGCCACCGTGGCAACTGGTATACCAGGGGGCATCTGGACAATGGACAACAGGCTATCCCAGCCGCTTAAATTGGCGGACTTCACAGGAACACCAATAACAGGCAGAGGGGTCAGGGATGCCACCATCCCAGGCAAATGGGCAGAGCCCCCCGCCCCCGCAATAATAACCCCAATGCCCCGTTTTGCGGCGGTTTTGGCATATTCATACATGCGGTCAGGGGTGCGGTGGGCTGACACCACCGTCAATTCGTATTCTATGCCGAACTCTTTTAAAATTACAGCAGCGTCAGACATAACAGGCAAGTCAGAATCACTACCCATTATTATGCCTACTTTTGGTATATTTTGCATTTTTTACCTCCAATATAGTTATGCCAATGACCGTTCGGTTTCTTCAAAAATTGTTTGAATTTGGTCAATGGTGATTTCTGTCGTGTCTACATCACCTGCTTTTGAAACAACTTCGGCAAGAAAGATGCTGTCACTAAAAACTTCTACCACACGGGCTAATTCCCCTGTTTTTAATCTGACTTTATCATATTCCTTAATCATTTTTCACGCCTCTCTTTCTGTCAACATAGGCATTTGTCAACCTGTGGCGTTGTTGCCTACGCGGGGGTGCGTATTGTCGAACTATGGCGCGCAATGCGCGCCCCTACCATATGATGCGCGCGCTACCATTTGGCATATGTCCGTGGAACGCATCTTTGTGGAACGCATCTTTGTGGAACGCATGTTCGTGGAACGCATGTTCGTGGTAGGGGCTGGCATTGCCTGCCCCAGTCCAGCAAGCACTATGCCCCTACAAACCCTTAATCTTCAAAGCATTATGGGCTTTATCACCATTCTCCACAGCTTCTTCCAAACTATCAGCAATCACAGTAATATGCCCCATCTTCCGCTTAGGCTTCACCTCAGCCTTACCATAAATATGCAACCGCGCCCCAGGAATACTCAACACCTCATCAACCCCCGTAACATGTGCAACCCCATCTTCCCCAGCATCTCCTAGCAGATTACGCATAACCACAGGCTTAATCAAAGCCGTGTCGCCAAGAGGAAGCCCCGCCACAGCGCGGATATGATTATCAAACTGACTGCTATTACAAGCCTCTATGGTATAATGCCCGCTGTTATGAGGCCTTGGGGCAATTTCGTTAACACTAACGCTACCATCCCGCAAAACAAACATTTCCACGCAAAACATGCCCACCCCCTCAAAAATCTCCATAACGCGGCGGGCAACGTCCATGGCTTGCTTGCTGGTTTCGGGGCTAATGTTTGCGGGAACTTTTGTTTCGTTTAACACCTCGTTTTCATGGTCATTTTGCGCAACGGGATACACCGCAATTTCGCCGCTTCTGCCACGGCAGGCAAGCACAGAAATTTCCATGGTAAAGTCCACAAAGCTTTCCACCATCAAATCACTGCCGCCAAGAGCCGCAAACGCCTCTTCCGCCTGGTCTGCAGATTTAATGAGGAAGTTGCCCTTGCCGTCATAACCCCCAAGACAGGCTTTAACCATCATAGGGTAGCCAAATTTCTCCCCCGCGCGGCGCAAATCTTCAGGGCTATTAACCGCAAGCAGGTCAGGAGATGGCACGCCCTCCTCTATAAGACGGGTTTTTTGGGATAGCTTGTTCTGGATAATTTTCAGGCTTGCAGGGGTGGGGTAAACAGGTTTACCAGTTTTTTCCACCTCAAACAGGGCGTCAACATTAATATGTTCAATCTCATAAGTAACCACATCAGAAATTTCCGCTAATTTTTTAATTGCATCAGCATCTTTCAGCCCGCCAACAATGTGAGTGTCAGCAATGGACGAGGATGGGCAGTTTGGCTCTGGGTCTAAAATATTAATGTGCATGCCCATCTTTTTGGCTTCCAAAATCATCATCTTGCCAAGCTGACCGCCGCCAATAATGCCTATTTTCGTGGCAAGACTCTTAGGTGTTTTCATAATAATCCGCTCCTCTATTGTTAATTTTAATCTTTTGTCTAAACCGTCATTGCGGGCTTTTTTAATCGCCATTCCAAGCCCCGCCCGCACCCAACACCGTCATTGCGGGCTTGACCCGCAATCCCACATGTCATTCCAAGCCCCATACAGCAGGGGCTTGTTAGTGCTGACGGGCTCCCGTGTCAAGCACGGGATGACGTGGTTGAGTGGAATTCATATGTGCCGACCTCAATTTATTAATAAAGCCCCTCAAGGCGTACCTTGAAGGGCTGGATGTGCTTTATAAACCACTATTTCAGAACATCGTTATATGTTTTTTTAATGGACTTAAAAGCATTGAAAGTATCTTAATTAGATACGAGAAACATTGGCTGCCTGTGGGCCCTTTGCTCCATCAACCACTTCAAACTCAACTTCTTGACCTTCTTCAAGGGTTTTGTAACCATCGGTCATAATTGCAGAGAAGTGAACAAAAACATCGTCCTCGCCTTCGACGGAGATGAAACCAAAGCCTTTTTCAGCATTGAACCATTTTACGGTGCCATTTTTCATGTTAAAAGTCCTCCTAGACTGTAGAAAAAATTTCTTGCGGCACGTTTACGCACCGCTCTTACAAAACCCATGATAACACAGAGGACACCCCTTTGTCAAGCACAAATTTCAAATTTTGGCGAAATATTTTCAGAAGGGTAGGGGCGCATATTACGCGCCCAATTACGCGCCCTCACATAAACAAAAAATAAACCCCAAGAACAAGAAGAACAACCGCCGCCACAAAGGAAAAGGGCAAAAAAAGCCAGGCAACTATCATGCCTGCCACGGCAGACAGCATAGAAAGCCCATAAACACGGCGCATTTTTTCAGATTTTGCTGGTCGTTTAATAATATCACCCCTTGCCAATATATGGAAGGGGTGGGAGGGTTATGTTATTTTGTCTACAAATTCTCTTGTTTTTGCGGTGATGTCCTCATGGGCGAAAATGGCAGAGCCTACCACAATAATATTTGCGCCAGCGTCGGCAACGGTTTTGATGTTATCAAGGTTTATGCCCCCGTCCATTTGGATGTTTAGGGGGAGGTTTTGCTCATCTGCCCACCCTCGTATTTTGCGGGCTTTGTCCAGGGTGTGGGGCATGAAGCCTTGACCGCCAAAGCCTGGAACAACGGACATTACCAAAGCCATGTCAATTTCTGGCAGAAGGGGCTTTAGGACATCTTCGTGGGTGTGGGGGTTGATGGCAACGCCCACCCGCTTGCCTTCCCCGCGGATTAGGCTGATAATCCCACGAGCTTCTTCGGCGTTTTCGCAGGTTTCGTAGTGGAAGGTGATAAGGTCTGCACCAGCGTCAGCAAAAGGCTTTATGTAGGATTTGGGGTTTGCTATCATCAAATGAGCGTCAAAGGTTAGGTTTAAGGCGTTTTCATCTGCGAAGCTCCGCAGGGACTGCACTATAGGGATGCCGAAGCTGATGTTAGGCACAAAATGACCGTCCATAACATCCAGATGAAGGTAGGTCGCGCCGCCTTCTGCGGTTTCAGTTATGGCAGTGGCTAGGTTTGTGAAGTTTGCAGATAGAATTGAAGGGGCTAAAGCTTTGTGGTTTTTCATTTGTGACCTCCTTGGGGGTACGTATTGTCGGACAACGGGCGCATAATATGCGCCCCTACACCTTGTAAACATCGCCGCGAGGGGCGATAGTGTCCACATAAATAATGGGTGCGCCCTCTTCATTGGTTTCTTCTGTAAAATCAAAAATCACACGAAAGTCACCAATGGACAGCCTATAACCCTTTCGACCTTGCAACTTCTTGACCTCACCTGACGGCAACAGGTCGATGGCATCCATTATTCTTGTTCTGGTGGCTTTTGTTTGCTTGTCTAGGTATTTGATGGCGGATTTTTGGTATCTTATTTCATATGCCATATTTTGCCCTCAAATCTTTTGCGGACATCCAAGAACCGTCATTCTCTGCTTGAGCTTTGTCGTAGTCATTTATGGCTGCTTGGTTTTCTGCTTCTTCGTGGGCTAGGTATTCCATGTATTTGGTGGCGGCATATTTAGAGTCTTTGCTTAGGTTTTGGAAAATTCGGATTATTTCTTGGTTTTCTTGGGTTAGGGTTTCTGGCATGGGTTGACCTCCTTGTGGATGCGTATTGTCGGACAGCGGGCGCATAATATGCGCCCCTACGGGGGGTACGTATAAACCGTCATTGCGGGCTTGACCCGCAATCCCACACGTTGCGCGGTAGGGGCGCGCATTGCGCGCCCGCTGTCGGGTAAACGTCAAGTCAATATAGGGTACGTATAAACCGTTATTGCGCGTTGGGGCGGATTATGTGGTTATAAAGTTTTTGTATAGTTCGTAGCGGGCAGGGTGGATGGTTTTACCCACTGCCGCTTTTATAGCGCAGTCTGGCTCTGTAATATGGGTGCATTTGGCAAAGTGGCATGTGCCAAGATGCTCCCTAAATTCGGGGTAATGGTGGGCAAGCTCGGTTTTTGGTATCTGGTCTATGGTGATGCTTGTGAAGCCTGGGCTGTCCACCACATAAGTGCCTTTTTCTATGGCGATTAGGCTTGTGTGGCGGGTGGTGTGTTTGCCGCGGCCGATTTTTTCGCTAAGCCCGCCTGTGGCAAGGTTTAGGTGGGGGTAGATGCGGTTTAGGATGGTGGATTTGCCAACCCCAGAAGGACCTGCGAAGATTGTGGTTTTCCCCTTTAAAATGGCGGTTAGGGCGTCAAGCCCCTGTCCTGTTTCTGCGGAGATGGGGAGGGGGTTGTAGCCTGCCAGGGTGTACATTTCGATTAATTCCCTATAACTCTCTTTGTCACATAGGTCTATTTTGTTAATGCACAGATTGGCGGCTACGCCCTGTAACTCACAGTTTATCAGAAAAGCGTCCAACATAGGCAGATTAACCACAGGGCGCACAGAACAGACCACAATAACCTGGTCTACATTTGCAACCCGAGGGCGCACAAGCTCCGTATTTCTGGGGAGAATTTCTTGCAGATAGCCCGTTAACTGGGCTTCGTCAATAATGGATATTTCTACCATATCACCAACAAGGGGGGTTATTTCCTGTTTGCGAAAAAGCCCCCTCGCTTGGCAAAAAAACTCTCGCCCATCATCTGTGGTGACGGTGTAATTACCGCCAACGCCCTTAATAATCCTACCCCTAATCAAAATGCACCTCTTCTGTGCCGCGGAACTCATTATTTACAAATAGTGCATACACCGCTGTGCCATAACCCTGCACCTGGATAACCCAAGGGAGCTGGTCTGCTGTGGCTGTGATATTACCCACAATGGCAAAGCCGCCCCCTGGCAGTTCCCTGCGCAGTTCCAGGTTATACACCGTGCCTTCCGTTAGGAAGGGGTTAAGGGAAAGGCTTCTGGTGGTGATGGTTGGTTCTGGCGGTGCGGGCTGGTCGTCGTCTGTGGTTTGGTCGTCTGGGTCATCGCCCTCGTCATTATTGTCGTCGTCATTATTATTGCCGTTTTCATCATCGTCATCATCGTCAGCTGGCGGTGTGGTGTCTGGAGTGTCGGTTGTTGGGGGTTCGTCCGCGGTTTCTATGATGCCATCAGAAATAACAAAGTCAATGGCTGTGCCAACAGGGCGGGTTTGGTGGGGTGGAACAGACTGGCGGATAACCTGCCCACGTGGCACGGTTTCGCTTTCTTCCACGGTAACAAGCCCCACATTAAGCCCAGAGCTTAGAATGGTGGTGCGGGCTGTGGTTTCCGTCATCCCTTGCAGGTTGGGGGCGGTTGCCATTTGCACAGAGCCGCCTTCGTTGTAGATAACATAAACATTCGAGCCAGGCTCTACCACCGTGCCAGGGGCGGGGTATTGGCTTATAATAAAGTCCTGCGGCAGGTTGTCGTCCACAATAGAGCCTTGCAAAACCACATAAATAGGCATTTCCAAAACCATTGCCGCCGCTTGGGAAATGTGAATTTCTGTAAAATCTGGCACAATGACCATATTTGTGCCAAGGCTAACCACAACCTGAATGGTCGTACCCACTGGCACATCACCATCCCGCTCAATATTTGTGTAGATAATATAACCTTCTGGAATGGTTTCGTGGTGGTCTTGCCTTACCACCTCTAAAATTAAGCCCAAAGCGTCCATTTCGGCGCGGGCCTGGTCAATATGGCGGTTTACAAGGGTTGGAATTTCCACATAGCCGCTGTCCTCGTCTGCAAAAAGGTTGAGAAGGGCTATAATGCCAAAGATAAGCCCCGTTATGACAATAACGGCAACAGCTATGCCCCCCGTTAAGATGAGCATCTCTCTCTTTTTGTCCTCTGGCTTTTTGGGAGCTTTTTCCGTGCGGCGTTTCGGGGGTTTGCCTGTGGGAATTTCGTCCACAGGGGGCAGATAGCGAGGTTCGCCACTGCCCTTTTCATATTCACGATATTTGCCACATTCTAAAATTGCCCGCTGGATGTCATTTTGCAAAGAATTTGCAGATTGATACCGCTGATGGGGATATTTGTTTGTAAGCTTTACAACAATTTCCCGCACAAGGGGCAACACCTCTGGATTTTTTTTCATTATATTTGGCAGGGGCATTTCCACGTGCATTTTCGGGATATTGTCTGGGTTGTCACTGTCAAAAGGCAGGGTGTTTGTCATCATTTCGTAGATGGTAATGCCTAGGGAGTATAGGTCGCTTCTTGCATCCGCTGGGTCGTTACAGGCGATTTCTGGGCTGATGTAATGGACAGAACCCATGGTGCTGTCTGCATCAACAATTTTTATGGCATTTTTAGAGTCTGCAATGCCAAAATCTGTTACCTTTACGTCACCATTGGGGCTTACCAAAATGTTTTGGGGCTTTACATCCTTATGAACCACGCCGTTTTCATGGGCATGGGCAAGAGCTGCCACTATCTGGGAAACAACCCCAAGCATAACCTCGTTTTTAAAGGGCGCGCGCTCCATAATCAGCTCTTTTAGGGTTTTGCCTGGCACATATTCCAAAACAATATAGCGCACATCCCCCTCTTCCCCGCTGTCGTAAGCTTTTACAATATTAGGGTGGTTAAGATTTGCCACAGCGCGGGCTTCTATGCCAAAGCGGGCGATAAAAGCGGGGTCTGCCGCATATTCTTCCCGCAAAACTTTAAAAGTCACATCCCTCTGAAGGTTTGTGTCCAAAGCGCGGTAGACAATAGACATGCCCCCTGCGCCAATTTGCTCTTGAATTTGGTATCTGTTCGCGATTATTTGACCTATTTGAAGTATCATATTTTCACCTGCCTGGTATTAGTTTTTAAACAACCCGTCATTGCGGGCTTGACCGCACCTTTTACCGTCATTGCGGGCTTGACCGCACCTAACCCCGTCATTGCGGGCTTTTTAACCCCGTCATTGCGGGCTTGACCCGCAATCCCATCAGCCATTCCAAGCCCCGCACCCTTTACCGTCATTGCGGGCTTGACCCGCAATCCCGTCAGCCATTCCAAGCCCACTACTGTAGGGGCTACTTATTACTGATGGGGTCCCGTGTCAAGCACGGGATGACGTGCTTTGTTGTGTCTGTTACAACTCCATCAAAATAACAGTAATATTATCCGCACCACCCGCACCATTCGCACTATCTATAAGTTCATTAACTTTATTCTCAATATCAACATTCGCCTGAATAATTTCCAATATCTGGTTTTCAAAAACCATATTAGTCAACCCATCACTACACAACAAAATATGGGTCACTCCCAACAAATCCACCTTGCCCGTATCAACTTCCACATCACAATCCGTACCCACAGCGCGGATAAGCACCTTTTCAGGGTATCCCTTCGCCTCACGAGCCGTTATCAAACCATCAGCCACCATCTCTATAGTGCCTGCGGCGTGGTCTTTTGTTATTTGGGTTAAAACCCCATCAGATC
>Ga0209755_10004371_pt1 | contig 16770 bp, 10 predicted proteins | sample TergutCo191P1_FD_187301 | JGI IMG/M metagenome (GOLD analysis project Ga0209755, IMG submission 187301) | Cornitermes sp. P1 segment gut microbial communities from Petit-Saut dam, French Guiana - Co191P1 (SPAdes) (version 2) | ecosystem: Host-associated > Arthropoda: Insects > Digestive system... | reverse complement strand
TTCCCCCGTGGTCGCGCTTCCTGTTAACCCATCCGTTCAAAACCACATCGCGCCCGGCATCGCCCTTTCGCAGCGAGCCGCAGTCAATCGTTCGTTTCATTTGTTCCCCTTCCGAGTGCTCAAGCCATTAAAGCCTTTTGCATAGGCTTGCTCCCTGCTCGAAAGTATATCGGGTTTTGGGGGGTTGTTCAATAAAAAGGAGGAAGGCCCCTGAAACGACAAAAGCATTTCAGGGGGGTATGGTCTATCTGTAAACCAGTTCGAGCATTCTTTGGGCGTAGCGTCTGCCAAATGTTTCCAGATCCGCCGAGCCGAAGTGGAGGTTGTCGTTGACCGGTCTGCCCGCCGTAAGGCTGGCGGAACTTATTACCCAGGCGTTGGGAATGTGCGACTGTATCCGGTTATCGGCATTCAGCATCCCGCCGGTTTGGCCGGCCCCGCCGTTCCACGTCTGCCCCAGCAAAATCGGGATGGAGTTAGGCGCGAGACCAAGCTCCTCAAGCATGTCGTCGTAGATTTCCCTTAGTATCTCGTGCCAGGGGGCATAGGTAAGTCCCCTTCCGCTTTCACCCTGATGAACAACGATGCCTTTGATAATGCCGCCCTGTTCCTGGGCAATTCTGGCGTTGGAGATAAGCGCGTCAAACAGGCTCTCATAACCGGCGTTTCTGTACCGATCCCATCCGGATCTTTCGGTGGGGCTTGGTCTGCCGGTTTCCCTTCCCGCGCCGCCGGAACCCGGGGCGAAATACTCCGCTGCTCGGGTTCTGTGAAACGACGCGAGGGCAAGATCCCCGTGGGCAACGGCGATTACGCCTATCGCGATATTGTCATCGACATTTGCAGCCAGTGTCCGCCCAAAATGATCCAAAGGACCAAGCCCCGTGGTAAAGGGATGCTGCCAGTGCGGCAGGTTGCCGTCCGGAATTATAAGCGGCGGCACCGCCCTGTACCACTGTCCTCTGGTCTGGGATATTCCCGCGTATGTTCCGGAAACCACGTTCATTACCCGCCAGCGATCGTTCACGCCTTCCCTGTCCTGTTCCCGAATGGGGCCGGGCCCCTGCATGTTCGACTGCCCAAATGCGATAAACACATGCAGCTCTTCCCCGGGGGTTGGGACTGCCGCTCCGGGTGGTAAACCGGGTAGTACTACATTGATATCAGGGTCATCAATGGCCGTACTTTGACACCCGGTCATCATGACGGCGGCAATCAGCGAAAAAACGCTTATCAGAATCAGTCTTTTCATAATGTTCTCTCCTGCTTGGCAAACATTGTCCCACGCTCCGGGAAATCGGTCAAGCTTTTTTTGCAAGCGGGGGCAATGTCCGGAAAAGGCCCGGTTTTCCCCGTTCTTGTTCACAGGCGTTTTTTCGGGTATCATCAAGCAACAGATGCGGGGCTGAACGATTGTATAATGCCCACGGCTGTGTTTTATAGGCTGGGAAAGGAATACCCAAATGTCGCAAACGGAAAACAGCCCCGGTCTCCCTGACAACACGGTCTATGACAGCATCCGCACGGTACTTGCCAATGCGCGGCAAAAGGCGTATACCGCCGTCAATTTTGCCATGGTGGAAGCCTACTGGGAAATAGGCCGCCAAATAATGGAGGCCCAGAAAGAGCAGCGGGCCGAATACGGGGCAGGGTTAATCAGGTACCTTGCGGGGCGGCTGACCGCCGAATTCGGGAAGGGGTTTACCGTCACAAATCTAAAGTACATGCGCCAATTTTATTCCGCATTCCCAATTGGCCACACACTGTGTGACCAATTAAGCTGGTCCCATTATCGCCTCTTGGCAAAAATAGAAGAACCTCCACGGCGTGAATTTTACGTCAAGGAATGCGCCGAGTGCAACTGGAGCGTGCGCCAGCTAGAACGGCAGATAACACAACGACCGCCTCTTTGCCTCGAAATACGTACCCTATCTTCCGTCGGAGGAAGAACTGAAAAAGGAACTGGAGCTCGGGCGGTTCCGGATCGAAAGCAGGATGCGGGAAGGTAAGCACGACTGACATTCCCGTGGAGGGCATTCCGAATCCAGGGTTTCCGGAATGCGATTCCCGGGCGTGTTTCTTGATCCGGGGCCTCTTGGTGCGAATCACGATCCGGGACACCCCGGCCGGATACTCCGGATCGCCGTTTTCCAAATGCATACCCTGGAAATGGAAGGGAAAAAACCGATTCCCGAAGCATATTCCGGGGACTCTCCGGCCGGGACATTCCGGATCGCGATTCCCGGTCCGGGGTGTCCGGAACACGTTTTCGCATGGCACGTCCCGGGTACTCCCCGGATGCAAACCGGGACCCGCCGGATCGTTTCCCGGATGATATTCAGGCCGTCAAAATCGTCTGGTATGGGAAAGGGTAAATCCCTTGATCCCGTTTTTCCCCGGGGTAAGGGCAATGTCCCACGGTGCCGGCATGGTTGCCACTGCGTCCGGGGCATTCCTCCGGCGGCCCCCAGCACCGGCAACCTAGCTGCCGTATTTGCTTTCCGCGACTAGCGGCGTACCCTGAAGGGCGACGCGGCCGACCTGTTTGTCGGTGTGCCCCTGGAGCGGTCCAGGGTTTCGGAGTAGTCGTCCCATTCGTCGTTCCATTCCTCCAGCGTCCACTTTAGCTGGCGGCCGGGATCGGCGAGTGATATGGTGGATGTCATGGTTACTGCTGTGATGATGGAAGGGTTTGCGGCGGGTCCCACAAAGGTACCCGCCCATGCAGTCATGGTATGTACTGCATTCCAGCCTTCCCTAAGGGTTAGGTTGAAAGCCCTCACTATACGGGTTTCGTTAACGGTGGTGCCGTTTTCCACACCCGTCCACTGGTCAGTCTGATCCTGCGCCAACCTTACGACAACGTCTCTGTCTACGAATATATGCACTCGAGAAACTTCTTCATGTAGAAAGGAATTTCCACTGTATGATATGGCGTCATGAATCAAAATTAATGAGCCAGTGTCGGATGTCTCGCTGGGTGTCCGTGTATCTAGTTCCAATATGACGGCTTGTGCCGTTGGCGGATCAAATGTAACACCGTTAACACCGCTGAAACCAAACTCTCCCTGGATAGAATATAGTGAGGTAGGTGTGCCGACGGTAAAGCTCAACTGCCCGTTGGCAATCGTTCCGGTTCCGTCAGATGGCCCGTAAACTGTCCTCGTCTGCCCTGAGGGAAGCGGCGTGAATGTTGTGAATGTAGGGCCAAAATACGCCGTGTACCCCCGCCCCGCCAGGTTCAGTTCCGCCGTCCCTGGCGCGGGCACCGGCGGGTTGTTCACTGCCGCACCGCCGCCGCCATTGTTACCGCCGCCGCCGTTGTTGCCGCCACCGATCTCGTTGCCACCGCCGTTGTTACCGCCGTTGTTACCGCCGTTGTTACCGCCACCGATCCCGTTGCCACCGCCTGCGCTATTGCTCTCACATCCGGCGAACGTAAGGCCGAGAACCAGCACGGTCCCGACCACAATCATGGTTTTCCTCATGGAAAACCTCCTTTGCTGGTAACCGCCCGCCTTTTCAGGGAGGACAATCACCAAGATTATCCGCCCCCATGGGACGATTCCACCCGACGGGTGGATATATGCAGACCGGAAACCGGTCCGATATACAACCTGGTTTTACGCATTCACCCCCCCCCCTTGGTTTCGTTCGGGCAACGGCCGCCTAGTCATCCGGCTGTTCGATGCTTCCCCGTTCCACGAGTTGATGCGCTTCCAGCAGGCGATGCGCCATGTCCACCAGCTTGTCCTGCGATTCCTCGGACAGCTCGGCGAACGCCTTGCTAAACACGGCGTATTTGTCTGTTTCCACTTCCATGGCTCACCTCCATAAACAGGTTCCTCCGGAACCTGCATAATGCTTATATTGCGCTAAGACTGCAATATAAGCATTATGCACTGGTTACGAGAGCTAGTCAACAGAAAAATCGACTGTTTCGGAAAAAACTTCAAGGGCTGCTTTTCCGTGCCTTGTTCACAGCCGTTTTTTCGGGTATTATCGAGCAACAGATGCGGGCAGAGACGGATAGGAAGATCGATACAGGTACGATTGCCGGGCGTTTAAAGGCGATTCGCGCGGCACTGGGTCTCTCGCAAAGGAAGTTTGCCAAGGGGCTGTACGTCTCGCAAAGCTACTTCGGCGATGTCGAACTGGGCAACCGCAGAATGAGCGACAGAATAATCCATCTGATTTCGACGAACTACAAGGTCAGCAAGGAATGGCTGAAAACCGGGGAGGGCGAAATGTTCTCGTCGCCGATGACCGAGGTAAGACTGGAGCACCTTTCCGGAGTCTTCGCCGAACTGGACGAGCTTCTGCAGGACTACCTTGTAAAACAGGCAAACGAGCTACTGGCCATACAGAAACAGATGAAGGGCTGAGCGGTTGTATATAGTACGGCTTGATTTTCCCGTGTGGAATGTGTATACATTATTGTAGGGCGACAAATGGGGAAAACAACGGTAAGCGGGGATGGTCGCTTTGAGTGGGATGAGGACAAGAGTAGGAGCAACAGGGAACGCCATGGGGTTTCTTTCGATGAAATTTTGCCTGCCTTCGATGATCCTTGCCTTCTCGAAATGTACGATGAAGCCCATTCAACCCTAGGGGAAGTTCGTTTGAAGGGGCTGGCCGAGTTACAGGGTTTTGTCATCCTGTATTTGTCTTATACCGAGCGGGAAAGCGGTCGAACGAGAATAATCTCGGTTCGTCCTGCAGAACCTTTCGAGGAAAGGATGTATTATGAATGGCGCAAAAACTTTGTCCTCTGAACGGATGGCCGAAATAAGGGCTTTTAAAAATACCGATTTTTCGGATTGCCCTATATTGACCGATGAGGAACTAGGCAAGCTTAGGCCGAGGCACCCGGAATATTTTAAGCCCAAAAAACAGGCCGTCCAGATTCGCCTTGACGCGGATGTACTGGCTTGGTTCAGGGCTTACGGGAAGGGATACCAAAGCCGTATAAACGCGGTATTAAGGGAAGTTATGCTTCGAAGCGTTTCCGAAAACGTGTACCATAAAACCCAATGAACGGTGAACTGAAATTCGGCCTCGCGCTGACGGTGCCGGTTCTGCTGTTGGTGATTGCCGGCTTTCTGGGAATCCCCGGCGACTACAACGAGATGCACACGGAAAGACGCTTTCTGCCGCCTGGCCTCGCGCACCCGCTGGGGACGGACAACTTTGGCCGGGACATTCTGCGCCGGGTCATTGCCGGAAGCAGACACACGATTACCCTTGCCGTGTTCACCGTCGCCGGGGCCGTGGTGCTGGGCAGTGCCCTGGGGCTTTTCGCGGGCTACTCCGGGGGAATCCGCGACGAGATTGTCATGCGGCTGATGGACGCGATCAGTTCCTTCCCCGGGATTCTGTTCGCGCTGGTCATGGTCGCGCTTATGGGCAACAGCCAGTTCACCCTTTTCGTCGCGCTGCTGGTTCTCTTTGTCCCAAGCTTTACCCGAATAATGCGAAGCGGCGCGTTGCAGTACAAAAACGCCGACTTCGTTCTGGCCGAACGCCTTCTTGGGGCGAGCCACGCAAGAATCGTCTTTGTGCATATACTGCCGAATCTGGCGCACTCCCTGCTTTCCGCATCGGCGCTGGGGCTTTCCAATGCGATACTTGCGGAATCCGCGATGAGCTATCTTGGTCTGGGCATTCAGCCCCCGGATCCAAGCTGGGGAAGAATGCTTTCCGAGTCGCAGATTTTTCTGTTCAACGCGCCGTGGTGCGCCGTCGCGCCGGGCCTGTGCATCATGCTGACGGTGATCGGTTTTCACTGCCTTGGCAACGGCCTCCGCCGGAAATTTGGGGAATAGCATGACGGTGCAAAAAACATTGCAACCGTTGCTGGAAGTGCAAAACCTTTCCCTTGGGATCAAGCGGAAATCCGGGCACCTTCCAATTATTGACGGTACCACTTTAACGATTAACGCCGGGGAAATCGTTGCGCTCGTGGGCGAATCCGGTTGCGGCAAAACACTTACGTCCCTCGCCGTTTCGCGTCTGCTTCCGGCGGTGGCGGAAATCACCGGCGGCGGGATTATCCTGCACCGCGACGAAGGCGGCGGCGGGCCGGTCAACCTGTGTTCCCTCGGCGAAAAGGAAATGTGCAAAATCAGGGGCAGGGAAATCGCGATGATTTTTCAGGAGCCAAGGCAGTCGCTGAATCCGCTTATGAGAATCGGGGAGCAGATCGCCGAGGCCCCAAGGCTGCACTTCGGCAAACGTTCCGGCGGGCCTAAGGCCGGAGCGGAGGCCGAGCTTCTGCAAAGGCTTAACTTTCCCGACCCGGAAAGAATACTCGCCGCGTACCCGCACCAGCTTTCCGGCGGGATGTGCCAGCGGGTTATGATCGCCATCGCGACAATCTGCCGCCCCAAGCTGCTGATTGCCGACGAGCCCACCAGTTCCCTGGACACGGAAAATCAGGACAACATAATCGAACTGCTTGGACGGATCAACCAGGAATTCGGCACGGCGATCCTTTTCGTCTCGCACGATCTTTCCCTTGCGCGGCGTTTCTGCTCCCGTACGCTGGTAATGCGCCACGGAAAAATCATAGATGAGGGGCCGAGCAAATCCATCTTCTCCGCACCGAAGCATCCCTATACCCGGGAACTTGTCGCCGCGATTCCCCGGCCGGAAAACCGCTCCGGGGATCCCGGCCCCCATCCCGGAGCTTCCGCTTCCCCGTTCCTTGCGATCCGGGGACTCTCCAACGCCTACGTAAGCCGGAGTTTCGGCCCGTTCGGGAAAAGGGAGATCAGGCAGGTTCTGAAAAACGTGAATCTGGAAATTACCGCAGGGGAAATCTTCGGGCTCGCCGGGGAGTCCGGGGGCGGCAAAAGCACGCTTGCCCGGTGCATTCTGGGGCTTATCGATTACGAGGGCGATATTCTGGTCGGCGGGCGGTCGCGGCGAAACGTACCCCGGGGATCCCCCGGGGATCTCGTGCAGATGGTTTTTCAGGAACCGGGGGCTTCGCTGAATCCAACAAAAAGAATCGGATGGCTTCTGGAGGAACCGCTTGTCATACACGGCCGCTGTGCCGGCACCGCCCGTGAGCGGGAGCGCATGGTGGACGAAATGCTCGCCCTTGTGGGGCTGGAGTCTTTCCACAAAACGCGGCGTGCGCACGAGCTTTCCGGCGGGCAGAAACAGCGGGCCTGTATCGGCCGGGCCCTTATGCTCAAACCGAAAATGCTCATCGCCGACGAGGCAATCAGTTCGCTGGACGTTTTTTCCGGGGCGCAGGTGCTGGATCTCTTCCGCGACCTGCGCAAGCGGCTTGGATTGACGATTCTGTTCATCTCGCACAACAGGGATGTGACGGAGCATCTTTGCGATCGTGTCGCGGTAATGCGGGATGGAAATCTTGTGAAATAATATTTGCCGAAAGATGTTTTTTGTACAATATATCCCCCCCTCCCCCTATTTTTCGAAAGTGTGAAAAAATTCCACGCCATGCATGGTGACAACCCCAAATCCTTCACGTAACCTTATATTGCAAGTAAAACTATAATGCATAGGTTTCGTAAAGTTAAAAATACACGAGGAGGCTTGATATGGCGTATAAATGCCCGAAGGAAGTCCCTTCGCCGTTGGTTGTTGTTTTGTTTCTTGCTTTGGTCCTTGGGCTTTTAGGCTCATGCGATAACCCGTTTACCGGTAACCTTGGCGAAAGGGTTACAGTCTGGCGGCCGTACATACAAAATGTTTCTCCGGGAAATAACACCTTTTTGTCAGGCCAGGCTGTTTTTACGGGGGAGGCTCGTGCCCATCGCGAGATTCGTCGTATAGAGGTCCGCATAGGCGATCCCGAAAACCCGATCCTTGGCTGGACGGACATTACGGAATTCGGCGGAACCGTTAGTTCCACGACTCGCGAAGGGAGCGACGGTCTTCATGGAAACTGGAACTTTGCAATGGACACGCTTGATATTCTTGGCAGGGGAATTACCGTTCCGGACGGCCGCATTGGAATACGCTTTAGGGTATTCGACAATGTGGAAGACGATCCCCGCGAGACAATCGAATTTGTTTTTAACGTCAAAAACGAGCCGCCCATTGTGACAATGAATATGCCAAGCGACGAGCTTGTGCTGGAAAGTGACGGTCCCGTTATTATGGCGGGTACCGCCATAATAAGCGGCGACGTGGCCGATCGTCGAGGGCTTGCCCCAGGCTTTCCCATGATGCAGATGTGGCCCGTCGAAAGGGCCGACATTACCGCCAATCCCGACTATTTTGCCGACGACGACAGACACGGATGGTTCAGCCTGTTCCTTTCAAATACCACCCCAAGCGAAATTAACGATAACATCGAGACGGGATTTTACGAAAGCCGTTACGGGAAGCACATTGACTTTGCCGATTTTAGTTTTAGGTTCGGAAGCTTCACGATTATGGAACGTCAGGAGGACGGTGTGCGAATGGCCGTGTTCGACGGTGCCAACATGATTCCCGGCGAGTATTTCTTTAGGATAATGACGCGTGACATCCGATACCCCGATGGCATCGAGGGATTCTTTCCCCCCTACAACCACGGCAACGATCCCGAAGGCCCCAACCCGCCGAACCCCTTTAAGGCCGGCCCCCCGATACACATAACCATATTCGACAACGCAGATCCTCCGACAATCACGATAAACAACCACGGGGCATTGGTCGATCTTACGGCCAGACCAAATATCTACATAACCGGGATTAGGGAATCTAAAATCGCCGCAGACACCGGATCCGCCGACAGGGATATTTTCCGTCTGCAGGTACGGGCGCAGCATCCCCATGGGATCAATCTGTCCGGTGCGGCTGTCGCGAACAGCCTGACATGGCAGCATATCGCCACTGGTCGCAGCGGTACGTTTACGCCCGACTGGAAATTTTACCCTGGGGGAGATCGCGAAGGCAACAGGACGGATGTGCTTTTTACCTTTACGGCGACCGGCGAAACGCGCGACGACGATGGGGCTCCCATATTTGTAACGCATCCCAGCGAATACGAGCTTACCATTACGGTCCACTCCCTGATAGGGACCGAGGCGCAGCGACTCTTTTCCATTCGCATGGACGGGGACGGCCCTGATGTGGACATTCGTCGAAACGTGCGCGGGGCTTCGCCTATCTCGGGCGACTTTAGGCGTATGCACGGCGGTCTTGTCAACGACAGCGTTTTTACCGTGAACGGCAATATACAGGTTTCGGTGGATCGCAGCGACCCGTCGCTGATCATGGCCCACGGTGAGGGAATGGGTGCCGCGCATCCGTCGGTGGAAAACCATCCCATGGTAAAATGGATCGTGGAACGTGTGACACCTGGTTTTGATCTTAATACCCCCCCGGGGGGTAGCGTTATTTATCGTCTTAACGGGCATCGCGATAGTCCGAGCAGGGCAACTCTAGACTTTTTTTACGACATCGGGGAAACGCCTCATTCCGGTTGGGTGAACATTCCTTCCGTCAGTCCCGATCCTGTAGTCGATACTCACAATTTTAAATTCGCGACCACCGGTTTTGACGATGGCGACGAGCTGTGGCTGTACGTTATAGCCATGGATGGCGTGTACAACCTTGGCTTTGCCATGCAAAGGCTGCTTGTGAATCAGGAAGCGGATCGCCCCGTTATAACCGCTCCCGATCTTTTTACCCACAACGCCGGCGGTACGCAAATAACGGGCCCCGGGCATCTTGAGGTTGCAGTGGGTGCCGACGGACCCGACAACCCCGGCCGTGACGGTAACTGGACCCCTTATACCCCACGTAGAAACACGCTTGGGCATGGTCAGGGCATAGATCTTGTGTTCAGTGACGACGACGGCATAAGGCTGGGTGACATTACCGTTAGGATAACAGATCTTAGCACCCCTGGTTTACCCTACGCGACCGTTCCCGCCGATCTGCTGGCGGACGCTCTTGACGGTAGCGCAAGGCAGTGGGCCGGAACGCTTACTCAGGCGGCAATGGCCGAGGCACTTAACAGGGCGATATACTCACAGACTTTTCATCATCCGTCAAGTCGGCTTCGCGACGGCATGTACCGGATTTACATACGGGTTTACGACTACGACGGGTACAAAGTGCAAATGGATACCGGACATGTTTCCGGTTTTAACTACAACCACGCCACGTTCTGGTTTGCCGTGCATACCGGATCGCCGCAGATAACCGTGGACTATCCTGCCGACAACAGCCTACAGGGCCTGTACCCGCCGGAAGGCATCACTGTCCGAGGAACCGTAAGAACCCCCTTCGTCAACATGAAACGGTTATGGATAACATTTACCCCGGACGTTATAACCCCGGCGCATGGCGGAGGCCGCAGCATCGAGATTACCGATTTTACCAGGATTGACACTGCACGGGGTGCCGACGGCTTTTACACTTTTGCATGGGAAAAAAGAGGCGTTGTTTTTGGCGACTATCCGGACAGGGGGCAGCCTAATGCCGGGCCGTTCCCCGGCGAGAACCGGGACTTTACCGTGCGGGCCTTTGACGCGCTTGGCTTTGAGGGCACTTCCTCGCACCGGGTGCAGGTTGACACTACCTCCCCGGATGTTTCGCTTATAGGTATTAATCAGGGCCGTCCTTTTATCACGGACGGCCCGGTTGTTGTAACCGATGTCTGGGGCAACGTTCGGTTTGACGTAAGTGCCACGGACAACCACGGCATGGCCGGTGTAAAGTGGTGGTTGGTTCCGTCGGCTTCCGCAAGCCCAAATTGGGAAAGTCCGTTTCTGGTTAGCCGGGGCAGTCAGTTTGGCGGCGAGTTCGAAAATCCGGGAGACGGAATTTTCAGCGTGGTGTTTAACAGCAGACACCTTAACGATGGAAGCGTGTATCGGCTGTACCTAATTGCGGTTGACAATGCAGGCAACGATACCCGGGCAAATCTGGCAAGAATCACGGTGAATCAGGCTGCCGACGCTCCGGAACTGGACGAAGGTATGCTCGGTCCCGCGAATAATGTCGTGCGACGTTTTGACGGCGACGGAAGTTTGTGGATAAGGGGTGTGGCCAGGGACACCGACGGTTTTGATCGGGAAAGCGGCAGGCTTTTGGGCCTTAATGCCGGTGACGCATACTTTGACGAGAATGCCCACAGGGGCTACGTGCAGATACGTTTTGCAAGCGGCGAGCCTTTGCAGTGGGGCGACTGGATTAATGTTTCCGGCAATGTCAACGCCGTGGGCGAGCTGCATTTTGGTTTCGACGCAAGTTCAGTCAACATTTCCGATGGTACCGTCCGCTACCGGATACGGGTCTGGGACGAGGAAGCCGGCAAGAACCCCCAGAAGGATCTGGATTCATTTGCGGACATGGACTGGGTGTCTTCGGTATCCCGTGGCTTCCCCGCTCACGGTTATTTCAGTTTTGTTCTGGACACTACTCCTCCCAGAATTGAAGTTCATGACATTGACATCCCGGTGTTTCAGAGCGCGACGGATTTGCTTGGATACCTTGCCGGCACGGTGGACGAGCGCAATCTTTCCCAGCTTACCGTAACTTTCGAGGGCGAGAGCGTCCAGCTTATAAACAACCCCGCCCCCCGCCCGCCGGGCGAATACTACGAGTGGAACATTGTCCGGATCCTAGCCGGTTACAGTCTTTTTAACATGGGCAGAATCGTTCCCTTTCCTAGGAGTTACGTCAGACAGGTACACCCCATTCCCGCCCCCGAAAGCCTGACTCCGGCAACCCAGATTATAACCATAGGCGGACGCGATGATCACGGCAACACAATCCCGTCGCAATATTTGGTAATAACCTTAGGCGACTTGCCCGACGGTATTACCGGCGTTTCCGCCATAGACCGGCGGCCGCCGGTTGGTGCTTCTGTTTTCGACGGAACGGTTTTGTTCGAGACAACCCGGAAGTATGACCCCCTGGCTCCGGGCAACATATTTCATCGTTTTGTCGTGGCCGAACAGGGCGGGCAGAGCATAGCGATCGTGGCCACAGACAGGGCCGGCAACGAGCCTTCCCGGGACAGTCTAAGGTTTGTCTTGGATACACAGGGCCCGGATGTTTTGCTATACACAATAAGCCGCGCAATCTCCCACGGCGAGGTTCGCCCGGCGGGCGGCGGCACCGAACATGTCTATATAAACGACACACATATAACAGAGTCTTTGTTCCCGGCGGACTGGCCCTCAGACTGGCCCAGGGAAGGCGGTTTTTGGAAGGAAGGCTGGTCCGACTCATGGAAAGGCATAGTTGCCGACTGGCCCAGCGACTTTGCCATGCTGTCGCCGGCCACGGTCATAGGCAGACTTAGGGATGAAATTAACAGGCGGCCCACGGTTGTTGTCGGCGACACGACGGATTCGCCTGTCGTAAACCTACCGGTAATAAGCGGCAGGTTTGTCGATGCCATTAGCCCGATCTGGGGCATCAATAACAATGCCACTTTTTACTACCGTTTTAATTCAGCCGGCAGAGCGGAGGGGGCTGGCACATGGGTATCTAAAACGCTTGTCCGTGACGACCAGCAGGAAAGATCCGCGCGGTGGGAAATAACGATTCCTGCGGCCAACGTTTCCGGTGGCCTTATGGATGGTGTAAATACTTTTGATATACGGTTCAGTGATCAGGCGGGCAATATTACGGAAATTTTCGGGTTGCGTTTTGTGGTGGACCGCGAAATGCCCTTCCTTTTTGGCGACAGGGATTTTGCTGGGAATGTAATCGGCGGCAAGGACGACGCGGGTTACTTTCTGGTCAACGCCACGGGCGGTACAGCCGTTTCCGACTGGGCCACACTGGCCGGCCACAGGCGCGTGTTCAGTGCCTTGGGGCCTGAGCCGACCGGGGAACGCCCGGTTTTTCAACTGCGGGGCAGGGTACACGATGCAAACCTGCGGGAAATTCAGGCTAGAATCAGTTCCGACGGGCCAAGCCCCTATCTTGTAATCGCCACGATGTACACGGAGTTTGCCGAAGGCGAATCCCCCATGGACATGGTTGGCGGGGCTCCCGCCGCTCTCGACTCTCCCTCCAGACTCAGCATTGTTCGGCTTCGCGACGATGACGACAGGTATCTTAACGAGTGGGAGTGGATGCTGGACATATTTGAAAGAGACGTGTACGCGATGCATACCATGTCAGGTGTCAGCGACGGAACCCGCCGGCATGTTACTATGACGGCAACGGATCTTGCCGGGCGGCGTTCCCAGGCGGCAGTCTGGGAGTTTTTCCTTGACAGCACCCATGCGAACATTGATTTTAGAACACCCGAACCCGGGGAATACTTTGCCAGGGGGACGGCTGAACTAAGCGGAAGCGTAAACGATTACACCGGCGTACGGGAGGTGTCTTTCCGCATTGAGCGTCTGGATTATGCGACCGACACTTGGCAGTGGCTTGGCGACTGGCATCCTATTATTGACAACAACGCTACCGAAATTTCACCGTCCCTCGTGGACTGGACGGTGAACGCCGGCACGCTTGCTATAGCCGGTTACCCGGCAGTCTTTGGGCAGGAAGGCCAGTACAGGATACACATACGTGCCAAGGACTGGTCGCTTGGTTGGGGATCCGCCACGCCGGGCAATCCCGGAACAAGCCAACGGTTATTCTTCGTGGATGACGGCCCCCCGGAAATTGTCTGGCCGACCGATACAGCCACCGGGGAGATCGTTCACTCTAGGGCCTTTAACGATGGGAATCTGGCCTTCGACTTTACTGTTAGCGATCCGAACACGGTGTTTGGGCCCGGGGAAGGTTTTGTTGCCGAAATTCGTCAGGGGGGTCCCGGTGGCCCCACGGTGTTTAGCACCGCCGATGTCGGCGGCAGGCTTGTGGCAACGTTTACCCCCGTTGACAAGGTTCACGGGATTCCCTCATGGGCCGTTGCCCTGACGACCGACGGCACGGGCTTGGGTGCCGACGGCACTTACACCTTGGTGCTTCGCGTACTCGATGCGGCTGGCCGAATGGCCGACGAGAACCAGAACTTTACGTTTACTCTGGACAACACCAGCCCTAATCTTGCCGTTATAAATCATCCCGGGGCAGGTACCGCCAGCGTGGGCCGTATGAGTATTCGCGGCACCACTGCCGAAATCGGTAGTGGCTTGGCTGGTGTGGAGTTCACCCTCATACCCAACCCCGGTGCTGTTATAATGAGCGACGCGCAGATTAGGGCGGCAATGGCGGCGATTCCCGTCGATGATTGGGTAAGCCCTACGGAAGACACTGCCGGCATACTGATTGTCGGGAATACCCCGTTGATGCAGATGGAAGCCGGTGCCGGTATCGGTGGATGGACAATAAATATCGAAAATACCCGTCACATAATAGAAACCGGCAGGGTTAACGGAATCGGCAGTCACAATTTTTCACCGTCGATAATAGCCGGGAGGCCGCATCTTGATTTTGGCGGCACGCCGGTCCGCGACGACGGAATCGTTCACCTGATGATACTGGCCGTAAGAGCCACCGACATGGCCGGCAACTTGGGCTATACTTTCGAGCACTACTGGATATACCCCCGGGGCGACCAGCCAACGGTTACAATCCTTTCCCCCCGGTCAGCCAACCCCAGCGAGAATCTGCTAAGCGGTAGGTTTACCATAAGCGGCATGGCCCAAGACAACCAGAGAGTACAAAACGTGTTTTTCCGGGTGCTTGATCTTGACGGCGGTGGCGGCCCCTTTACCAACTTGGCCCCCCCCGGGTTTAGATTCGTTCCTGGTGTCGGATGGGAGGAGGATGGCACGCAGAGCACCACCCTAACCTTTTCCGGAATGCCTGAAGGCTTTAGGGACGGTTGGTACATGGCAAGAGGCGGCAGGCTTCCCACCGCAGACTGGAGGATAACGCTTAACGAAAACGGCGAGCTTAATCCGCCCATGCGGGGCAGCAGAAGGATCAGGATTGAGGCGGTGGCTAAGGACTCTATTCTTGCCAATCCCGCCGCACCACAGGACGACGCTTCGTGGCATCCGTCGGACATTCCAACCAGCGATATTGTTTCCGTCGAAGCTTTCGTGGTGGACGGTGCCCCGGTGTTTGGCGAGCCCTACATCCGGACATTTGCCCTGAGCCCCGACGGCACGGCCTTTACGCCGAGTGCAGACTGGCGGCGGACCTACATGGCCCATGTCGGCGGCAGTGGTCGCGCCACCTTCCGCTTTACCGTTAGCCACGAGACCGGACTCTCGGCGATACAGTACCGGGAAACGATCTATAACGCGGCTACAAGTGTCTTTAGTGCCGGTGCAAACGTGATTAACATTATCGGCACGGACGACTACAATACGGGTACCGGCCCCGATACGCACCATGACCATTTTGAAGGGCTGAACAGGCCCGTTAATCCGACCGGACCCGGCATTGCGGTAAGGGCCGAGGGGCGGCACACCGTAACCGTGCTTGGCCCCGATGACTATGGCCGGGCCTTCGTGGTTTCCAAAACAAGACCTGTTACCGACCCCGATGACAATGGCTGGCTTCATGAAGGTCTGGGAAATATTCCAAACCAGATTGGCACTCCCTTTATCGTACCCAGACTGGAAAGTGTGATCACCCTAGACGGCGCGCAGGTAATGCATAGAACCGATGCCGGAATGTTCGAATGGATCGTATTTGTCGATGTCAACACGGCCAGACTTGCCGGTGGAGCGTTCCAGGGCAGGGCGATAAACTTCGAACTGTTTATCACCGCGCTGGATCTTTCCACGCCGACCCACGTTCCGGGAAGTCTTCATGCGACCATGCCCATCGACAATATTCCGCCGCAGGCGCGTTTCGATCTTAACACCCAGCCCGCCGGTTTTGCGGTTACACTGGGCGGTAGCGCGAACTCCGGATATGGCGACAACATAGGCGGTGTGGACAGGGTTATTGCCTGGTTCGAACGGGTTGTTCCCGACAACCGGCCGGGCTTTGATCCCAACGAGGACAGGGTACGCATGGGCATTTCCTGGAACAGTTGGGGCGGCAACCGCAATCAGACGACACTGGACGCGGACAGGCTGGCCGGATGGCAGGGCAATTTCTGGGGCGAGGCAACAACCATACCCAGAAGCGATTTTCGTGCGACGGACCCGGCCGGGATTCGTGCGCCCGAATTTGTACGGCTTCCACGGCTGGGGCCGCCTGGTTCGGGTACACCCGACGCGCAGGGCGGCGGTAATTTTGCCATAGTCGTGGATCGCAGCGGCAGCGCAGGGCATCACGGCCATCAGGTTAGCATGAGCATGGCCAGCGGTGTACCCGGAACACTGGGAACGATATGGCATTTTGTTATCGACAGCACGTTTGTGCCATCCGGCCCGACGGAACTGCACTTCGTGGCCTTTGACCTTGCAGGCAACGCCAGCCACTTTGTGCAGACCCTTACAGTAATGAACGATGCCCCGCTCATCGGTAGTATTCAGATAGCGACCGATCTTCGCGGCGGAGACTTGCAGAACCATCTGGCGACCGGTGGTTTTGGCACGGGAAATATAAACACACGTAGCGGGATTATGGCAAGGATACGGGACTACTGGCATAACAGAGGGATCCCCGCAGGTAGCTCTAACAACGCTAACGAAAATGACGACATTCGCAGGGGCATAAGCCCATGGATGATTCCGTATACTCAGGTAACCGGTTCGCCGGTTTATGGGGCGATGCAGTTCGTGGAAAACATAACCGTGCGGAACAGGCTGCTTGCCGTTGGCGTGGAAACCCTGTTGGAGCCAGGTGCCGGCTTGTTAAGAACCTTTACGCTGGAATACGTGTCTGGCACGGAAGATATTCTTGGGGCCGGCCTTG
>Ga0209755_10004370_pt1 | contig 16774 bp, 14 predicted proteins | sample TergutCo191P1_FD_187301 | JGI IMG/M metagenome (GOLD analysis project Ga0209755, IMG submission 187301) | Cornitermes sp. P1 segment gut microbial communities from Petit-Saut dam, French Guiana - Co191P1 (SPAdes) (version 2) | ecosystem: Host-associated > Arthropoda: Insects > Digestive system... | reverse complement strand
CGGACACCGGTCCTGAATGCTGAGCTACCAATTCTCCTTTCTTTAGCTTCTTCTCTTTTACTCTTTGTGGAACTTCTTTCCTACTAAGACGCAGGGTTCCCACACAGTCAATTTTCAAGGTCTTTAGCCTTTGAGCCAGAGCTGGAGAGTTATAAAAATTGTCCATCCACAACGTGCGGCCCTTTTCCAGCAATGGTTCCACAAGTGACAACTCAATTGCTGCTGTTTTGTTTGTGTCGCCTGAAATGAATGCTGTCTGAAACACAGTGTCTTTGCCAGTATAAATTATAAAGGACCACAAGTACCCCAAACTGGACTCACATAGTTCATATGACTTGATTCCAAATTTGGAAGACTTTAGGGGAATATACTGTCTGAAAGAAAGTCTTCCTCTCCATAGCGTTAGTGACTCATCTATTGCAATGTTCTGCCCAGGTAAGTAAAAACTCTGAAACTTTGGGACAGGACTGGATAGATTTTGAAAAGTTTAGATGGTCCCTGGTATGTTCCTATATGGTCATTGTTGAAATGCATAAAATTGCAGATTGATTCAAACTGATCCACAGAAATAATAGAACCAAAGATTGGAGTCGCCAAAATATAATTTTTTGAAAAATATGAACGTGGTGTGGGCTTCTGTATTATTCCCATCAGCATGAAAAGTGCTAACACAACATACATTTCATATTTAGTGACAGGTTTCCAGTCCCACATTATGGAACACAATGGAATAAACTTCGGGCTTGTATTTTTTGTGCTCCGTAAGTGTTTGTTTCGCGCACTGTTAGTTCCACCAGTTGGTCATCAAAAAACATTTTGAACACTTTAGCACAATGAGTGTCATTTTGGGCTTAATTTTGAGGCCCATAGTTATCAACAAACTGTTCCCTTTGCCCTGCATAGTTTGTCATGTACTCCCACGTAAATGTAGCACTCGAAGCAGTATGCGCACTGGATGCAGTAGCACAGTGCACATCGTCACTTTCACTATCACTACATTCTGAACCAATTACCTCAATGACAGTCGAATCATTGGTCCCACTTGAATCATCATCATCACTACAACTACTCTGATCAGAAGCTGTAAGTTCCTCTAGCAAACTTTGTTCAATCTCATCCTCCAACAAACACTTCCTACTTGACGCCATCATTGCAACAGACTGCAGCTTCAAATGAAATCCAGACCCGAAAACAGCAGTGAAGAAATAAACAGTCTATTGACATATGAGGGTGATGTCATACACCATTTCAAAGCTACGTAACTCAGGTACGTGACGACAGCAATAACATTCGTTTCCTGTTTCATTTCACTGTTAGAGGGATGCATAAAACCGTCTGTGAAATTAGGGACTGCAAAAAGAAAACCCAAACTTCGAGAGCAGAGAAAAAAATGAAGAAATAATTTCTAGCAACTGTCTCCCACACCATAAGAGAGCCAGCTCCTTCACAAACAAGCATGAAGCAGCCCGATTACATTTGCTTCTTATGTTATCGAGATATAGATGAATGAGTGACAGCATGCAGCGTGATGAGCAGTGCTCGTCACTCCACAACAGGTGATGTTTTCGCTATGACGAGCAGTGCTTGTCATTCCACGCTGAAGGGTTAAACGTTCTTTGTTTCAAAGGTTATGAATGTTACTGAATGAAATGATATCGAACTCTGGGTTTTTGTTCATATCTTACTACAGAACTCCAAAGTAAAGAAAACATATTGTTACAAAGGCTACACAGTAATGTGCAACAGGTGAATTCATTATTCTGTTAAAATTAAAGTTCTGTTTGCTTCAGTATCACCAAGCAATTAATTCCACATATTTATACACAAAGCTACACAAAGAATGAAAAATATTTTGTACATTAACTGTTGAAGTCTATTCATAACTCTGATGTTTAACCATAACATAACGTAGCATCAAAAAAGACAAGATGGAATTCATTCATTACCATATTGCTATGATAAACAGGTGTCCAGTGTGAGCCTACTTACTTGATGACCCATTCGATAGCTCGTCCAAGGGAAAATGGTTTTCCACCATCATAATTGAAATCTGACTGACGTGATACATAACTTGTTGCTTCTAAGAGACGACTGAATTCTCTCTGTACCACTTTATCTAAATTTTTTGGAACCTACAACATGTATTTCCTGTATGACAAATCAACTTCTCCTCACAGACAAAACAGAAAAGGACAATAGTATCAAAGAAGATGTAGTATAAAAATTCAGAAGATAGCAAAGGCAGTAAACAAACTATTTGAGTTTGTACACACACAGAGAAACAACTCAATACAATATCTTATTAAGTGCATAATAGAGACACAAATTCTAGAACATGATTCTATACAGGAATTTCACTAGTGGGCAACCCAAATCCTACATCATATCTCTCTGTATTACACAGCAATGGAATAACCAAAATGTTGAATAATAACTTGTCAGCTTCAGATACGAAACATCTACAGTCAGTACTGCCTAAAACGGAACCGCAAGGAACCAAAACTCTTTTTTCCTTGCAGGCAGGTCCATTTCATACAGGTACTTGAAATTTCAGTCCTTGGGACTCCAGATCCTCAGGAGTGTAAACATTTTTTGCTAAAGGCAAGCTTCTGTTTCGCACAGGTTCCATTCAAGACAGGTTTCACATGCCTGTCCCTTACTAACATGTACCTGTTGAGACATATTTAAAAATACCTATTGACCATTACAAACAACACAGAATATACATATGCCCTCCATTCAAAGACATGAACATGCCTATATAAGAAGAATCCAGATATAACAGTCCTCTGTACTATGCATTAGAGGGCAAATTCTCCATCCACAGTGGCCATGAACAGGTCCGCTCTCTTATAACATCCCATTTACCATTCCTTTTGGCCTGGCCAGGGTTGTACCTCCCCTCCCCTTCTGTTCTGATAAGCCATTAATCACATCACCCTTCTACAAAAATTGACCACGTCTAACCCGACTCACTTCCACTTTAATGAACAAAAAGTCAAGTACCTTCAAAATGTTGGTATCCACCTACAAGACTACACAGTGTCAAAACCCACAATACCTCACTTGCAATACTTACTGCAACCAAAACCTAAATTCCTACATCACTTTGTGCTGAATTACTTAAATAGGGATTCTGTTACAGCTAGGTAATACTCACATAACATGACTAGGAACAGAATGGCAAAAAATTATGCACAAGATCTGACCATGCCAGCCCTAATGGCCAACTGTTCTATTTATGGTTGAGATCCTGTTAAATTTTTGTTAGTTTGCAGATTAAAATAATAATGTTATTTGTTCATAAAGTGATAAAAGGTTCTGGGATAAACTGATGCTGCCTAGTTGGATATGTTCCATTATCCATGCATTAATTAGATCCATAAACTATATTAAAAGACCAACAAATGCACTTTGGTTTTACAGACGTAATTTTATTGTATAGGGATCACCAACAGGTTCTGACCACTCATGTGACCATCTTCAGGGTGGTGAGAACAAGTGTGTGTGTGTGTGTGTGTGTGTGTGTGTGTGTGTGTGTGTGTGTATATGCGCGTGCGTCTGCATGGAAACTAACAATTGTGGATGTGTCGAAAGTCTCAGTACAGATTTTTATAATAAAATCAACTAGATGCACTAATTTCTCAAATTTATTTTTGGAATAAAATTCTACATGTTTCGGACAGTTCCTCTGTCCATCATCAGGAGTTTGTCATTGTACACATAGCAATGGTATGTCATACAGGTTTGCTGACATATACCACTGCTATGTGTACAGTGAAAAACTCCTGATGATGGACAGAGGAACTGTCTGAAACATGTAGAGTTTTATTCCAAAAATAAATTTGAGAAATTAGTGCATCTAGTTGGTTTTATTACAAGAATCTGCACTGAGACTTTCGACACATCTGCTTTTTCGAAATGGAAAGGAGCTTACACGCACGTGCAAGTGTGTATGTGTGTGTATCCTTGTCACAGTGGTGACTGCGGGGGTGATGGCCTGGCTGACTCCCTTGGAGACCATATCTGTAAGCTTATTAAGCCTAAAAGTACATTACTACATCCACTGTCACCACAATGGGGAAAACAGGTAGAAATAACATGCACCCTACACATCCACAGAACTTCTAATCATGATTTAAGTACTACACAGTTCTAAAATACACCAAGAAATGGCAACAGTGACCTAGAAAAACTCAGCCATGTAACAGCATAAATGAACATAATCCATCAACTATGGGCAGCCATCAAACTGCGTTAAATTACACAGTCCATCCACAGAATGTTAATGGGGTCATAAAACCACAAAGATGGCAGGGCAGACAACTACTGGTTCAGTCCAATTGGTTCCAGCACACACTTGTTATGATGTCTTGCATTTTAAGCTCTTAATATCATACAATATTGAAGAAACATATGTTAAGTGGTGCTAATACTGCTTCCACTTCAGAAGTTAACATGTTCACCACTGAAATATTATTCATGGAATCAAAAGTATAGAAGTGGAGTGGCTTACTATGGCATAAAGTTCTTACACCAGATTTTTAGACAACACATTTGTTAGTTAAAAGTTATTTGGGGGTGTTGATCTGTCCAGAAAAACAATACTGCTAGTAAAGAGCATATCATCAAGCTCTGGTCTGAACACAGTGGCTGCCATGGGAGCCATTTTGAAGAGACAGGGTCTATACACAATGAAGCTCCCACTACAGTTTCAATGATGAGACCAGCTATTCAATATATGCTCTGACCTCTTCAAGATGACAATGAACTGAAAATAATGTAAGCCACTGTAACAAGACTCATACAACAATAACATACGCTTGTATGCATGAGCCCATCACACTACTTAACATATGATCAGTGATGAGACACCCCTGCCACTGACCCACTAAAAAATTTGCAGATTCTCTGCTTGTAGTCCCTTTATTTCCTTTTATGTGACACCACAAGTAAGAATAAACATTCACAACATGTACTATATTAATTCCTTAAATACTTGACAGGAAGTGTATGTCTACTTACCGCATGACCATCTGAGTCATACAGGGGAAATTTCTCACTGATCTTGTCCAGTTCCATATTTATTTGCTTCGAAAGAACACTTACTGGATTTCCTACCAAGCCTGTGACCACCATTGCACCAAGATCAGCAATATAGTTAGCCTTTCGGAATGTAGCAATCCGTCCTCCTACACAGTCCTAAAGGGAAGAGCGTTTTTATTACTATCAGACTCTAAAAATACACAGCATTCTTAGTAAATCACATAGACAGCAATTCATTCTGCTTTGTACAGTGTCAAATTTGTAATATATTTTACTGTTGTTACTAATGCTTTCAGTTTTGTACAGATTCCTGTATGCAATTCATGAAAAGAAAGCCAACTAACAAGAAGAAACAATATTTATTGTTGTACATTGTCACAACTGCAAGCTGGAAATCAGTTTTACAGCCATTAAACCAAATCCAAGAAAATATTTTCTATCATTCCAGTACTCAACTTGCACCTTACATGCGACAGAAGAACAATGTTTGAAGAAGAGTACCTGTCACAAGAAGATAAAAAGCAAAATTTAGTTTCTTACACTGCCAGAGAAGCCTGGCAGGAAAGCCAAAACCAGCAGCAAAGATGGCCTAAAAGGCTCTGTGAAATGGCAAGCTTAGAAAAGTGACAGTGGCCACTGAATTGGTTCTATTAAGAGCAAAGACCCAGATCTATTACAGGATACAAGTGAAGCAATAATGTGTGCCCAGATAAGGATAAAGTTGGCTTTAATCCTAGAAAGAGCCACCTTAATCTAAATGTCAGTCGATGATCATAAAATCTCACATTTAATTTTACAACATTCCTTACTTCCAAGACAATATACTTTTAGATATGTAAATAATCAGAAATAAATGCAAAACTTTGTCATTGCTAATAATCATACCTAGGAATTAGGCGAGGTAAGTAGCAAGGTGTAGCTCTTATTCTCCAAAATAGTCAGCATACACACATAAAAAAAAAATCCATGGATATTAAAGAAAAAGCATCTGTTACTTAACCACCAGTTTGAAAAGTAACTCTTCAAAAGCCTCGATACAGGTATGAGCAAGAAGTTCAACACCCCTTATGAAATTTCGACGTTCATCATTACATTCACAATGGCCCAATGCTGGACACTATCCTGAGCCTACTGAATTTACATAAACTGAGAATAAAAATGATTATGTAAAAAACAGCTTTCACAAGGAAACAGAGCATGTACATCAAACAGTTCCCTGGGTGCCACAAGTGAATTAAGGAATTACAATGCCTTATTAAATATTGTATATTCTTTTTGGGCCTTGACCTTCAACATTTCCAATAATAAAATCCTTACCCTGGCCTCCACAACCACTATCTCCAAACCAAACTGCTGCATTTGCTGAGCAGCTGCCAAGCCAGCTATACCTGCTCCAATCACAATGACCTTACCATGCTTCTTTACAGGAATACTCTAGAAAAGGGGGTGAAAAAATCAGATACACTATCAAAGTAACAACAGTCATATAAGATACAAAGGTTCTAACAGCACTGTTGCTGAAGATTCTGGTCTACTGGGATATACCACTGATAGGTGAGTGATTTCTGAAGAAACATACTATCTTTATCTTCAGTGGTCAAGCAATGCAAGCAGAATTTCTGAATTCATGAACCCAAAAGATAAAGGCATTATAATCCTTCAAAACTTCAAGAACCACTTACCCAATGACAGTGTCACATCTCAGAACATCTGAGCCCTTAATAATGACCACATCAAACATCACTACCTAAGAGCATTACTAGGTCTTGTGTGTCTTTATAGCCCACGAGCTGACGGGAGTACACAGAAAAAGATGATTTCCTGCCAAAAAGTTGTGTTATTACACAGAATTTGTTACAGTCAGTTAATCAGAGGCCAATCCCCACAGTCTCAACTCATGGTCTATCATTGTAGACACAGTGAGGGTCAATATCATGAAGTTAAACCCAAGGCTTAGGGAATAGATGTTTGTGTGCTTTCTTGTTCACCATCTAGCACACTATGTATGGCCATAATTTGGTTCTACACTGGGAAATGAACAGTATGATTCAGAAAAATTAGGAAACAAAGGAGAAGCAAAATGAGAGTAAGTTTTTTAATGCATCTTTATATTGTTTTTATTATGACCAACTAATGCAAAAATATATATCACAATATTTTCTCTTTACATAATGTTCACTCCTACATGTTTCAACACCTCTGTGTCATCTTCAGGGAGTTTCAGAAACTTGTACTTTGCTAAGTTACATAAATACTTAAAATTAAAACTGTTAAAAATTGTAATTCTATAAAATTATTAAGATTAAAATTATTTGGTTGTCGCTGAGTGCCAATATAGTGTGTATGACATTACAGTATCTTGTGAAAGAAGTGTGTTTATGTGGCTTCATATACCATCTGCAATAAATATGGAAATTATTGTATGGATATATGGGTGCTATATCGTGATCATAGATATTGAATTTAAGTAATGATGGACTTACCCCTTGTTACTGTTGCTGGTGTGCTGGTTTGGCGTGTACTGAGTCAGGGTGGGTATCAGGCTATGTGGTGTGTCATCTTGTTACAATGGCCAAGGAGTATAGTGGGTTGGGTTCATTAACCTTCAGTTCATCGATCAATAAGTTTTGTTGGAAAACTTGTATGTAAAATGATACCCAATAACTTATATAAATTTGTGAATTAGTTGGTTGCAATAAAAACAATGAGAATACGGTTATTAAACATTTGTTGCATGCAGTACATTACTATCAGAGAGCACATGTTACAGAAATTGTGTTTCAGAATACTGAGTTATGAAGAATACTATATGGGGGGTATTTTCACAAGTACTGAGCTATGTATATGCACTATATACTTAACTGGAAACTATTTCTTTCAGTGAGCTATGAGCTTCTCATGACAGTGACTTAAGGAATTATGTGTTCTGAATGCAATGCTGAGCATGTTACCACACAAAGTTAAGAAACAATGACAATGCTTTAATTTTCACCAATAAAAGATTACTTACAACCCTAAAGGGGAAATAGGAATAATATTCTAAAGGAATTAACTCTGATAGTAATACCAGAAAAACATAAAATTAACCATACACAGAAAGACAATGCAAGGAAAAATTTAAAATAAAAATTTAAAGATTATCCTATCTAGTCATAACTGGCCTACCAAGCACAACCAGAAATAACAATTGTAGGTGTAAGGACGACACCACTAACAGAGAATGAAACAATATACCTTAAGTCTCTTGAAGATACCAAAATTAATGAAACCATGTCTTTCAAGAAATGCATGGATTCTCATGACTAATGGCCCATCACTGTTGTAAGGTGGTTTAATCAGGGACAGAGCATTTTCAAACTGCAACTGTTGTTTTGGGTTCTCAAGCCACAGCTGCAACTAAAAATTTACAAGAATTACATTACTCAATAAGAACTACACAAAATTTACAACCAATTGTGTAAAGAAGTTTCAACAAAGAAAGCATATAAATATGAAGCCACTAAAATGTATATGACAGTTCATTAGAACCTTTAACTATAACCCAAATTATACAGTACTTCATTTTAACATCCTGGAGACCAAGCATGCCAAAAAAGTGTAATCTATAGTCATGCACAATAAAACTCAAAGGAATTCCACTAACACATTGGAAAATTTTGCAGAATAACATTAATGTTATAGATATTTTCTGTTATCGACACATAGTACACAAAACACAGGTGCTCAGCATGTTTTATGGATGGGTCATAAAAGTCTTCAATTTCAATTAGCAAAACAGAACACAGACAAGACCAATTCCACCTTCTGGGAATATATGCACCATATTGTTTACACATATTGTGACTGTGTGTCATACGGTTTGTATTCTTGGGAATCATTAATGTGGAGTTTGACATAAGATACTAGAGAAAAAATGGATGTACAGTGGGACAGAACAGCTACATACATATGGCATGGAAGCCTATGATACTACTGGGAGGAAGTTTTATATAACATTCTCACCGAGTTTGGAGGTTGGACAAGTGAAAATGTGCAAATTTATAGCACAATTCAACATTTTGCCAATCAGACTCCATGAAACTGTTCATGACACTCTTATTTACACAAAGGTGACAGCACATTAATTCCCAAACCAAATGAGTGAACACAAGAAAATATACCTAAAGATTCATGCTTAGAGCATCTAAACCAGTATGAATCAACCAACCGGCAGTACTGGATTGAATCATGCAGCAATGAAACCTGCATACATCACATCACCCCAGAGACAAAGATAGACTGCATAATATAGAAATGCATCAGCTCCCCTCTAAAAAAAAAAGGTCCAGATGAACCAACTATGTGCACAAAATTATGGCCATGGTCTTCCAGGATGACAAAAGCATTCTGTAGATGGATTTTCTCCCTACAGGTGGACAACCAATGCCGCTCATTATAACAACACACTATACACAGTGCGAGAAGCTGTTTGAAGAAAGATACCAGAACAGCTCAACCTGGTGTTACCATCCTCCATTACAGTGCAACACCCCACACAGCCCAGACAGCCACACATTGGTTCAAGTGGTAAGGATGGAGAGTATCGCATGATCCACCAAACAGTCCAGACATGACATCCTACGATTTTAATCATTCTGGGTTTCTCAAAAAGTCTTTGGACGAACATCAGCTGAAGAGTGATAATAATAATATTGCAGCAAAGGTGATCAACCAACTAAATGCACTTTATTCATATTTCATTGCTAAGGGCTTTGGCTTACTAGTTCCCATTGGAACAAATGCTTCAGTACAGGCAGTGACCATCACAAAAGTAGTGTGCATATCTACATGTGTACATATGTGTGTTAGTAAAATCTGTTTGTAGCATCACCTGCAGTGTCACAGCAGCATTTTGTACCTAACTTGTTGAACATCACACATATGTTTTGTCATGCATGTGGAAAGCTTCACATACTTCCTGTTCTTAACAGTTTGGGGGACAGGAGACCAAACAGATGTCTTGAATACAAATTCAGGTTTAAAAAACAATGTAGTGTATTTACAAGTATACAGATAACATGATTGATATGCTTCTCACTGTATTATCATACTTATTTTTTCAGTTCATTCACTTTCAGTTCCATTTTGTTGTTAGCGTTTGTAATTACACTACTGTGTATATAATGAGAAAAAGGTGAACAGTAACTAATAAAAGCCGAGTAATAGAAGTATGTCTTTACCCAGTAACAGTAAAAGAACTGAGTGTGTGATTCACATGAGATAAGGAGAAAACACATAAGGTACACTAAAGCATACATAAATTATTCCACATGCAGTCTGCATACCAGTCTGTTTCTGATGTGTAAGAAAACTTTTGAAGTCTGTGGTGGTCCCTGTGCAATTTCAGGGAAACTCGCTGCTTCAGTAGCTGTCATCGTCTCAAAAGGTAATCGACTCTGACATGCAGATCGTTCCAAACCTGGGGAATCATACAAGCACAACATAATATGATACAATATGTTGACATCACCACCAAATGTAAGCAGAGCATAGCTAGTATCAAATATTTGATACTTTAAAAAAAAACCTAGCAACAGCAATAGAATAATTGTGAAATTAAGATCCAAAGATGAAGCAAAAACACACACTATCTGGAGCAGTGAATTTATTTTTTTTTTTGGGGACAGAATTTAAAATATACCAAGCCTAATATTATTTTCATAACTTGTGTAAGGGTCAAAGGTGAGAGGAAGTGTACACTTAAAGACAAGAGACGTGCATGTGCATGTACAGGAGAAGGAATAATGTGCTCCTGTGTACAGTACATAGATCTTGATGTAAAATGGCTAGGGATGTGAATGTACAGGCTCAGGAGAGAGATGGTTGTGCCCATGTGTACAAAAACTTGTATAGATCTTGACATAATACAGGATGTGTCAAAACAGCAGACGGTTTTTTAAATTAAATAATTTTTTAAGACAAAGTGGAAAAATAATATTAACACTATCAGGTGCATTCCGTGTCCATGAGAATTCATCTCAGTCATCATTGTTGGAATATGACACCTGTATATAACAGCCACAGCATTCAGTGCACTCCTGCAGTCGTGATGGAAAGGCTGTCATAACATGCTGTAGCATTTCCTTGGGGATCACTTGCATACACTGCAAAATTCGCTGTTTTAAGTCAGCAGTATTGGCAGGACATGTTTTGTACACCTTGCTTTTAACATAGCCCTGGAGGAAGCAGTCTGGTACTGCATGGTCAAGTGAGCGGGTGGGCCAGATGATTTGCCCAAAATGAGAAATGAGTCTGCCCGGAAACACTGTCCTGAGGATTTGCATAGAAATTTCTGCTGTGTAAGCAGCTGCTCCATCTTTTTGGAACTACAGCAAATCTTGCTGATGAGAATGTAACCCACTGCGCAGAAATGTTCCCAGCATGACTTTGTACCGCTCTGCATTCACAGTTACTGTACACCCCTTCACATTCTCAAAGCAATAAGAACCAGTAATGCCATGAGAAGAAACTGCACACCACACTGTTACTTTTGTACTATGCAGAGGATGTTGGTGAAGTTCACGTGGGTTAATGGAGCCCAGTAGTTACACTTCTGTTTATTCACATGGCCAGGCACATGGAAATGAGACTCATCTGGCATTAGTAAGTGTTCACTATTACGCTATTGTTTTTCACCAAGTCCAAAATTCAATGCAAAAATGTAGTCGGCTCACCATGTCCCATTCACTATGTTCTGAGCAACTTGGATTTGTATGCATGCTAATACAAATCCTTGTGAAGAATTTAGCAAATGCTGCATTTGTTTAAGCAAAGTGCGAGAGCATGCCAACTAGATGACTTGCACAGACTTCACACCATGCCGTCCCTTACCCACTCAACATTGTCAGGTGTAGCTGCCAAAAAGGGATGTCCTTGTGGTTTACTGTCATTCATTGATCCTTCTTGATGCCATTTCGACACCCACAATAGCACAGTATTGTGGCTAGGAGCATCACATCTTTGAAACTGCTGATGGAAACCATGGTATGTAGCTGTAACGGACCCTGTTTTGATAAACAATTCCACTGTCGCAATTCGGTGTTGCACTGACCAGTGCTCCATCTCAACTAAATTCCAAACAGCGCTATATGTGATGACAGTCAGTACAAAAGCAGCACATACCTGGCACGCTGGTTTTCAAATTTCAAAAACCGTCAGGTGTTTCTGACACACCTGTATGTTCATAAAAGCTGTTCGATCTACACTAGAACTGACAACTTTTCACATTCTCCTATATCAAATATCAATACATTTCATTCACTAATTCGTGAGTTGCTTTATGTATACAGACAAACAGACCCACAGCACAAATTTAGGAAATGGCTTTAAAGAACTGTAAATACATGTAAAACTATGACAGTCATTCTACAGGTCATGTAATGTTACATATACAGCTCTTGTTAATAAATTAGCATGTTATTACTCCCTCATTAAACAAGCCTCCAAATGGTGTAACCTGTGACATAGTATATAGGCCTTACCAAGATGTTCTTGTCTTTCTAAATACCATGCACTTTCATGGTGCATGTATAAATGTCATTTCACTTATGCCCCTAAGAAAAGTAGGGCCTTCCCCTGCACCAATTTTCAAGAAACTCACAAATTGCCATTAGTATTATATTCATATCACATACAACCAAATTTCATCCAAATCAACAATAAATGCAAAAAATACATACAGCACTTTATTTACACCCACAAGTAAAGTATGGGTTTCACTGTACTGATTTAAACAATACTCATTATTAATCAGTAAGAATTTGTGGATATCTCCAGGAATAAATATTATCCAGATTTGTCAGGTTATGTAGAAAGTATGGGACAAATTTTATTTACATCCTTAATAAAGCACACCTTTCAATACACAATTTTTACAAAGCTTACAACTGTTCAATGGCATGGCATGAAGATTTGTCCAAATCAGCGCTAATAATGTAGAAAATATAGGCAAATTTTTATTATGAAAGTCACTGCTCTGATTTTTATAAAACTCACAATTACTCAATGCCATTACATGAGATTTTATACATCAAATGTCACCCACATTGGTTAAGAAATATGGAAAGTATTGATGACCTTGGACCGTCTCTGTGGTCTAGTGGTCAGAGTTTCTGGCTACAGATACAGAGGTCTCGGGTTCGATTCCCGGCGCTACCAGATTTTCTGAGTGGCAGTGGGTCTGGAACGGGGTACACTCAGCCTCATGAGGTCAAGTGAGGAGCTACTTGAATAAAATAATTAGCGATCCAGGTTCGGTAAACAGAGATTAACGGCCATGGGGATCCGTTGCGCTGACCACGTGACACCCCTCTATCCGCAAAAGTTGGCACTAGCTTCGCTGACTGGCGGCGGCCGCTCTGTCGGCCAAAGCCCTGTAGGGTTGTAGCGCCACTGGATTTTATTGATGACCTTGTGATACTGGGAATGACTCTATTACTGAAAGCTGCACACTATGAAAACTACCTAGAACCCTTCACAGGTCTTACACCACTGAACTAGAAGAGACCTGCAATACTAAATTGCTCCTTATGGAATCTGGCAGTTAGGTAATTGACTTTGGCAGGAACATACAGCCTCCATCTTCAGAAGATGGTGACAGTATGTTCCTCCAAAGCTCTGATATCTAGCTACCAAAATATAATGTGTCTTAACCCAGAAGACTACAATATAAATTTTCATTACTGTAAAAACATCACAAGTCCCAACAGTAACTCAGTTTACCAGTTGGATCATCCTGTTTCGAACCTGGTTCCACTTCTTCGTCCTTCTCAGGCTTTATTGCACTGATTGGAGCAGCAACTGTATTTGCAGGTGGCATTTCTGTCGACAGTGAAGTTTCCTTATTTAGTATTTCTAGAATAGACGTCACCATCTTTTCTAGAGTTGCAGTACTCCCTGCTTTAGACCTCTCAGATGCATCTGAAACATCTTCCTCATCCAGCAGCTGACTGTACTTGTTCTCCATCTCACGATATTCAACCTCAAGAAATCAACAATGGCATGAAAGTTACCACAAATTACTAAAATAAAATAGGGTCCAACATAAGTTAAGGGCATAGATTCCCAATATCTGTATGACTACATGAAATACAGGTATTTAATTAAATTATTCTTTCCCTCTGCTGCCATTCTCATATATTTTTCTCACTCCACCATTTCTGCACTTCTTCATTCCACCCTAACATTTGTTGATAGTGTGGTTAGTTACAGGGCAAGACTTTGCAAACTGTTCTGCATAACAGTGAGATTCTGTCAGAAGTTTTCCAGAGTGGGATTTCAAAATGAACAACTATCTATAAAGTAAGTTCCAATTAAAAAGAAGTGCATCCACAGCATTATTGTGTAATACATATACATCACTCAATATATGTGATGCGAATGGCAATCAGCCATCAGTGTTCAAAAGCCCAAATGTAATGTATACATGTACTAGCACATTCCTTGTGCTTTCTTAGATTACTTTGTAATCAACTTAATTATGCTAGTTTTAGATTGATACTATAACCAGAACCATACATTCTTGTTATAAGAGAAGCAGATGTAAATAACTCTCAATTACTTTTACAAACCTTTGTGTGTCACGCACGTGTACTGCTCTATACCACATAATTACCATACAATGTGTAAACTAACCTCTAAACGGCCTAAAACTGAACGTGAAGACAAGTAAAAAAACTAGCACATCATTTTTCAGTCTGTCATCTAATAACAACTCGACTAAGCACATAAACGACGTATTAAGAACCGGAGAATTTGCCGCCATTAGTGATATATACACATGAGCAACTGATTTACATGTAATATGTACGTACTTAAGATGAACGCAGTATCTCAGTAACGTGACATCAATATACACCATGTTCAGATAGTCTGACGGTCAAAACATTATTAAGAAAAGTAAATACCTTTCCTTTGTTCCTACGACTCATTCTCCTACCTTCCTCTCCCGCGCAACTGATTTACATGTAATATGTACGTACTTAAGATGAATGCAGTATCTCAGTAACGTGACATCAATATACACCATGTTGAGATAGTCTGACGGTCAAAACATTATTAAGAAAAGTAAATACCTTTCTTTTATCCCTACGGCTTATTCTCCAAAAGTCTTCTACCCCTTCCACTCCGTCCTACACAACAACGCTTTCGGCTTGTCCGGCGGCAACTGTACACCACACCACCCCTTTCGACTTCTCGCGCGTCCAGGCTGACCACCACACCCCTCCTTCCAATCTCCAAGCATGGATGCCTGCGATCAAGATCTGCTATGGGATACGAAACTCCTTCGAGCTGGTCTTTCGTCACTGCACTCGGATTCATACTGACATACAAAATACAGCCAAGTACAGAGGTATCACATACATAAAAACGACACTCATTACCTCACCAGAGGAAAGATCATACGTTTCAAAGTCAAAGGCTACGCAACTAATAATTTGAAATCCCACTATTTATGTCCACACTGCCTTCTCTCTGCTTACGTTTCCTACCTCACACATGCATAGAACAGCTTCGATAAAACTAGTACAGGAAATCGTCAGAGAGCGCTAATCAATTTCGAATGGTACGTGGAAGTAGGACGTTTAAGTGTTAACACTATGGAAACACGAAACGCTACAACACTGGAATTAAGTAAAGTAGGTAATGCGAGATTATATAAATACTACTGAGGATTAATTACGACGCTGCAAATGTGTTCGTAGAAACGAGAAGACATCGAGTACATCAGATAGGCACTTGTAGTGTAGACATTGGAAGAGACGGCCATATCGTTCACCTGTTATCATAACATTTGGCTTCTTTCTCCTTTGGAGATACAGTACAGATCTGTTTATGATCCACAATTGCCCACTAATTTGTCAGTACCGTCTATTCTCCAGGATATGATGACATCCCTACGATTCTAAAAATACGCTCTCCCTACATGATCTGACCTTTAAATTATATATGCAATTAAGTTCTTTCTATGGTATTTTTTCTGACAACCTAAAATATGCTATTATGAACCCATTATATCAAAATGGTAACAAACATGATGTGTCTAATTACAGGCCAGTATCAGTTCTAACCTCCGTTTCAAAAATTCTCAAAATGTAATGCAATCAAGAATTCTGAGACATTTAACTAAATTAATATTTTAAGTACTGAACAATAAGGATTTAGAACAAAATTCGAGATAGACAATGCTAATTATATATTGACAACTGAAATCCTAAATGCTGTGAATAATACATTAATAGTAGGAGGAATATTTTGTGATGTAGAAAAGGCATTTGACTGCGTTAATCATAACATATTATTAGCGAAATTGAAATTTAATGGACTGGTAGGTGTTCACACAAGGGAAAATTTTGTGTCTTTGTGTTTTTTATTCATATTAATTATTGCATGTCACGTATCTCTTTATTCCGCCATGTTGTGCAATTCTCGTACCAAGGTCAGATGCATGTAATTGTACCCACTATGTGACGTCATATGGAATGTTATGGAGAGACTTCGTTCAGGAAGACACCTGACGCTGTTTTTGCATAGCGTGCACATGTGCAGAAAAGGGGCTGCAATGTTTTGCAAACCGACGCGAGTGTCGCTGTTGTCGTGGTTTCCGGAAAGACCCACAATACAACAGGCATCGTCTTCAACATGTGTCGTTCCCACAATGCATTTCGCATTACACACCCAATCGGAATAT
>Ga0209755_10004368_pt1 | contig 16776 bp, 15 predicted proteins | sample TergutCo191P1_FD_187301 | JGI IMG/M metagenome (GOLD analysis project Ga0209755, IMG submission 187301) | Cornitermes sp. P1 segment gut microbial communities from Petit-Saut dam, French Guiana - Co191P1 (SPAdes) (version 2) | ecosystem: Host-associated > Arthropoda: Insects > Digestive system... | reverse complement strand
CATAGGCGCGGCAGCCACCCCCGCCACTGCCACGCTGCATTTGTCGGTGGGGATGAGGATTTTCTTGGCGCGGCTGCGGGATATTGCCTTGGCCATTTTGGGGCTGACCTCGCCGTGCATGGCGTTGGCGAAGGCGATACCCACCACGCCCAGGATGGCATCCACCATGGCGGCGTTATAAATTACGGCGTTTTCGCCGGTGGCGGCGTAGTCTGCGCCGGCTTTTAGCATCGCCGTTGTAGCGATGGCATTTGTGCCCACGGCAATAATTTCTGCCCGAATGGGGCTGGTTTTTATTTTCTCGATAAGGGCTTTGCCAATGCCGCCGCCCATGCCGTCGATGATTAGAATTTTCATACAAATCACTCCATTTTTGCGCAGTATATCATTTTTATGGTACATTTACGCAAATTGAATTCGGAGGTGTATTATGCGAGGATTTAAAACCGTACCGCCGCCGCAAAAATTTATGGACTTGAGTGAGATACATATCAACTACGGCATCATGGGCGTAGTTGCATATGGATGCAAAATGACCGACGGCGCGCCCGAAGGGGGCTACGTGGTAGCCGTACAAGAGGGAAAAAGCGCGAAGGATATTAAAGAATATTTGCGCCAGTTTAAAAAACGCTTTCCCGAAAAAGCACCCGCTTGTTATATGCGCGTGCCCATTTTCGCCCAAGACCGCGCCATGGCGTATGTCTACGACCTGGGCGACGGCGACGGCGAAAAAAAAGCCCTGCCCAAACTGGAGGCCAAAAAGCCGACCGAGTCCGAACGGCTGGTATCTATGATACCCGATGATATTATGGCGAAAATGATTTCCACGGCCTTTAAACGCGATGAATAATCCGCTGACGCAACACCCCGACTACCCGCGCGAAACCGCCCACCTGACCAAGGTGCTGACTTATCTTTCCAAGGAAATTCCCCAAATTTCCCGGCAGAAAGAGGAGCTGGACGCGCGGGTTTCGTATGCGTTGGCGCATATGAATGTGGACAACCCCGAATCCTACAGCGAGCTGACCGTCAGCCTAAGCCTGCTGGGCGGGTGGAAAACCCACCTGCGGCAGATGGAATATGCCCAAGCCAAGCCCTACTTCGCCCGGGTAGATTTTGACGGCGGCACGCACTACATCGGCAAAATGACGTTGTTACAAGGGCTGGACGTCCTCATCACCGACTGGCGCGCGCCGCTGGCAACCCTGTACTACGAGGGGCGCATCGGCAAAGCCGCCTACGACTGCCCCGACGGTCACATTGAAGGCGAGCTGACGCTAAAACGCCAGTACCAAATCGAAAACGGCGTGCTGGAAAATTTCATGGACATCGACGTTACCGCCAGCGACACCTTTTTGCAAGCCGCGCTGGGCGCAAGCAAAGACCGCCGCCTACGTGACATTGTCACCACCATCCAAGCCGAGCAAAACCGTATAATTCGTGCGCCTTTGCGCGCGCCGCTTATCGTGCAGGGCGCAGCGGGCAGCGGCAAAACGACCATTGCGCTGCATCGCATCGCCTATTTGCTGTACAACCACGCGGACACATTGAAGCCCGCCAAGGTGATGATTCTCGCGCCCAGCCGCTATTTTTTAAGCTATATTTCCGATGTGCTGCCTGAATTGGGCGTAGACGAAGTGGCGCAAACCACCTTTGCCGACTACGTGGCCGATGTGCTGGAATGGAACGCGAAAAAACATCCTATAGCCTCTCCATTAGCGGCGTTGACCCAGTCAATCAACGAGAAAAGCCTGCTGACCCCGCGAATGCAAGCCGCCGGGTGGAAAGGGTCGCTGAAATTCGCCGAAGTAATTCGCCGCTACCTGCGGCACATTGAAACGGAATTGCTACCCGCCGAGGATTTCGCCATCGAGGACTTGACCCTGTTCCCGCGGGAGCGAATAGTCAAACTCTTCACCGAAACCTACACCTACCTGCCCACCAACAAGCGCGCCGCCGAGATTGAAAAATACCTGACCTCTACAGTCAACCGCCAATTACCCCGCATCCGCGCCAACATCATGGCAATTTTCAACAAGCATATGGAAAAAATCCGCACCCTCATGCCCGAGGACACCCCCCGCCGCCGCGCACGCTTCACCGCCGTCATCGAAAAACGCGACAACATGCTGAAACAGCTACAGGAAAAAGCCAAACCCACCCGAAAAAAATACCTGCGCGCGTTCAAACTAAAAACCGCGCTGACCTATTACAATGCGCTGTTTACCACGCCGGGCCTGCTGGAGGCGCTGGCCGACGGGCTGTTCTCCCCCGCCGAGTGCCGCATTCTTGCCATGTTGCAGCCCACCCTTGAACCGGAGGACTTGCCGCCGCTGCTTTTCATGCACAAACACCTGTTCGGCATGAAAGAGGACATGCAGCATGTGGTCATTGACGAGGCGCAGGACTACAGTCCGTTTCAATTTTTGGCACTGCGCGAGGCGCTGCCCGCCGCGTCGTTTAGCATCTTCGGCGATTTACACCAAGGGATGCTGGCGCATAAGGGCATAAACGACTGGGCGGAGATTTTGCCCATTTTCGACGCTCAGCCCGACGCCGTGTTAAAACTGGCGCAAAGCTACCGCACCACCATTGAAATTATGGACGCCGCCAACCCGGTTATTATGCGGCTGTACCCCGATGGGGCGATGCCCGCCGTGCCGCTGGCCGTGCCCGTGATTCGGCATGGTGCGCCGGTGGTTTGGCGGACGTTGAATGCGACTGATGATTGTGTGCAGGCCATTTCCGATGAAATAACCGCCGCCCAAGACGCCGGCTGCCACTCCATCGCCATTATCTGTAAAACCGACGCCGACTGCCAAAAACTACACGCCGAATTAAAATACCCCCGCATCTCCGAAACCGAAACGGATTATGCCGGGGGCGTGCTGATTTTGCCTGTTTATCTAGCGAAAGGGTTGGAGTTTGATGCGGTAATTATCACCGACGCCGCGCAGTACACCGACCATCCGCTGGATGTAAAACTGCTGTACATCGCCATGACGCGGGCGTTGCATCGGTTGGTAGTGCTGTCACTGTTCGTTATGCCCAAACAACAAATGCAACCATGTAACGATACCCGCGTGCGACACCCGGCGCATCATCTTCTTGAACAGCCGGGTATTTGAAAGGAAAGTCTGCTAGCCCCTTTATACAATATCGGAAAACACTTCTTCAAACTCCCGCATGGGTGTGTTGGCGGCGATGTCTCTGTCTACTTTTGCAAGCATTTGCCCCAACTTATTTCGCGCCATCATTCTTTGGTATGTTTCGACACTCATTACAACCAAGTCGGCTTCGCCGTTTTTTGTCAGCAAAACAGGCGCACAAGATTCGCGACAGTGTTTTGAAAATGAATTATAATTATGGCGTATACTGGTCGAGGGCTTTACATCGGGCATGAATGCAACCATAAAATCACCTTCCGAAAGTCATTATTGTGTCAATATTGTATCATATATATTTAATGCAAACCAACAGTTGTGCAATAAATAAAAAGCTGATACAATGCCGACAATTAAATACACCGCAACGTCCATAAAGTGTTTAGCCGCACTTTATGGCGAGTGTAGGGATGCATGACTCATCACCTACAAACACAAGGTAAACCCCGTCGTCGCAGTAGGGCAAGTATACACATTTTCATCTGTAGTCGCAATGAAATTGTAGGCGTACTTCCTATTGTGGCAAGAATTGGGCGTACCACTGTGTAAGCGTCGATTATTTGGCGTGTAGGTGGTGACGGTAAAGCCATGAAAATGGCCGTCCGTCATCCCTTACACGCCTTTTATTTTGTGCAAACGCGCAAAACAACCGGGGTGTGGCGCGAAAGCTGCGTCATCCCTCGGGGGAAAAGGCAGCCTAATGGAGGGGCTTATGATACTTGACAAATTTCACCCGCAACTCGAAAATTTTAGCGAGGCTGAAAAAAGCAGATTAGACACAGGACTTTGTGCAAAATGTGGACATGACACTTTTAAAGTAGAAACAAATGTACAATGCAAAATAACGGGCGTAGCAATGGATTTTTTACGTTGCCTAGCAGCGGACTGTAACGAAACATATTACAAAAAGATGTTTCATCCTCAAAGGATTATTTATTGGTAAATGAATAAAAAAACTACACCAACTTTCCATAATCCTGTCCGCCATAAAAAAAGTGATGCACAACTACAACCCCATGGTCATAAATTTTGTACAGCATAACATAATTTTTTATAACAGCCCTGCGATACCCTTCCCGTTGCAATCGTGGGTCGCGGCATTCTTCAAAAATGTAGGGATTATATTCCAGCCGGTCATAACATTCGTAAACTTCCTTAACAAAGTTGGCGGCGGCTTGGGGTGCATCCAAATCGTTGGCAATATAGGCGAGAATTTTATCTAATTCATATTCAGCGTTGTCAGAAATGTCAACGCTATACATTATACTTTTCCCGAAGCCACTGAAGTGACGTTTTTGCATTTTTTGTACGTCCGGCGGCAGTGCCGGCTTCTGATTCTGCCAATTTGGCGTATATGTCATGCATGAACAATTTTTCTTGGTACATTTCCATGCTCATGATGACCATATCACCATACCCATTTTTTGTTACAAAAATAGGCTCGTGCGCCTCGTGACACATTTGGGAAATGGCACTGGTATTTTTCAAATCGCGGATTGGAATAATTTGCGGCATATGACCACGCTCCTTCGTGGCATTATTATCCCATAATTGTATAGGGTTATCAAGAAGCTACCCTATCAACAACTGCGCTATGTAGAGCATCATAAACCCCGGCACGCCCAGCACCCCTACCACCAGCGTGGTAACGAGGTTGATGCCCACCGCCAGCCCAATGGCGGCCAGTGCGGCGTTGGCTGCCAGCATTCCCCCTGCGCCCAGCAGCATGTTGCGCCCTACTTTTAGCAGCCATTTGAATTGCCGCGTGTACAGCAAAAAGGCGGTAAAGCCAATGCCCAGCGCCGCCAGTATACCGGTAAAAACGTCCATATTATCCCCCCGTTATTCTCCAAACACGATGCCTTTAGTTTTTAGTTGATTGTGGTAATATTTGTACTTTAATTCCAGGGCTTTCCGCTCGAAGATTAGTGCGTCTACCAGCACATCGTCCGTTATATGGTCGAATCGGCTATGTAGACTAGCCAATTCCGACTTGGCGCGCTCCAGCCCTTGGATTAGTTCCATGTCCTCGCGGGTGATTTGCACCTTCGCGGGCCTGCGCAGAAAATTGAAAAACGACCGTTGCTGCGGAATTGCTTGCGTCATAAAAATGCTCCTTTGTATTAAAATAGCCATGCTTCTATGTATATCATAGTCAAGCATGGCCTTTTTTATTCCTTAAATTGGAAATTTATCCGATGCGCCAGTAATTCACGTACAGCAAGATGCTGTTGGGCGTGGGCATTACATCGCTGTATACCCGCGTGGTCGTCAGTACAGCCGAATGGCGGAACGCCAGCCCCAGCACGGGCACGCGCTCGGCGAAGGCGTGTTGGAAAAGCGAATGCGCCGCCGTAAATGCCGCCTCGGTAGCCGCCACACGCGTTGCGGTGAATAGGCTTTCCAGCGTGGTATCATGGGGAAAAAGGAACGAGAAGTTGGGCACGAAATTTAATTCCACCCAGCCGATGAACAGGTCATACGACCCTTCGTGCAGGCGATACAAAAAATAATACGCCGACACCGCGTGTACTTCGCTGTAAATGCCCAGCGAATCCAGCCCCGCCGCCAGCCGATGCGCCATGGCGGTGCGTTCGGGGCTGTCTTGGTTTACCAGGATTATCCACGGGGCGGTATAATCACGCGGGACGTCGCGCAGCAGCACCCGCGCGCGCAAGGGGTCGTACTCGAAGCCGCGCGCCGTCGGGTCGGCGAACCAACTGTACGGATGCACCGGCGTGGCGGCGCGCACCGCATGGTGCAGGTACAGGGTTTCCACCGCTTCGTCCACATTAAATACCTGGGCAATGCCCTGCCGCACCTCCATGTCATGGAAAATAACGCGGGAATAATTAAAACCGATAAATTCAAAGTACATGGCGGGGAATGGCTGCGCGCGCACCACCCCGGCGGTGGGGTTGCGCACCCAGTCGGGCAACGGCATTCGGTACGCATCAACCAGCCCGCGCCCAAAGGCATACAAATCTACCTGCGTACCGGGCGAAAACAATATCTCGACCTGTTCAATGACGGGCAGCGTGCGGAATGTATGCGGGTTGCGCACCAATTGGATGGATTGCAGCGGGACGGTATCGTGGAATTCAAACAGCCCGTTCCCCAGGGGGGTCATGTTGCGCTGGCTGCCGGGCAGTGTTTCGTGCAAATAATAATGCCGCGGAATGAGGGGAAAAAGCAGCGAAAACGCCGCCGCCGGATTCGCCTCGTGGAAAAAAATATGCGCGGTTCGGTCGTCAATACGCATCACCGAGGCGATGTTTTGCACGCGGGCGCGGTATATCGCATCGGCGGGGGCGCTGCGCAGTACGTCAATGGAGAAAATGAGGTCGTCCGAAGTCACGGGCAGGCCGTCGCTCCATATGGCGTCGGGGCGGATGCTTACCTCCACCATCGTAAAATCCAGCGAAAAATCCAGCGTTGCCAAATTCCCCACGGGGCGCAACTGCTCGTCCAACACGGCAAGCGGCTCGAAAAGCAGCCCCAGCACCCGCGCCACCGAAGGGTCGCGGTTCAGCAAGGGGTTCAGCGTCTGCGGAAAGCGCATCGACAGACGCAGCACGCCGTCGTCCTCCCAGTCAATTTCCCGCACGCCCATATCGGGCAGGCGCGGGTCGGGGGCATAGGGCAGCTCGTACAATTCAAATAAAATGCCGCTGATGTCGGGCAACAACAAGACATCTTCCGCCAAGGGCGCGCACGAGGTTAAAAAAAATAATGCGAAAATTATCAGTAATTTTTTCACAATATAAACCTACCTATAAAACCGTAATAAAAAGGCATACACCCGCTGATTGAACCGCACGCGGTTTATGTAATGATACGTTTCTGCGAAGGGAATGGACGCCAACGTGCGCCCATCGGGGGAAATTTCCGGGTTGCTCAGCCAATTTTGTACATTGCCCTGCCCGGCGTTGTAGGCCGCCAGCGCCAATGCCAATTCGCCGTCGAAGCGGTTCAGCAGCCAATTTAAATAATAGCTGCCCAGCGCGATGTTGACCGCGGGCTGCCATACATCTTCCGGCTGGAAATTTTCCATGCCCATTAGCCCCGCCACCCACTGGGCGGTTTCGGGCATGAGTTGCATCAGCCCCTGCGCCCCCACAGGCGACTGCGCCTGCGTGCGAAAGCTGCTCTCCGCCATGATAACCGCCATCACCCACGAGGGGTCAATGTCCCCCGCGTGGGCGCGCACATACGCCAAATGACGCACGGGAAAACGCATCCGCACGCCCACCACCCCTACCCCGCCCGCCAGTATCATTACCAGCAGGCCCAGTAGCAGCCATTTTTTCAGCCAAGGCTTTTTCATTTTGTGTCGTACCAACTTTCTCCGCTGTGGACGTCGGCCACCAGCGGTACGTCTAACTGCGCCGCGCTTTCCATTTCGGTGCGCACCAGCGCTTGCACGGCCTCTACTTCATTATGCGGGACTTCTAATAATAATTCGTCATGCACCTGCAAAATAAGCCGCGCGTCCAGTTTTTCAGCTTGCAACCGCGCCGCTACGCGAATCATGGCGATTTTTATTAAATCTGCCGCCGTGCCTTGAATAGGCATGTTCATGGCAACCCGCGCGCCAAACTGCCGGATATTATGGTTGTGCGATTTTAACTCTGTTAGCGCGCGCCGCCGCCCAAACAGCGTGGTGGCGTAACCCGTTTCACTGGCGCGGGTTACGCAGTCATTCATAAACGCCTTCACCTTCGGGTATTGGGCGAAATACCCTTGGATATAATCCTCCGCTTCCCACTGGGGAATGCCCAAGTCATCCGCCAGCCCAAACGCCGAAATGCCGTACACAATGCCGAAATTCACCGCCTTGGCGTTGCTGCGCTGCTCGGGCGTCACCGCCTCGGGGGCGATGCCCAGCACCTGCGACGCCGTTAGCCGATGAATGTCTGCGTTCTCGCGAAATGCCTGTATCAGCACGGGGTCGCCGCTCATGTGCGCCAGCACCCGCAATTCAATTTGGCTATAATCCGCATCCACGAAAACGCACCCCGCCTTGGGCACAAACGCTTTGCGCAGCTCGCGCCCCATTTGCGTGCGCACGGGAATGTTTTGCAAATTGGGCTCGGCGCTGGATAGCCGCCCCGTTGCCGTCAGCGCCTGCCGAAACGTAGAATGAATGCGCGATGTCTCCGGGCGTATCAGCGGCAACAACCCATCAATGTAGGTCGATTTTAACTTCGCGTAGGTGCGGTATTCCAGCACCAGCCCGATGATGGGATGCAGTGGGCGCAGCTTCTCCAGCACATCCGCCGCGGTGGAATAGCCCTGCTTCGTCTTTTTGCCCCCGCGCAAGCCCAGTTTTTCAAACAAAATGCTGCCCAGCTGCGACGGCGATTGGATGTTAAATTCCTGCCCTGCCTCTTCATATATTTTAGCCGTTAATTCGGCCATTTTATCCGCCATGGCGTCACTATTTTGCGTCAGGATGCCGCGGTTTACGCAAATGCCTATCTGCTCCATGTCCGCCAGCACCATGGACAGCGGCAATTCGATGTCATGGTACAAGGCGCGCTGCTCGGTCATTTGCCGGCGCAAAATGGGCACGAGGCGTGCCAGCGCGTAGGCGTTTGCACTCGCATAATCGCTTAGCGCCTGGGGCAGCAAATCGGAGAAGGATTTTTTATCTGCTGCGCGCTTGCCTTTGTTGGCGAGGAGGGATTCTTCGGTGGGCAAAGTTTCGCCCAGGTGCGTAAATGCCAGCTCGTCCAGCGTTTTTTCTGCGTTCAGCGCGTCATAGGCGTAGGCCGCCAGCATCGCATCAAATACAAAATTGTTCACCTGAATGCCCAGCGCGCGGAAGTGCCGGCGCTCTTTTTTTGTATCATGGGCTATTTTGGGTACATCGCACTCCAGCCATGCCTTCGCCAAGTGAACGAATTCGGCGGGTATATAATAGGAAGAAAGTCCTGCGGTGGTGATGGCAATACCCGCCAGCGTGTCCGCCTCCCACAAAGCGAAAAAGCTTGTCTCCTGCGGGTCGTTGGCTAATTGGGCGAATAGTTTTTCCGCTTCGGCGGCAGTTTCGATGATTTGCGTGGTCAATTTCGGCGCGTGGGTGGAGGGCGTGCTTGCCGCTTCGCCGCCCCCGCCGCCCGCGTTCGTGGCAAAACGCCGCACCAGCTGCTTTAATTCCAGCAGCTTGGCTTCTTCCAGCGCGTCGGCGTTCCATATGTCGGCCACGCGGTTGCGCGCCAGCTCCACGGGCACGTCGGTGACAATGGTCGCCAACATCTGCGAAATACGAGCCTGCTCCGCGAATTCCGCCAAATTCTCCGACGCTTTTTTGGGCTTTATTTCTGCGGCGTGGGCGATGGCGTTTTCCAGCGTGCCGTAGGCTACGATAATTTTCGTGGCGGTGACTTCGCCAATGCCGGGCACGCCGGGGATGTTGTCCGACGAATCGCCCATCAGCGCCTTCACGTCGATATACGCGGCGGGTGACACGCCAAACTTCGCCAGCACATCCGCCGCGAAGTAGGTTTCCACCTCTGTTTTGCCCGCCTTTGTTTTGGGCAGGCGGATGCATATCGTGTCGGTTGCCAGTTGCAGCAAGTCCTTATCCCCCGACACGATGACGGGGTGCAGCCCCTCTGCCTGTGCGCGCACCGCCAGCGTGCCGATGATGTCGTCTGCCTCGTAGCCCGCGCATTCGGCGGCGGGCAGGTTCATTTTCGCCAGCAGGTTTTTCAGCGTAGGCACTTGCTCGCGCAGCTCGTCGGGCATGGTGCGCCGCGTGCCCTTGTACGCACCGTACCGCTCGTGCCGGAAAGTCGGCACGGGCAAATCCCACGCCACGGTAACATAGGCGGGCTTTTCTTCGTCCAAAAACCGCGTCAGAATATTCATGAAACCAAAAATCGCGCCTGTATGCACCCCCGACGCCGTTGTTAGCGGCGGCAGCGCATAAAAAGCGCGGTTTAAAATGCTAAAACCATCTACCAGCAGTATCTTTTCCACGACAAACCACTCCCAGTAGGAGATTTTTGACGCAGTATACCACAAGCCGTAAAAATGTGGTGCGTTTATGTAAAACTTTTGTAAAGCTAATTGACTTTCATCCGCGCTAAAACTAACATCTCCTACGTAGCGCAATGCGCACCCCGTTTCACGGGCTTGGGGCAACCCCCCATACGAAAGGAGCATGACAAAATGAGGCGAATCAAAACGATTCTAGCCATGGTGTTGGTGTTGGCAATTGCCGCCGCAACTACCCCCCTTGCCGCACTGGCAAACACGCCGGACGGCAGCACCACCATCACAATTTTCCACACAAATGACATGCACGGTCGGTTTGTACGCGGCATGGAATTTAATTCCCACGCCGAAACCATTGGCGTAGAGTACATTGCATCCGTAGTTGCGGCTACGGAAAACGCCTTGCTGTTAGACGCGGGCGACACCTTCCACGGCACACCTTTTTCCGTTTTCAGCGAAGGCCTTGACCCCGTTCGTTTAATGAACGCCGCCGGCTATCATTTTATGGCGCCCGGCAACCACGATTTTAACTTCGGTTTAAACCGCTTGCTGCAATTGGAAGAAGCCGCCGACTTCGGCATTTTGGCTGCCAATGTTTTTTGGACGCATGATGGCTCGTTGGTTTTCCGTCCGTATACTACGATGGAAATTGCGGGCTTTACTTTTGGCTTCTTTGGGCTGGCTACGCAAGACACGCCCGAAGTTACCCACCCCAACAATGTGGCGGGCATCACCTTTGGCTGCCCCATTGCGGCGTCTGCGCAAGCCGTTGCATCCTTGCAAGCGCTGAATGTTGACTTCATCGTGGGCATTGCGCACATCGGCTACCATCCCATTCAAGATGTAGCGCGCGCAGTTGACGGCATTCATCTCATCGTTGACGGGCACAGCCACACGCTGCTGGAAGAAGGCATGTGGGTGAACGACACCCTGATTGTACAAGCCTTCGAGCATGGCCGCCGCCTTGGCCGCGTTACGATTACCTTCGCCGCCAACGGTGATGTTTCCTTGTCGGCCGATATTTTAACCGCCGCCGATATCGTAGAAACCTACCAAGCCAACCCCACCGTGTTGGCACTTATCGCCGACATTGAAGCAAATTTCTACCAACAAACCCGCGAGGTGGTGGCGCACACCCCCGTACTGCTTGACCACACCCACGAACTGGTGCGCACCGTTGAAATGCCCCTTGCCAACTTGGTAGCCGACGCTTTCCAATGGGCCAGCGGCGCGGACATTGCCCTGATGAACGGCGGCGCTATCCGCGACAGCATCGCCCCCGGCGACATTACCGTGGGCGATATGCTGCGCGTGCTACCCTTCATTAATTATTTGGTAGTGGTAGAAATGACCCCCGCCATCCTCTTTGAAGCACTGGAAAACGGCGTGTCTCGCTGGCCTACCGAATCCGGCAATGGCCGTTTTCTGCAAGTGGCCGGTATGACCTACACCTTCGATGTTTCTGCCCCCGTGGGTAGCCGCATCACCAACGTAACCATCGGCGGGGTAAATGTAAGCCGCAACGACAACACGACCATTTTCACCGTAGCCATTACCGACTTCAAATTCAACGGCGGCGACGGCTTTGATATGTTTGAAGGCCTGTACGTTGTCTACGAAGGCGATGTAAAAAATATGGTGTTCATCAATTACCTGAACAGCGGCGTTGCCAATGTGGCAGGGGCTTCCGTTGAGGGGCGCATTTTGCAAGCCGCTGCGCCAGTGCCTTACGTGCCCTATGTGTCTTATGTGCCCTACGTGCCCTATGTGCCAACCGCACCCATTGTGCCCGTACCCCCTATTTTCACGTTTGCACAATTGCCCATCCCCACCCCCGGTCAACCCCTGACCTACGTGGTGCAATACGGCGAAACGTTGTGGACAATTGCCTACAATTTCTACGGCTCGCAACGGGGCGATGTGGTTGGGCGCATTATCGCCGCCAACCGTTATGTACTAGCCCCCGTAAACAACCGCGTGCAACCCGGTATGGTATTGACCCTGCCCGCACAAGGCCTGCGCGACCCCATTACCCGCACCACACAAGGGTTCTTGTACCTGGTGCAACAGGGTGACACATTATCCACCATCGCACGGGAATGGTTTGGCGATGCTTCCCTGTGGCGCTACATCTACGAAGCCAACGCCGCACGCCTGCGCAACCCCAACCAAATAACCGCCGGGCAATGGATAGTTATTCCGTTTATCTAACACATTTGTTCAACAAAATCGGCGTTGCATGATGCGACGCCGATTTTTTTATGCCTGTGATGCAAAGAAAGCACGATTATGCGCCACCGCCGGGGAATTAGGGTTAAAAATAGCTGCCCGTTCATTAAATTCCTGCGCTTGGCTGTGCTGACCCACCTGCCAACTACATACACTCGCTTCGATATTGGGGATAAAACCCCAGCAGTCTTGAAAAACAAAGCCTAAACTTTTAGGCTGCCCAAGCTTGGTTGCGATGTCAAACCATGCCAATGCGGTATGATAATCATTGGCACGCTTGTACAGGTAGCCTATTTCACAACAAATTTCTGCGCGGGGCGGGGCAAATTCAAAGCTCTTCAACAAAATAGGCAGAATTTGCGCCTGCGCATCCAACTGCTTGTAACAAACCGCCAAGTTAAAACAGGTGGCGATATTATCTTCCACCCACCCTTTACCCGTAACGAGAAATTGCTCAAAAAAATGGGCGGCGTCTTTCCACTCGCCGTGGTCTTTTAATTCGCGGGCATAGTAGTATAGCTGACGCGGGGTGAAGGCTTTGCCGCTTTCTTTCAATTTTTCATAAATATTAATATTTCGGCGGGATGTTTGCTCTTGCTTAATTTTCTTGTGATGCACCTCAATGTCTGCGTTATGCACGCGGCCTATCATGGGTATACACTCGTGTACGGGGTCTTGCCATGTGTACATTTTTTCGCGGCGCAGCAGCCGTTCGCGGGTTACGGATAGCAAGGGCAGTCCATTTTCAGCAAAATGTGTGATGTAATTCATGGTGACGATATCTGTTTCGGGGGGCAGGGTGCGTTTTAATTCCCGCAATTTGTCCAAGGATTCTTCGGGAAAAACATCGTCGGCGTCCATCCACATCTGATAATCCATGGTGGCTTTTGAAAATGCCTTATTGCGGGCGGCAGAAAAATCATCAACCCACGCAAAATCATATACCTTGTCCGTATACCGACGGGCAATTTCCTTGGTCGCATCCGTCGAGCCCGTATCTACAATAATAATTTCATCTACGGCATCTTTTATACTATCGAGGCAGCGCATAAGCACTGCCTCCTCGTCTCTTACAATCATGCACAGGCTTATGCTAATCATGCGATTGCCACACCGGCCGCTGCATATCCGTTAATTGTGCCAACAACCGAAAGTACGCTGGTGTTCTGCGCACTAAACACCATCAGCATTTGGTCGCCCGCATTAACCGGGATGTTTAGCCCCGAAGCCGAACCCGCGGCAACCGTACCCACAGAAGCCAAGCCAATGCCGGGCGTTAATTGAATTTTAGTGCCTGTTACGGGCGAATACGTGGTGCTGCCCGCAGGTGCAATATACAACTGGCAGTACGCATACAACGTACCCAAAGAAATACTGCCCGCAATCATTACGGTAAATCTTCCGAATACGGACGTAATAACCCCCGCACGCGGCACTACAAACGAGTAATCATCCGTTTCAGAAACCAAGTTGATTGCACCGCCCAGCACAGATACACCCGTGGCACTGTTGCCAAAGCCTACATAGGTTGGCGTACCCAGCGCACCAAGAGCGGCCGTGTTAAGGGTCGCTGCCTTGCCCGAGGCGTAGGGGATAATTGCGCCGCCGCCTCCGGTTGCCCCGGTTGCGCCCGTAGCTCCGGTTGCGCCGGTTGCTCCGGTTGCCCCGGTAACACCTGCTGCACCCGCAGTACCGGTTGCCCCGGTTGCACCCGTTGCACCTGTTACACCATTTGTGCCGTTAGTGCCATCCGCGCCGTTAGGCCCGGTGTTTCCGATTGGGCCTTGCGGGCCTGTTACCCCTTGCGGCCCGGTTACGCCCTGCGGCCCTGCGATAGTACCGATATCTTTCCATGAACCGCTTACGGCGTCCCATACATATAATTCAGGTTCGACATAATACATTTCGCCCGGCGTGCCCACGGGCACTTCGCTTTCAAGGGTGGCAAGGTCGGGGTATGAACCCACAATTGTGCCTACCGTTCCGGCTACGCCTTGTTGACCTTGTTCGCCTTGTATGCCTTCAATGCCTTGCGGGCCTACAGGGCCTTGTGGGCCTGTTGCCCCGGTTGCGCCGTCTTGGCCGTTAGCGCCGTCTGCACCGTTTGTGCCGTCTGCGCCGTCTGCGCCCGTTGGGCCGGTTGGGCCTGTCGGGCCGCCGCTAGGGCCTGTGGGGCCGGTTGGGCCGGTCGGGCCAATCATAGTCGGCGCAGCTAGTGCGGCTTGCATTTTATCGGACAATGCTTGCTGATTGCTTGCGGCTTGCTCTAACAAATCGCGCACGCTGTCGTTGGCTTGCAAAATTTGGTCTACGGTGACATCGGGGGCGGTCGTGCCTTCCAATGTGCCCAGCAGGTACTGCAATTTTTCGCCTTCGGCATTAATGATGTGGCTCAAGCCCACTTCTTCCATGGCAATAGAGGCTAAAATTAAATTGATGACGTCGTCTCTGGACATATTGCCCGGGTCAATGGGGAATTTTGGTAATGACATTTTTCTTTCTCCTTTTGTTTTTTGTTATATTCACAGTTTATGGACGAAATAAAATACTGTGCATATCGTATAACGAAGGAGTTGAACGCCATGTCTTTACCCAGCTTTATTAAGCCAAGCGAAATACCAACATCCGACCAAGCCATTGCATCCATAATACTTTCCGTTGCAATGGAAGAAATGGCCATCAGTCATATCCTAGAAGCCGAAAGCGAAAAAATTAACTATATAATCGAAGCCACCAAAAACAGCGGCGACATAACCAACCTTATCGCAGTGAATGACAGTGTAAATGAAGTGCTAAAAAGCATTATTAAATTGCAAGCCATTCTAAAAACAAAACTGGAAGTAGCGACCAATTATGTACCACCCACACCCACGCCCATGCCCTTCCCTCGGTTGGAAATAACGCCCGGTTCAATCATAAACCAAGGCGACACCCCCTATATGGAAGAACCCTGCAATACCTGCCCATGCAGCAACCAACCCAACCAAAGCGGCATTTCCATTGTGCAAAAAGACTGCGAAACACGCATTTTGCTTCCGCAAGGAAAAACCCTTGATATCCAATTAGCCCTAACCGCCGAAAACAGAACGACCCATTCAACCAAATTGCAGGCAGAATTTAGAAGCGGCGAAAGCCTATATCATACCCAGCCGTTAGAAGCCAGCGGGCGTAATGTTTCGTTTAGCCAAATCATTCGCCACACGCCGCCAATCGGCAGCACACAAACGACCATGGCCCTGCGCGTCATGACCCCCGAGAAGCTTCACAATGTAAACGGTAGCGTCACATTCATGGAGGTGCTGTAATGGACACAAATATAATTACGCAAAAAATAACGGCCGGATGTTGCCAATCACTTTGCCTAACCCACAAAGAAATTGGGCCTGCACGCACAAGCAACGGCATTATTCGCCCACCGCAAACCGCAACATCCGTTACCGCAGAAAACTTGCGCATCAAAAAAATTTACACGCAAAAAAAAATCCCCCATCCGAAAAAAGTAGGATGCTGGGAAACGACCATTGGTTTTACCTTTGAATATCTGCTCCTGTTTTGGGACATGAACGGTTGCCAAATCAGCACCGTTGAAGCGGGCAACGCCTACAGCATGAATCTAACCCTGTGCGACCGCACCCCCCACGAAAATGAAAACATGGTAGCAACCAGCGACTTGCCCATGTTTGTCGGCCATCTATTTTCAGCCGATGTGCCGCAGGTGCGCACAGCCGCCACGGCCGATTTACTGAATGCAACAATTTATCACAATCCCTACAAAGATTGCGCCGACGAAGTACACGTTACCATTGGCCTTTGCACGGCGGTTCAACTCCTGCGTTACGCCTGCCTAACCATCACAAATACTGACTATGAAAAAATTCCACCAACGTGTACACCAAATACAACTGCTGTGCAATGCGCAAATCAATGGGATTCGTTCTGCTCGTTTCCGTCAAAAATGCAGGCACGCCAAAGCGCAGGCTAAGCTCCCGCGCGGTTGTACCCACCAGCACCGCCCCGCGAAATTCCCGAAATGGTCGGTTGCTTCGCGCGTCATAGGCATCCAAATCAACCAGCCCCGTGGCGTTGATGGCATCCGCGGCAAAGCGCGCCGCCTCGCCCGACAACCGCGACGTTCGCCGATTGTGCCGATAGTGAATAATCGTATTGGTAAACCCGCCCGGCGTAGTTTCGTGCAGGTCAATTATCGCATCGGGGTTAAACGCGGCGATAATATCAATGACAACCGCAACAATACGCTGTGCCGTATTCCCCCGCGTATTAGGCCGGTGAAAATACCGATTCAAATCCACCCCCGCGGTATGACGCGTGCCACCGGCAACAGCCACCGCGCTGACCCGCGGAATAATCAAAAACCGCC
>Ga0209755_10004367_pt1 | contig 16777 bp, 12 predicted proteins | sample TergutCo191P1_FD_187301 | JGI IMG/M metagenome (GOLD analysis project Ga0209755, IMG submission 187301) | Cornitermes sp. P1 segment gut microbial communities from Petit-Saut dam, French Guiana - Co191P1 (SPAdes) (version 2) | ecosystem: Host-associated > Arthropoda: Insects > Digestive system... | reverse complement strand
GTAAAGTCAGAACGAGGGCGTTTTCTCTTATACTGCTGGTTGTCATAGCCATGCTCGGGATGGGCTTTTACGTCGTCAGGTATATAGTGAGCGGAGCTCAGTGGGCTTCCGCGCCTTTTAATGCGACAGTGTTTCACGGCGGAACTCTGGCTATCGGGACAGTAACTGATCGCAATGGCGTGATACTTGCAAGCAGTGAAAACGGCAGAAGAACATTTAACGAGAGCAAAACCATCCGCCTTGCGACGTTACATGCGGTGGGAGACAGAGAGGGGAATATCGGAACGGGGGCGCTGAAGGCATTTGCTTCGGACTTGATTGGCTACAATCTGATAACAGGATCTTATTCTTTGACGAGCGCCGGAAGGGAAATTTCCATTACAATTGATTCAAGGCTAAATACTGTTGCTTTTAATGCCCTTGGCGGGCAACGCGGAGCCGTAATGGTAAGTAATTATGAAACCGGCGAGGTGCTGGCTATGGTTTCAAGCCCGACATTTGACCCGGCAAACCCTCCGCAATTGTTTGACAATGAAGAGGGTGTGTTTGTAAATCGTGCAATCCAATCGGCTTTTACCCCCGGCTCAACGTTTAAGATGGTAACTGCTGCGGCGGCAATTGATACAATAGGCGGCCGCGTTTACGATATCACTTTTGAATGCACAGGCTCACTGGCGTTCGGGCCGGATACTCTCAGATGTCATGGTGTCCACGGTACAATAGGCATTGAGCGGGGGATGCAGGTTTCCTGCAATATTGTTTATGGAGAACTGGCGATTATGCTGGGCCCCGATGTGATGGCTGAGTACACAAAAAAGTTTGGTCTTTCGGGAAGAACAACAGTAGGCGGTATAGTGACTGCAAACGGCAACTTCGATAAAGCGCCTGAAGGCTCAGTAAATCTGGCTTGGTCCGGCGTAGGGCAGTTTAATAATACAGTTTGTCCCGCATCAATGATAAGATTTGTCGGAGCGATAGCAAATGGCGGCAATGCCGTAGAGCTTCAACTTATAAACAGAGCGGGCATATCCTCAATCATACCTGCAAGAACGGAGCGGATTATGAGCCGCAGCCTTGCAGACCAGCTTGGGTTTATTATAGAAATTGAAAACAGGCAAAACTATCCGGGTCTTGAAATCTATGCAAAGACCGGAACAGCGGAGGTTGGCGGTGGGCGCGAGCCGCACGCCTGGTTTGTCGGATATATCACAAATCCGGACTATCCGCTTGCATTTGTCGTTATAGTAGAAAATGGCGGCGGAGGCGCGGCAGTAGCAGCTCCAATCGCCAACCAAGTCCTACAGGCAGCGGTTAGCAGATAAAATTCTGAGTGTACCTCTCGAATAAATTAGCAGTCATCATTATTGCTCTTGGTAAGTGATAACAGGCTTTCCAAAGGGTACCTTTGTCGGTGAGTTTTGGTGAGCCGTCCCTATAGAGTTCTGCATACCATTCGCCGTATTTGCGGTCAAAAAAGTATTTTTGGCAAAAATCATGCAATGCGATAAAACGGTCAAAATGTTCTTGACTGTCTTTTTCCACGGCAACAAGAGCCAAAGCATATAAAGCTTCGGAATGTACCCACCAGACTTTGTCATCCCACGAGGCGTTGACCTCTGTGTGCCATGTGGTTTGCAGGGGGACGCCGCCAAGCGCGTCCAGGTAGCTGTAAATGCCGCCGCACATTTCGTCGAAACCTTGTTTGCAAGCCCAGTCCAAAATCCGTACGGCACGATCAAAAAGAGCGGGGGATTTTCTTGACAGAGCCTCCTCCATTACAAACCACATGGATTCCATGGTATGCCCGGGATTGACAACAAGCCCCTCCGGCTCAAATATGACGCAACCATCCCATCCGACAGATTCAAATAAAGCCTCGTATTCATCTTTGGCAAAAACATAAAGGATTTGTTCCAGACAATGATCAATGAGCCGACGAGTTCTGCTATTACCCAAAACATTTGCAGCGCAGTGGGCGGCAATCAGAGAAATCATGTACAATCCGTGCCGTTTGTATTTTGGACTCCATGTTCCATGATAAATTGCTTTAAAATTCGGATTATGGAGATTCCGTTCCAATGTGTCGTATGTTTCGTTAATCAAACATAAATCTTCATCGCTGACACCGGCTTTTGCGTATTCACACAGGGCCTTTAGCATAAACAAATCTGTATAGACAGAGATGGTGCCTTTTTGTATGCCGCCCTCTCTGTCCAACTGGTAGTACCACCGCCCATCGCCCGCATATGCATATTTTACGAGGAAGTCTCGCCCCCATTTTGCAAGGTCAAGCCATTTTTTATCTTTCTCAATCCGGTTGTACATAGCAGAAAACATATACAGTTGCCTTGCTTGAAACCAAATATACTTGTTTTCGTCCGTTAAATTACCTTTGCGGTCAAAGCAAGTAAGATATCCGCCGGCGATATCATCTTTCGTGCGCTTTTCCCAAAACGGCATAATATCTGCAAGCAGATGATTTCGGTAGAATACAGCAAGCTCTCGAATGCGGTCTTTACTGGCGTCGGTTAGCGGTAAATTTGACCCTTTAACTGCCTGATACATTTTATAATCAATTCCTTTCGCCGGGTACAAGGCATAACATTCCGTGAAAAGGCACGGATTTTTTATGCGTCAACTATAATTATTTCGTGCCGAAAATTCTGTCGCCTGCATCGCCAAGACCGGGAACTATGTAGCCATGGTTATTGAGATGGTCATCTATAGAGCAAGTTATCACTTCAACGTCGGGATGCATGGTTTCCATTTTTTCCACTCCGGGAGGAGCGGCAAGGAGAGTTAGTAGCTTAATGGAACGCGCCCCGGCCTCTTTAAGAAAATCCGCTGCCGCCGCTGCTGTGCCGCCGGTTGCAAGCATCGGGTCAAGAATAAAACAGTCACGATCCATAATATCAGGCGGCATTTTGCAATAGTACTCCACCGGCTTTAGTGTTTCAGGGTCACGATACAACCCTATATGCGCAACTTTGGCAGATGGAATCAGCCCAAGTATGCCATCGACCATGCCCAGCCCCGCGCGGAGTATGGGTACAAGCGCAAGCTTCTTGCCGGCAAGAGCCATGACATTTGCTTCCGCCACGGGGGTCATTACCTTGACTTCTTCTAAAGGTAACTCACGCATAGCTTCATAGCACATGAGCATGGCCATTTCGCCCACTACTTCTCGGAAAATCTTTACTCCGGTGTCAATATCGCGTAAAATAGTCAACTTGTGTTGTATAAGCGGATGCGTAAGTATTGTAATAGGCATAAGCATTCTCCTTTTTGTTGTATACTACAACATATGGATGGTGATGTCAACAAGTGAGTACCAAATATAGCGTACAAAAAGAATATATAAAACTGTTACAAGTTTAACAAAAAACATGGGTTAAAAGACAAGGAGAATAATAAATAGAAGGCATTTCGCCCTATTGATATATTGTACCGACATATGATAGTATTACAGTGCAATTGCATGAGCCTTGCACCGATAAGTCGAGCGTGGTGAGCAATGCAATATATTGATAAAGGTGGTTAAGGCAATGAGCGATGTGTTGATTGATTGTGACGAGCCGATAGAAATAGCGGATGGAGTACACTGGGTTGGATTTGCTGATGAACGTGCCGGATTCCACTGCAATCCTTACTTGATAGTTGATAATGATGAGGCGGTGCTCATTGATAGCGGCAGCCGGAATGATTTTAGTACAGTCATGCTTAAAATCATGCGGACAGGAGTAAACCCGAAGTGTATCCAAAGGCTTGTCTATCAGCACTATGATCCGGATTTATGCGGAAACATACCGCACATGGAAGCAATGATTGAAAACGATGATCTTAAGATAATATCGCATGTTGAAAATAACATTTTCATTAAGTACTATTCTCCAAAATCACAACGACTTTGTATAGAAGATATAGGTTTACATTATGAGTTTTCCAGCGGGAGGCGTTTGGAATTTATTCGCACACCATACTGTCATTCGGCAGGCAGCTTTATAACGTATGACACAAAGACAAAGACTCTTTTCAGCAGCGATATTTTTGGAGCCTTTGATTCGGGATGGACATTTTTTTCGCAAGTCGGAACTGACTGCTTTGAGTGTGAGGCAAAAGCGATATGCCATAAAACAAACAGCGGCTGCCAGATGCTCGGCTTGGTCGAGTTTGCCAAACGCATTATGCCGACTACAAAATCTCTGAGATATGCGTTAAATCTTATAGAGGATTTGGAGATATCATTGATTGCTCCGCAACATGGCAGCATTTTCATCAGCCGGGATTCAAAGGATGCAGCATTAAAACTGCTTAAATCACTCAGCGACGTAGGGATCGACTCCTTTCTTGAGGGATGTATAGTTTAAATAAGTTTGAGCCATACAGGATAATGTATTAAGAAAGAAAGGAAAGGTTATAAGAATGAACAAACTCAGTCTAAGCAAGCAATCTGCGACGTTGGATTTTGATTCCATTGTTTCATGTTGTGATGATAAAAGCGTCCTCTTCGACTACTTTGCCGACCAAGTTGACATACAAATACAAAACACTCTGGTGACAGAGCTTATGACAAAATATGCGGCCGTTTCAAAGCAGCTTGAAGCGCAAAACAAAATGCTCGATAAGTATAACAACCAATTGGAAGAGTTGGTTCAAGCAAAGATTAAAGAAATATCAGAATCGCAAATTGCAACGATACACGCACTCGTGAGATCTGCCGAGACACGCGATGATGACACCGGCGATCATATTGAGCGCACTTCAGCGTATTGCAGACTTCTTGCGGAAAAGCTGATGGAAGCCGGAATGTATAAAGATCTGGTAGATTCGGAATATGCCTCAAATATAGAAAAAGCAAGCCCCCTGCATGATATAGGCAAGGTGGGGATACGAGATAACATATTGCTAAAGCCCGCGCGCCTTACAACAGAAGAATGCGCGATAATGAAAACGCATGTCATAATTGGGTACGAGACGCTGGCGAGCGTCGAAGAAGTTTATCACGAAAATGCTTTTTTGAAAATCGGCATGGAGATATGCAGATACCATCACGAAAAATGGGATGGCAGCGGGTATATGCTGGGATTATCCGGAAAGGCGATACCGCTATCGGCACGTATAATGGCTATTTCAGATGTATATGACGCCCTGCGCTCAAAGCGGACATACAAAGAAGCTTTTTCGCATGAAAAAACAGTCGGCATCATGGCAAAGGGCAGGGAAAGCCACTTTGACCCTGAACTGACCGACATATTCATGGACTGCAATAAATTATTTTGTGAAATATATGACAGGCTGTCTACGGATACTTACTCCGCCACACCAAGTATCAGCAAGCGTCCGTCGCGATAATCATGGGCGCAGGTGGAAAGTGCGATAATGTCAGCCCACTCCGGAATACCGAATTGAGAGAAGTATTCATAAATTGATGCGCGGTCACTTCCTATAAGCGAATAAACTTTGTCATTGACATCCGTATACCTAATATCAAAAACTCGGTATCGCAGCAATTCGCCATGCAGTGGAACGACAAGGATTTCCGTATGCCTTTCGCGAAATTCCTCGTCATTTTTGAAGAGAAACAAATCCGCGAACATACTGCCGTCGCGCATATTGTGACCGTGGAGCAAGGAAAAGCCGTTAAAACCGTTTTCGATTCGGCTGTCCATAAAAATAGCTCCGGAAGCGTTGTTTTGCCCCTCGAATGTCGTTGTTAGGTATTGGTGATTGTTAAAGCTCTGCACAATGGGGTAATCAATGCGTGTGCCTTCTATGTACAACCATCCGATGTAATCAGGGTTGATTGAAATGAGATGCTCAAACGGCTCGGACGCATCGGGACTTGAATCTATGCTGTCTTGGCTTATCCCGGGCGCAAACTCCCGAAGCCTTTCATACTCGTTTTGGGCAGCGGTATAAGCGAGATACAATGAAAGCAGATTGTATAGAGCAAACCCTCCGATTGCCGCAAACACGACAATCAGGGCGGCAAATCTGAGCCGCCCTGATTTTAGTTTTTTGCTATCTACTTCTTTATAGCTCTTTCCCATTTAACTTTACCAAACCAATGCTTTCTCCAAATAAGTGTCGCCGTTATGCAGGCGGTGGCAGCCAGCAGTATACCAATCCACAAGAGAAGGTTGCCGTCATCTCCCGTTCTCGGACCTCCGGGAGTAGTATCGGGAGGAACAAGAGTCGGGGGCAGTGGCGGCATGGTGTATCTATTGGTAAACGTTACTATGCCATGATCTCCCCATTCAAGGACAATTGTTTGCGGAGAAATGCCGGGAGTATATTCGATAGTTTCATTAAGCGGCTTGCCGCCGACTTCATAGATTGTGTATGTTCCGGGCACAGCAGCAATTGTAAAGCTGCCGCTTATAAAGTCATTAAGTGTTGCAATGCCCAGAAAACCATTCGGGCCGTGAATTGTAAATGATATTGGCTCTATGGCAAAGGGCAGTGGCAGTGTTGCCGGAGAGCCATCAAGAATGAATTCTTTTTCAAGTTTAAGCGAGGGTATTTCCTCATAATTATTGACAACCCTGAAATTAAACGGTCTATCGACATGAGCAGCCGATATGACTATTGTAAGAGGCAATGCAGGAGTCGAATTGAAAAATTCATAGCCGGGATAATTGGGATTGACCTCTGAAATGACCCAGCGGCCAAAGTCCATGTTCTCCAGTAGGTAACCCGCCAGAGCCTGCTCCGCTGTTACACTTCGTTGCTCACGAGTTGCAAGATTGGTAACGGTAATCTTGAAGTCAGGCGGAAATGCCGCCGGCGGCAAGCCTGTGAAAATCTTTTGGATACGCATTTGACCTTTTGCCTGCTCGTAGATGTTTTCGATAAAAAGTGCAAGTGTGAGACCTTGGTTTTCACCATTGTAAATAACGCTATAGCCGTCTACGATGAAAGTCACGGGAAGCGTCGGTCTTGTAGTCAAATTCAGACCGGACATTGCTCCGCCAAGCTCATCAATCGTGTATGTGCCGGACGGCAGATTATCAATTATCAGTCCGCCGTTATAAATGGTTCCGGCGGTGACGCCCGTTGTTGCGCCGTCTATGAGCATTGGTAGGCCCGAGTTGAAATCCGGGTTATCACTGGTCAGTCTAAGTTGTATATTATTTTGCATGGTCACTACTTGATCCGGAGTCAAGCCATGGAATATTTTTGCGAGCATAATAGTTGGAGTTACGGCGACGGGCGGAACTAAGTTTGCGGGTTGATCGTATATGTTGACGATTGGGACTGTATAATCAGTTCCGGCCGGAATAAGGCCCGTAAATGACCCGCCCGGTCCGGGGGCAAGCTTTCTGTAGCCAAACAAGAAACCGCCGGACTCTACAACATTATAATTTCCGGGCGACAAATCCTCAAATGTTAAGGAAAATGTTCCGTCTGCATTTGGGCGAGACATATCCAGCCATCGGGTCTGCCTTGGAATCGTGCTTGTGTCAGAGGGAAGGGGGGTAGGCATAGGGCCGATTATTGTAAATGCTATAGGTGATGGCACAAGACCGGCCGGCAAGCCATCGGTGTGAGAGTAAGGATTACCATAACCAAAACTCTTGTTGATGGTTATACTGACAGACTTCACATTTTCGACCCCGGTAAAGTCAGAGATTGAGTTTATTGATACTCCTCCGAGAAGCCCGCTGAGGTATACGGTGTTGACTTTGGGGTTTATGGTAACAAACGTGTACGACTCTGCGCCTACGGGGGTGTAGTAGTCGAGAGGGGCTTGGGTTTCAACAATCAGGAATACGAAATAGTGGCTTGTAGCAAGCCAGGGGTCGCTGAGTACAGCCATGCCGGCAGAATCTGTCATGACTCCGGAAGCCGCATCAATCCTATAAAAATTATGCCCGGCAACAGAAATCGTGTCTGTGCTTACAAGACCTGACGGCATAGAGAAAGCATCGCCTGCCGCGTTGGTGACATACAAATCAAACCATGACCCCGAAAGCAGTGTTCCGTCGGTATCTCTCTTAAATACCCTGAGAGGAACCTCAGAAGCGCCGGCGCCAACCAAATTGTCGTTAATTTCGTATCCTGGTGACTGGCTTCCGGCGGTTTTGCCGACAAGGCTTACCTCATTCCAGACATCGTCAGGCTGACCCGGCGGGAGGGTGACAAGACAGGAGTACGCGATTTTCACAGGCGTGGCATTGGGAAGAGTAAAGTGGATTTCACTTTCTGATATTACATTAACACTCCATGGAACAGTATCGCCAAGATTAAATCCGGCGGTAGGCTGAACACGCCAAACACCATTCCAAAGAGAAGGGTTGCCGGGCATCCTATCCTGAGTATAAAACACTATGGTATCCAAATACATCATCAAGTTATGCAATACGTCCTCGGCGGTAATAATCGAGGGAGGAGGCAGTCCGGTATCTGCAAAGATAAAGCTGCCGTCGGGGTTTACGACAATTTGGAAATCCATAATATTTGAGCCGGGCTGCATTTGCGACATGCTTTTTGACAGAGGCGTCGGAACGTAGTGAACTGTGCTTGAGTTTTCAAACTTGCACTCGCCTTCGTTAACTTGAATCGCGGCCGTATTCGGTAAATTGATTCCGGCTTGTGCTGCATTGAGCCAGGCAAGAGCAGTTTCAGAAAGAGACATTTGGTAATGAACCTCAAAATTATGCCTTTGACTCCACCACATTCCCGGTGCGGCATCTATAACCGTACCTCCCTGTGACGGGGGAGCGTTAAACTCAGCAAGTCTGTTAAGATTAGCGGTAAAACCGGACTGGCCGGAGGCGGAGCCAATCGTTACATCGCCTGAAGGAATCGCAAAGTATCTTACGGGATTTGCGGTGGTATCCACGATATAGAATGTGCCGGGCACGTATTCGAGATTTGGGTCATGGCTGTCACTGAAAATAGGATTAGGTTTTGAGTCCATCAGCGGACGCCCTGTTGCAAATGCATCGCCGCGGATGAGTACGGTATAGTTAAACAGCGAAGGATTGTCAGTTGCCTGCACAGACTTGAAGATGGGCCATCTGTCATTGACATTTGTGCCGTCAAGCTGATTCATGTTTTCTCCCGAAAGAATTGGGTCGCCCGAATCAGCAATGGCATATGATGCATTCTGTAGGTAATTGTTTTGATTGGACTTCAATGTTGCAACTTTATCATCGGGAATCCAAATACGATATGAAACGACGACATTGACAGGAAGTGTGTAATTCCAGATTGAATCGCCGGGTCCGGTGATGTTGGAGCCGCCAAAATACACTCTAAACTCGTTAGTATTGCGGCCCGGATAATGAATTGTATATGGGAAGTTCGTGATTGGAACCCCAACTGCTGTGCTGGATGCACCGTCAGGCACCTCAGATGCGGTTACGGTAAGCGAATCAATTGATGAAGCACCGGGGTTATTAAGAACTCCCGAACCGCCAGGCATAATGCCGAGGTTGTCAAAGATATATAGGTTGCTGTTAATAGCGCCTCGTCCTACATGCAGATTTATTGTGTAGTTTACCCAGTAACTTTCACCATTAGGGCCATCTGCCGCACCCGGCTGTCCGCACAGACCGGAGGTTGTCTTTGATATATCAGCCTCAAAGCCAGGGCCGAAAGGTACCCTTCCCGTATTTGCCACATCAGTATCACCTATGCCAAAGCTGATAGTATTAAAGAAGCTGACCCATTCATCCGGAGAAAGTGCGGGATTTGGAATCTCGACGTCGTAAACGATGACAAGCCTTAGTATCTGCCCAAGATCATCCGGAACAGTAAAGGTAAACACATCATTTGCCGCTGCGTCATTTGGATTGATTGTGAAGCCTGATATCGCGCCAAGATTTGTTGTGCCGAGTATGGTATTATTTGCACCATAGAACGTAATGGCAATCTGTGAGGGATCGGGAAATACCATGGTAACCGGAGGCCCTTGAGTATCAGTTACTGTGCCGTTGTTAAGTTCAGTGGTCAGCCCGTCACCTACGGTTGCCGTCCATCTTATCCTGTGGATGGTATCGGGTGGAACAGGTGCTATATATTCTCCACTCTTACTCACCGGGAACACCTTTGAAACATTATTATCAACATTGGCGTCAGGCGGTTCGATTAGACTGCCGTCGTCGGTATTGTTGCCTTTGATTCTGGCCGCATTTAAAATATTGAAATTATAGTTAAGCTCTGTTTGACCGGCAGGGAAGCTGCCTATATTGTTTTGAATTAGCTTCTCGACGTCAAGTGAAAAGCGTATAACAATTTTATCACCGGGATTAAGCGTCACCTCGGGCGCAGTCCCGAAATCATACGTATATGAGCTCAAAATTGTGTTCCACGCCCAAGGCATTGGATTGTATGAATCCGGCGGAGCATTGACGCGATTTACTTGAAATGTGGCTGCCGAAAAAGCATTTCTTGTATCAGGAAGCGGATACTCAATTATATAAAGAGGAGCGGCATTGCTGAATTGTATCCTTGGTGTATCAATAAAACTTATGTCGGTTATACCGGCTCCGCCCACAACACCGAGGGCTGTGATTTCAACCATATAGTAAATTATATCATTTACTTCGTCATAGCGAGAGAACTTGGTTATGTCAAGACCGGGGGGCGGATACTCAGGTCTTGGCACATTGATGACGACGTCATTGCCAAAGTCAACGTCACCGTCTGTAAGCTGCGCCCATACTTCAAGATTGATGCGGACATCAGTAAGTGCTATATAGTTTGTACCGGGAGTTGAATTGCCGAACTGATCAACATCGGCAAACCAAATCAAAACTTGACCGTCGAGACCTATTGTATACCAGCCAACTATGCTTCCGTTGGCTATTTGTATAGGTGTTTGAGCGACAGCGGCCTGGACAATAAGCGCACTCGGAAGTTGGTATACCAGCTTTCCGTTAGGAGCGCCGACAGCGGAGTCGGCAAAAGCGGGATTGTACTGCAATTGGTTGTCTGCATCTTCCGCAAAAGTAATTACGAAGCGGTAATTTTGCCCTATCCATGTTGGGGTGTTTGGGTCTACAATTGCAGGAGGATCAACGCTCATATCCCACATCACCACAGATTGAAGGAAGGTTGCCAAATCCCACAGATCTCCGGCTGCATATGCCGCTAAATCCCCAATTGCCGAGGCAATGTCCGAAAAGTCGGTGGGAACTGTACCAACGGATAGCACAAACTCATTACTGATAAATATATAGCCGTCAGCACCGGAAGAAACCCTCGCCGAGAAAGCCGCGGTAAAGCCGAGAAGATTATCCGATGCAGCATTATCGTTATTTTGAGAATCATCATATTCACTGACAGGCGGGGGCGTTATGGCAAACGGCAAATCATCAGACGATGAGTCGCTTGGATTTGCTGCGGACTCGTCACTTTGCGGCGATGAGGGAGTCCGCTCTTGAGTAGTTACATCGCTTGTATCGCCGTATTCAAGTTCATCGGCTTCAAAAGCAAGCGCACGGCTATGGGAGATGTTTCCAAAGGCACTGTGATTTTGTACAGCGCCATCGTCCGCCTCAACTTTGAAGTATATAAAACCAAAGTCTCCGATTGATTTAAACTCAGCTTCAATCTCATCATTTGAGCTGACAAGTATATCATCGGAAATACTAACTTCGAACTGCTCAGGAAGCCTGTAGATGAGCAGACCATCAGGATGGGGTTTGTTATCTTTTGTAAACTCAAAGCGTCTGTCATAAGTTTCAAAAAACTTCAGGACAAACATATACTCTTTGCCGGGCAGAAGGTTTTCATTGGAATCGACTAATCTCAGTTCATCGCCGGACATATCATACACATTGACAGTACGAACGAAATCACTGAGATTGCAGAGGTCGGTATGGTTAGGCTCAACAAAGCTTTGCAAAAATGGCATCATAGTGAGCAGCATAGCTATTACAAGTAGTTTTGAGACGGATCTTTTGATTTTTGAATTAAACATATTGTTCCCCCATAATACAATTTAATATCAAATTACCTTGACTCCGGGGTGTGGCAATACTATGCATATTGCATGCATTTCCCACACATCGGTGAGAAAAACGAAAAAGCGCAGACAGTGAGCACTGTAGCACAAAATTGAAAATTTGTCAAATTTACATCAAAATACCAACATCATTTCGTATACGTTGCATAAGCGCTGCTTAACAAAAAATGACCACAAATGGTCATTTTTGGAGCGGGTGATGGGAATCGAACCCACGTGGCTAGCTTGGAAGGCTAGAGCGTTACCATTACGCAACACCCGCATTTTTATGTGTGAGTGAATGAAATGTGTCACATCCATTTTGCTCGTGATACCAGTGCATAATACCCACAGGCTTGATATATAAAGGGTTTTGCTGAACTAAGGATATTATAGCAAATTGTCAGTAAAATCGCAAGCCTTAATTTTTTTACGCCCTGGTCTGGTTCGTTTTGGGTTATTTTGATTCATGCTGAATCAAAAACATGTGCCAAATATGTGCCAAATATTTCACCGTATTCTGTGCGCGTTTCGGGGTCATCATACCAGTTGGGAAGTGCATCTATACATTCGGTTGAACACCATGAGCGAGATGCATAGTACTGATTTAGTTGTGAAACTGTCCGAGATAGAACCTCATCAGTCATTTTTGTGTAGTGGTCGGTGACGTCTTTTCGTGTGTGGCCGAGCAGTGCTGATCTTGTGTCTTTGTCGATACCTACCGCGTAAAGATCCGTTGCATAAGTGTGCCGGAGGTAGTGCGGGGTCACATGGTCGCCGAAAACCGAAGTCTCGCCAAGAATGGCATTTCTGTACATTTTTGCCCCAGCCTTAATATGGCACGCCCGCTTAAAGGAACTCCACCAACAGGAAAGTGCAGACTTTGAAACAATATTTCCGTCTGCTTTGTGGAAAAGAAAATCATTTGGCTTTTTGCCCTTACACAGCGTCTCCAGCACGGGTATCAGCATATCCGGGATCGGTACGATCCGAGTGCCGTCATCGTTATCAGTTTTTGTGCGGACTTTCCGACGCCCTTTACGGAGTTTTTCACTTTTTGTGGTTGACAATATTCCGGCGTTGCTTTCGAATATAACGGATTTATTTATGGAGATTTGTTTTTTTTTGAAGTTGATATCTGCCATTGTCAGGGCAACACACTCTCCTCGCCTGATTCCACAGCCATATAGCGTGAGCACGTAAGGACCGCGAACATGTTCTTTTGCAACCGACAAAACAATCTCGCGCTCGATGCATGTAAGCGGTCGGCGCGGTGCCTCATCGACATCCGGGAGTTCAAGTCGACTGGCAGGATCACGCTCAATGACACCTTCGTATGCGGCATCCTCAAATAGCTGCTGTATTGCGCTACGAATTTTTGTGACCGTGTCTTTTTTACCACCCTCATAATTGTTAAGGAGTCTTATAAGATGTGATGCCCGAACAGATTTAATCGGCAAATTGCCGATTGCCGGGAGGATATCATGCTTCAGTTTTGCTTGATAGTGTCTATGTTGATTGTCGCTAACCCCTGCCTTATATACGTCCATCCATAACACAGACCATTCGCGCACAGTCATCTCACCGAGATTTAAGCCAAGACCATGACGGCGCTTTGCGTCTCTCAGCTTCTCTTCGGCCTCTTCCGGCGTCTTGCCGCGCACCCAAACCCTGTCAGGTGTGCCGTCTTCTTTTTTGCCGATAACAAATGATTTGCGATGATATTCGTACTTCTTTTTCGGCTTTTCGTGTTGCTTCTTTTGCACCATAGAAACACGCTACCTCTTCATATACTTCAGCAGTTGTATAAGCCTGGTTCCTTCGAGTTCAGTTTCGTCTTTATCTATGTGTCGGCTATCAAACTCATAGAAACTGTTTCGCCTGTAAAACTCAATAAGTGCTGGCTTGTCCTCACACTCTACGTAGGCAAATCGTCCTCCGAGGTCAAACTGTACGCTCTTAACCTTGTCGGATGCAATAGCGAGCAAATCGTCGCCGCTTATGAGCTTATTGTAGCCATTACTGTAGTTTTTTCCGAGTTGTGCAATGAGTGGAGCAGATAAGCAATACGCCTTTATTCTGTTGTCATAAATAGAGAACTTCTTGACGCGACGCTTCAATGTGCTGCTCAAGTTCTTTGATGATACGGTAATGTATTTATTTGCCAACGTAAAGTATCCGGCCAGGACAGGGGCGCCTTTATACGGCATTAGCACTAAATGGGTCTGAGAAAGTCCTTGCTTTGCAAACTCAATAGCTTTATGCTTCAAAAAGCCTTCAACGTCCGGATTGCTTGGGCATGAATAAAGGGAGAGGTAACTTTTTGCAGCATCCTCTCCAATTTCGTCAACAAGGACATTTAAGTGAACTAGCTTAATTCCAGTCATTTGGCATCAGAAAACATACTGCGAATTTCACTGCGTGACGCTGTTGTCACTTTCTGTTTGATGTGGCGTTCCTTAGCAGGGTTCTTTTGTGCATTTTCGAGCGCATTAACAAGTCTGTTTGCTGCACGGGAATCTTTTATATGCACAGTTTTCAGAATACTTTTCGTTGCCATAGTTAATCACTCCTTTTGCATCTCCATTATACTGTAACGCACTTACCTTGTCAACAGGGGAAGGTATCTGTGCCCTCGTGCTCTCCCGGGCATGGGGGCTATTTTTTGTAACCAATTTCGAGTTTTTATAACGGATATCGGATAAATATATCAATTTATGCTTTTAAGTGAGAGGAAAGGTTATAATGGGCATCTTCTCTTTTTTGCTAACCGGGCTGCTGCATCATGAGTAAATACTCGTCTTCCTCGAGGGCAACTAATCTCTTATGCAGACTCCGGCTTTTATTATCCAGATCATCGCGCTTCTGTTTGTTTTCGGTTGCCCACATTGCACAGTCCATAGCTGCTAATTCTTGTGTTATGTTTTCGTGCTCCGCACGTATCTTTGCCAATCGAACCTCAACAGGTTCTACACTTACCACTTCCGGGACAACAACCTCTTTTGTGTTTTTTCTGATTAGTTCTTCGACGTACTCATTTGTTTCCGGAGGGAAGTATTCAGCTAAATCACGCAGCAATTCAAAGAGCTTTATTTTGCGATTTTCTCTGCCACGCTCTGTCTTTAACACCTTTGCATCCTTTATCATATGTGCAAAAGCCCTCTTAACAGCTAATGTCATTATTTCCGGCTTTTCTCGGCGTATGCGTGCAAGAGCGGCACTCGGCGGTTCGCCTGTAAATTTATAAGCACGACTGTTCTCGTACCCGGAGAGCCTACCTAAAATTATAAGCAGTTGTTCGTATTGGTGGATTACAACTTCTAAATCTGCGGATTTGTTCACGTACGCTGCGCAGCCATTAAGAAGCGATAAATCTACATGTACATTGCTATCGCGGTGATATTCATTGGTAAGCGCTCGCCAAACGTCTATGTTGCGCAACTGCGAGGGGAACTTAGTGCCAGTGTTGCGATGTTGGTTAATTGTCGGTCGCTGAATGTTACTCAGAGTCATTGCGGGTGGAAGTGTTGGGTTATGTACACAACTCGGGCACATACCACGGATGAGGCTTCCGCGCCTGACATATCCGCCGCACTTTGCGCAAGGCTCTGGCTCATTTCCATTCTGCTGCGCCTCTTTATTTGTCTGAACACCTTGTTTTGCCTGCTCGCTTTGCTGCAACTTGGCTTTGTTCGAAGCCCTAATATGTATACCGATAACAACTATCAAAGCAATCATACACGCGATTATTATCGTGACAATCATATCATCGTACCCCTCACAAACTTTTAGATGCTTTTGGATGCTTTCAGACACCTTTGAGCGGCCGCAGAACCGCTAAATTAAATACAAGGGGGATTAACTATGCAAAATGAAATCAACATTCCGGCGGATGCCGCCGCCGACAGTCTCAGGGCAACAATCATCCGGGAGCTTGATGAGCTAACTGATGACCAGCTCGAAGAATTTGTCAGACTCATTTCTGCTTTAAGGCGCGGAGAACACTAAGCGCACGTTCAAGCTCACTGTCCGGGAGCTCCGATAGCTCCCTGCGAGCCTCTTGCATGAGTGTCTCGCGTCTCGTAGCCGGCCGTCTTTCCGAGTCGGTCGGTTTTTCTGTTTCAGTAAGGTGTTCGATTGGCACTTCAAAATAGGTGGATATTTTTGCCAGTGTTTTTCCTCCTGGTACAGTTCCACGGTTTTCCCAATTTGAAACAGCGTTTTTGTTAACGCCAATATCTGCGCAGAACTTATTACGGGAAATGCCTTTTTCATCAAGAAGGGTTTGTAAAGTATTGATGAATCCCATTATATTGCCCTCTCATTGACATCCATCATATGATGGAGTATAATGCTACTGGCAAGGGAGGCGATACGGTGCTTGCTACCCCGTCGCGACCCTCCGCCGATTGTTTACCCCAAGCGTCATAGTAGATGGTCTCAGCCGTTTTATGGAGGCTAATGCTCCACGACTAACCATCAGTCCGACAAGCAAGATAGGACGTGATGACGCACCTGCCGCTTATGCGGTTAGCGTTCCGCAGACGAACTCAAGGAGTCCATCGCCCGGTAGCCGACAGATCAGCGAGTTTTATGTGACCATGCCGGACTTGGCCTAAGTCCGGGGTCTCTCGCTTATAAGGAACGGGCATCCTCAAAAAGTGTGACATAAAAATCACCTCCTGTTGAAGTCTCGTACTGTCAAAATTCCACGGTCAAATCCGCATAAACCCTTGTGATTGCAACAATTTTCAGGGATTTGACCTCTTCCTCCCCTTTTCCCTCTTATAGACCGTTCCTTCTGCATCTGGAGGCTTGTCA
>Ga0209755_10004366_pt1 | contig 16777 bp, 14 predicted proteins | sample TergutCo191P1_FD_187301 | JGI IMG/M metagenome (GOLD analysis project Ga0209755, IMG submission 187301) | Cornitermes sp. P1 segment gut microbial communities from Petit-Saut dam, French Guiana - Co191P1 (SPAdes) (version 2) | ecosystem: Host-associated > Arthropoda: Insects > Digestive system... | reverse complement strand
CAACTGCAAATGTAAGTCCAACGGCAATGCCCTCGGGAATGTTGTGAAGTGTCACAGCAGAGACGAGCAGTGTCGTTCTTTTTGATGCGGTTGATAGTCCCTCGGGTTTATCCGATGATGGGTGAATATGCGGTATGAGGTTATCCAGACCCAGCAGAAACAGGACACCGAGAATAAACCCGCCAACTATCGGAATTGCGGGATACTCCAAGGTTGCCGCAGTGTCTTCCATCGCAGGCATTAAAAGCCCGAAAACAGAAGCACCTATCATCATCCCGGCAGCAAAGCCGAGGAAAATCTTCTCAGACCCCTCTTTTAAGTTCTTGCGGAAAAGAAAAACAGTCGCACTGCCCAAGCAAGTCATCACAAAGACAAGCGCAAGTCCACCGGCAATGAGTGTAAATGTTTGAAGCTCCATAATTTCCCTCGCAGTTACAGTTTTATAGATGCCACCATGATAGCATAAATAAAAGTACCCCGCAATTGCAAATTAAGTCAAAATTCGGGCAAATTGAATGAATCTTACTTGTCATAATCCTGTTAACCATCGAAAATAATCAATATGTGCTTTGATGGTTAAGAGTTGAATTGCTGAAACACAAATTCGGCGATTTCAGCGCAAATTATATGTATATAATTATCACGACGCTCCAAATTTGCGCCTGTTGTTAATACAATAACACCATTACCGTTTACCGGGTTGAAAGCTGCGAGTGCCGCTACGCCAAATGCACCGCCTGTGTGCCAAAAGAGTTTGTCTTGTCCCAGCACATTTGTCCAAAGCCTGAACGCTAATGCCTTGTTGAACTCGGTTGTTATGCCCTGCATTTCGCCACCGAGAACAGTGCCGTGCGATGAGTTTATCAGGGCGACGGACTCAGGGCGGAGTATTTGTGTGCCGTCAAATTCGCCGACTCCTATCAGCGCGGCAATCAACTTTGCATAATCACCCGCACTGATTGTCAAACCACCGGTAAATTGCAGCCCTGTTTGACCTGGGAAAGTGCTGCCGAGAGCATCTCTGGACACTTGCAAAGAACGAGAGACTCTTCCGTCGCTTCTGTAAAGTGTCGCCAAGTTTTCTGTGTCTGCTATGCTGCCGGAGCCGAATGCAGCGTCAATACCCAGTGGCTCGAAAAAGAATCTGTTTGCAAGGCTGTTTACTGTTTCATAGGTAGCTATTTCCAATGTGACACCAAGAAAACAATAGCCAAAGTTACTATAATGCCATGATTCGATTTTGCCCGGTTGCCGCTCTGTAAAGAAGTTTCCTGCCCGAAGCTGGCTTCGGTGTGCTGATTCACTTGACTGAAATGGCTGGTCAAATGAATATATAGAAGATGTATGTGTGATTAAATGGCGGATAGTAATCGGGATATCAGGGTAGCTCGGATTACGAATGGTCATGCCCCAATATTCGCCGATATCAGCATCAATATCTATCATTCCTTCTTCGTGCAATCGAATTGCCAGCATCGCAAGTATCGGTTTTGACAGTGATGCGACACGTATTTTTGTGTCTGAGGTCATTTGCATCGAATTTTTTGTGGCATAACCGAATTCATGAGTTCCAATTATTTCACCGTTTTGGATAATAGCTATTTGAACGCCGACTGCGCCGTGCAGGGCGGCGATACTGTCTATGCTGCTTCGCATATATTCCGTAATAGTAATCGGCTCAATATGTTCCAAATCTTCTTGCGGGGCATAATATTGCTCATTATTTTCTTGGTCGGAACCGGCATAACTAGCGTAAACATCGGGTTGCGCAGAGTGCTCTTCATCTATAAATGGGTCTTCGTCATTATTGGCATCTAAAGGGGGCATCTCGTCAGAAGGTGGTGACATATCCTGCGCCGCTTGACTTGATGATGAAAGTTCATTATCTTGCATAGGCAGAAAATTGGAGCTTGTCGATGATAGCAATAAAATAACAGCAACAAGAAGTATAGCCGGAGCTACGAAGCCTCTTTTTTCCATTTTCCTATCAGGCACAAACATATCTATCAGTAACCACCTTTTCCAAAGCGTTGCTCTCCTGTGTCCATAGCGTTTCTTGTGCCATTGATTATACACTAAATCGTTAAAAATTACAAAAAGTTAATTTGGAGAAATAGTGTACCGGACGGCAAGGCTGTTTTTGATCGTCATGCTCTCAACTCATAGCAAATTTAGAAAAACAACACTTTTCACACTTTGAATGTGTATTGATTTTGAAGACTTTATATGTTATTGTGTTTTTGTGAAAACATTTCAAATCGGAGGAATATTCCATGAAAACCACAAACGACACAAATAAAATCAACGACACAAGCACAGGAGATATGCAAGTGAATGAGGCTTTGCCTACTTATGCCGGTGGCGGATATTACACGTATGCAGACTATGTAGCTTGGGATGATGACAAGCGTTGGGAGCTCATCGACGGGAAACCATATCTGATGTCTGCACCTAATCGCAATCACCAGATGGCACTGATGGAGATTGGCTATCAGTTATATGCATTTCTCAAAGGCAAAAAGTGTTACGTGTATATGGCGCCGTTTGATGTGCGGTTAAATGCCGATACTTTAGACGATACGGTTGTTCAGCCTGATGTTCTGGTTGTATGTGATGAAAAAAAGACCGAAGACGGAAAAGGCGTCGTTGGCGCCCCTGATTTAGCTGTCGAGGTTTTGTCTCCGTCAAATCCAAATCATGACAGGGTTATAAAGTTCAATAAGTACCGTGAGGTGGGTGTTCGTGAATTCTGGATTGTTGACCCCATGTCAAAAACAGTGGCTGTAAATATTCTCTCTGACGGAAATTACACCACTCGAATTTATGGTGCTGCCGAGAGGATACCGATTCATGTTTTGGACGGGTTTACAATCGACCTGAGCGAAGTTTTCGCAGAGATTCGCTGATAAAGGTTTGACAATTTGAGTAGTGGCGTGTATTATAAATAACGATTAAAACAGCACCCGACACGCATCGCGCAGATGTGTATAATGTCGGGTTGCTTAGTTACAGGGAGAATAACCGAAATGAGAGCGGAAAATGCAAAATCAATCAGTATTTCTGCAAGGGATGGTCATGTTATACCAACTTTGTCTGTCGGAATGGAGAAAAGCGACAAAAAAGCAGTTATTATCATAAGCCACGGCTTTAGTGAACATTCCGGGTCATATGTTGAAATAGCACAGGAGCTGTGCAATGGTGGCTTTGCCTGTCTTATTCCCGACCAGCGCGGACACGGGATACCTCCGGCTGGCATAAAAAAATGGCATGGCATAATTCCTAATTATCAGAGCTTTGTGGATGACATTGCGGCGATAACAAATACAGCGAAAGAACTATCGCCGAGCACTCCGATTGCCCTATACGGTCACAGCATGGGTGGCGGGATTGTTCTAAATACTCTGTTACGTTTGCCTAAAGAGCAGCAATCACAATATATATGCGCTGTGGTGGAAGCTCCCTGGCTTGGTTTGTATAGCGAGTTTTCTAAATTTAAACTCGGTTTGCTGGGTGTGCTCAGCCGTGTTGCTCCTAATGTTAGGATGAAACGGCAGCCTACTAACGAAACCCTGTCAAGTGACCCCGAAAGAGCGAAAGGCATTACAGAAGATGAGTTTTATCACGGCTATCTCTCTTTTTATATGCTAAAGGAAATCATGGACTCTTGCGACTACGCAATGGAAAGGGCGCAGCAGCTGTCTGTTCCGACATTATTGGCATTAGCTAACAAAGAAGTAGTGGTGAATAATAATTCAATGCGTGAATTTGCAAAAAGCGCAGGGGAGATAGTCACACTCAAAGAGTATGATTCACTGCATGCCATTCACAACGATGATAAGAGAGATCTTTTCTGCAAAGATATGATAGAATTTATAGATTCTCATTTGGTGAAATAAGGGAGATAGGTTATTGTTTGATGTTGCGATAATTGGCTCGGGTATTGTTGGTGCTGCAACTGCATATGAACTTTCGCGCTATGACCTGAATGTCGTTGTTTTAGAGCGCGAAAATGATGTGGCATTGGGTGCGACTAAGGCGAACAGCGCAGTTATTCACGCAGGTTATGACCCGTCGCCGGGTACGCTCATGGCAAAGCTTGATGTCGAAAGCGTAGCTTTGACCAAGGAGCTTTGCGAGAAACTTGACGTGCCGCATAAGCAATGCGGTGCAATGGTTTTGGCTCTTTCCGATGATGAAGTCAAGACTGTAGAGTTTTTGCATAATCAGGCTTTGATTAACGGTGTGAAAGATACGCATATTCTTTCAAAAGCAGAAGTGCTGCGTCTTGAACCGAATGTGAGTCAGGATGTTGCAGCCGCACTCCACGCACCAACAGCAATGATTGTTGACCCTTGGGAATACACACTTGCTTTGGCTGAGACTGCTGTAAGAAATGGTGTGGAGTTCAGGTTTGATACTGATGTTACGGACATCAAACCCACAGAGCAGGGCTATAAAATCACGGCAAACGCCACGGAAACTGTAGACACTCGAATAGTAATCAATGCAGCAGGGCTTTATGCAGACGATATTCACAACATGGTTGCAGAGCCTGATTTTAAAATTTCTCCGGCCAAGGGTGAATACTGGTTGCTCGATAAAAGCGAGGGTACACGTGTAAACAGCGTGTTGTTTCAGTGCCCGTCGAAGTCAGGAAAGGGTGTACTTGTAACGCCCACTGTCCACGGGAATCTTTTGGTCGGGCCGGGTAATATTCCTGCCGGAGATAAGGACGATGTCTCAACCACGGCAGATGAACTCAAATATGTAAAGGAAACGGCCAAAAGGTCGGTGCCGTGCATAGATTTCAGTACGGTCATACGCAGTTTTTCGGGAAACCGCGCCAACACCGAGCATAATGATTTTGTCATACGTGAAGCTGCTCCGGGTTTTATTGACCTTGCGGGCATAAAATCGCCCGGTCTGTCATCTGCTCCTGCGATAGCAAAAATGGCAGTTCAAATGATGTCGGACGGTGGAATTATATTCAGTGAAAAAGACAGTTTTGTTGATTCGCGCAGCCGTATTAGGTTTAGTGAACTTTCTGCCGATGAAAAAGCAAAGCTCATAGAGAGTGACCCACTGTACGGACGGGTGATTTGCCGCTGTGAGACTGTGACAGAGGGGGAGATACGTGATGCGCTGTTGTCGCCGATTCCTCCGCGTTCGATAGATGCGGTAAAGCGGCGCACAAATGCAGGTATGGGGCGTTGTCAAAGTGGGTTTTGCGGTCCACGCGTTTTGGAAATCCTGGCAAGGCACTACGGGATTGAGCGAGTAGATGTGCTTCAAGATAAGGCAGGTACGTTTGTTTTAACGTCAAAAACAAAAGAGTTTGTCGTTACTAACGGCAGCTAATTGGCAATTTGCTACGCTTTTTTGCGAGCCGGGTAATCTTTACCCCTGCTGCGACAAAAAAGACTCCGCAAACAGCCAATCACCTGCCGAATTGGGGGTAAAATGACCGGATATTCACATTATCAGTTAATTGTTGTCGGCGGCGGTCCTGCGGGTATGGCTGCGGCTCTCGCCGCACAGGACGAGGGGCTTACTCGCATTTTGGTCGTGGAGAGAGATTTTATGCTTGGCGGTATCCTCAATCAGTGTATTCATACGGGTTTTGGCATTGAATATTTCGATGAGGTTCTCACAGGCCCTGAATATGCGTGGCGTTTTGTGAGTATGCTGGCGGCTACCGAGATAGAGGTGTTGACCGACACGATGGTACTCAGTGTTTCAGAAGATAAAATAGTCCATTTAGCGAGTAAAAAGTCCGGCTATGTGGTGCTTACGACAGATTCGATTGTCATGGCGACGGGTTGCCGTGAGAGGGCTCGCGGTGCGCTGGGTATTGCGGGTACACGTCCTGCAGGGGTTATAACAGCAGGTACTGCTCAGCGTTATGTGAACATAGAAGGGTATATGCCCGGCACTCGTTTTGTAATAATCGGCAGTGGTGATGTCGGGCTTATAATGGCACGGCGCATGACTCTTGAGGGGGCAAAGGTGCTGTGTGTTGTAGAGATTCTTCCGCGTCCGGGTGGTCTTTTGAGAAATGTCGTGCAATGTTTATATGATTTTGAGATTCCTCTTCTTTTGTCTCATGCAGTTACGGATATTCGTGGCAAGGAGCGCGTGGAGGAAGTGGTTGTTTCAAAGGTGGACGAGCACAGAAATGCAATTGCAGGCACTGAACAGTCTTTTTCTTGCGACACGGTTCTTCTCTCGGCGGGACTTATTCCTGAAAATGAACTCCTAAATGCAGCAGGGATTAAGATTAATAATAATAAAATTAAGACATCAGCCCCCGGTATTTTTGTTTGCGGAAATGCTTTGCAAGTTCACGATATTGTTGATAATGTTACGCTCGAAGCGCAGCGAGCGGGTATTGAGGCTGCGAAGTTTGTGAATAGCCTGTAAAACATTTTTCACTTAGGAGAATATTTATGCATAAATACATTTTATCTCTTGACCAGGGGACAACCAGCTCGCGGGCGGTGCTTTTTGACAGTGAGCAAAATATAGTTGCGTCTTCGCAAAAAGAGTTCTCGCAAATCTATCCGAGTGACGGATGGGTTGAGCAAGATCCTGTGGAAATTTATTCATCACAGGTTGCTGTGATGAGCGAGACTGTTGCGCACAGCGGCATCAGCGCGAGAGATATTGTGGCTATCGGGATTACCAATCAGCGTGAGACGACTATTGTCTGGGAAAAGTCCACGGGTAAGCCTGTTTATAATGCAATTGTCTGGCAGTGTCGCAGGACGGCGGGCATAATTGAAAAGCTTGTATCGGACGGGCTTACAGAGAAAATTCGGCGCACCACGGGGCTGATTCCCGATGCGTATTTCTCAGGCTCGAAAATAGCTTGGATTTTAGATAATGTGACTGGTGCAAGAAAAAAAGCAGAGAATGGCGAGCTTCTTTTCGGTACTGTGGACACATGGCTTCTCTGGAAAATGACTAAGGGTAAGGTGCATGTCACTGATTATACTAATGCGTCTCGCACAATGCTTTTTGACATTCATGCTCTTGATTGGGATGATGAGTTACTCTCGGCTTTGAATATTCCACGCGCTATGCTACCTAATGTGTGCAGTTCAAGCGAGATATACGGATATACAGATGTGCAGGGTATCGAAATTCCGATAGCAGGGATTGCGGGCGACCAGCAGGCTGCGCTTTTCGGGCAGTGCTGTTTTGACAAGGGAGATGTGAAAAACACTTACGGCACGGGTTGTTTTTTGCTTATGAACACAGGTACCGAGTCTTTTGACAGCAAGAGCGGTCTTATAACGACAATTGCTGCGTCCGCCAAAGGCAGACCATCGTATGCGCTGGAGGGCAGCGTGTTTTCAGCGGGTTCGGTGGTTTCTTGGCTCAGAGACGAGATGAGACTGATTTCTACGAGTAGCGAGGTTGAGGAGTTTGCATCACAAGTGCCTGACTCCGATGGCGTTTACTTTGTTCCGGCGTTTACAGGTCTCGGTTCTCCGCATTGGGATATGTATGCGCGGGGGTGCATTGTAGGCATAACGCGCAGCACAAAGCGCGAGCATATAATAAGGGCGGCACTGGAATCTATTGCTTTTCAAAGTTACGATTTAATAAGTGCCATTGAAAATGACACGGGTATTAAGATAACAGAGCTTCGTGCCGACGGTGGTGCGTCCGTGAATAATCTGCTCATGCAGTTTCAAGCGGATATTTCAGGGAAAACTGTCTGCAGACCTATGGTCAGCGAATCAACTGCGCTCGGAGCGGCGTTTCTTGCAGGTTTATCGACAGGGGTTTGGCGTGACACAGCTGAGTTAAAGCAGCTATGGCGCAAAGAATCTGCGTTTTTACCACAAATGTGCGATACCGACAGGGAGGCACTTCTACGCGGCTGGGAGCGCGCAGTCGGCAGAAGCCTCGACTGGGCAGAGCGGTGATTGAATGGCACTATATGCATACATGGAGGTGAGCTATGTCTGAAAATACAAGCGGTATGAACTATGCTCCAAAGGAAAAGCCAACCCCGGTGGTCAAACCGGGCGAATTTGTTATAGCGGCAATAGGTCTTGACCACGACCATATATTTGGGCAATGCGGTGGACTTATAGATGCCGGGGCAACGCTAAAAAGTGTCTATGACCCCGACCAAAAAAAGGTAGAGGATTTTTGCAGGGCATTCCCGCAAGCAAAGCCCGCAGCTCACGAGGATGGGATTTTAGCTGACTCCGAAATTCAGCTTGTAACAGGCGCAGCAATCACCAGTGAGCGTTGTGCTCTCGGACTTCGAGTAATGGACGCTGGGAAAGATTACTTCACAGACAAAGCTCCGCTCACCACACTGGAACAACTAAAATCTGCAAAAGAAGCAGTGCATCGCACAGGGAAAAAGTACATGGTGTATTATTCCGAAAGAATTCACGTGGAAACAGCAGTTTTTGCAGGTCAACTAATTGAGCAAGGGGCTATAGGCAAGGTGATTCAGGTTCTCGGACTTGGGCCGCATCGTCTTTCTGCGGGCTCTCGTCCTGAGTGGTTTTTTATTAAGGAAAAATACGGCGGAATCCTTTGTGACATCGGCAGTCATCAAATAGAGCAGATTCTTTTTTATACGGGAGCCAAGGATGCCAAGGTCGTGAGCAGTCAGATTGGTAACTATAGTCACCCGCAGTATCCCGAACTCGATGATTTTGGAGATGCAACGCTCCTCACGGACACAGGCGCAACGGGATATTTTCGCGTGGACTGGTTCACGCCTGACGGGCTACAGATGTGGGGCGACGGGCGCAGCATAATCCTCGGTACTGAGGGTTTTATAGAACAACGAAAGTACATGAATATCGGCACAAATGACGGCTCGGGACACCTGTTTTTGGCAAACGGCAAAGAGGAGACGCATTATCATGTTGATGGTAAAGTGGGTTATCCGTTTTTCGGCGAGCTGATACTGGATTGCCTAAACCGTACGGAAAACGCCATGACACAAGACCATGCGTTTAAAGCCGCAGAGCTATGTGTCACAGCGCAAATAGAGGCAAAACAAGTCGGCTTCAAGTGAAGCAGGGGGACGGGGGTTGCTGCTTCACTATCTACTATCTATGAAGCAGCTCCCCCGTCCCTCCGCTTCTTTAAGATTAAAATAGCCGGTTCAAACACTGCAACAATCAACATAACTGCATAATACAAAGGGATGGAAAATACGCTGATGTTGGAAATAAAAGTTCCGACAAAATTTACATCAGAGAAATCTACGTTAACAATCATATTTCTCACGCCAACAGCAAAAGCAACTGTTGCTGTGATAGCCGCTGTTTTAGAGAGCAAACGGAAAACTGAAATTGCTTGTTCTCTTTGCTTCTCCGTAATTTCCTCCATTGGCAGTGCCGCCGCCCAAAGTCCGTTAAAAAATATTCTAAAGCTTCCGGTAGCAGTCAAAGCGGCTATAAGCGGAATAAAAACAGCCATTAAAACAGGAAACCCTATGTAGTAAGTAATACTTCCGGCGAGAGTTTGGACAATAATTGTCTTGCCAAGCAAGAAGATACCTACACCAAGAAAAAAAGTGTTGATACGTTTTCCGATGATACTGAAAATAGTTAAGATAATGAAATATCCGATAGCAACGGGAATACCGTAAGCTAAAGCAGGGCTTATTAGTCCCGGCTCCGGTGGTGTAAGAGGACCTCCCATCAAAGCTGATGTTACCATGCCTATGAGCTGCGCCAAGGTGAATATTGCAAATGCTATAATGCTGATGCGTACCTGCTTATTACTTTTGGCAGTGTTTGCGCTTTCTTGTATGTGATTTATCATTTTCTCATCTCCCTTAAATAAAAATTCAAATGCATTTTGCGTTCCCGTAAAATTCAGCAAGGGCTTTCGCTTAAGCCTCTTTACCATACCTTGCTATCATGTAATTGTCTATCAAGAAGCCATTACATTAACGTCAAAATTGTCTTGCCCTTGCGCTAAAATTGCTTTACATTTCGCATGTTTGATGTAAAGGCTTACTTACATACGGGTAAAACTGCAAGTGTTTTGAGGCTATTGACAGTTGCGACAATTATGGTTATATTGGTAAATATGTTAAAGTGAAGGGGAGACATAAAAATATGAAGCTTGGATTATTTACAGCGTTATACAACTCAGAACCTTTAGAAAAAGTGATGCCGTATCTGAAAAAACTCGGGGTGCAGTCGCTTGAAATCGGCACGGGTTCATTTCCCGGGAGCGGTCACTGCAATCCTGCGGAGTTACTAAAGAGCGAAGATGCAATCAAATCATACAAGGAAATGATTGTCTCAAACGGACTTGAGATTTCGGCTCTGTCCTGTCACGGAAATCCTGTTCACCCGAATAAAGAGGTCGCCGATAAGGCGCACAGCAACTTTGAAGATACAGTCAGGCTTGCTCAAAAGCTTGGTGTGAAAACGATTGTAACTTTTTCCGGTTGTCCGGGTTCAGACCCCGCGGCAAAGCGTCCGAGCTGGGTGACTTGCCCTTGGCCTGATGATTTTCTGGAGACGCTCGAGTATCAATGGAACGAAGTGCTTATTCCGTACTGGAAAAAAGCCGCCGCTTTTGCCAAAGAACACGGCATGCGTGTCGCTTTGGAAATGCATCCCGGCTTTTGTGTTTATAATGCTGAGACGCTTTTGCGTTTGAGAAAGGCAGTCGGTGATACTATTGGTGCAAACTTTGACCCGAGCCACCTTTTCTGGCAAGGTGTAGACCCTGTGTTTGCTATCAGAAGTCTCGGCTCGGCAATCTATCATTTTCACGCCAAAGATACAAAGATAGACCCAATAAATACTGCAACAAACGGTGTTCTCGATGTACAACCCTATGCTGATGAAATAAAGCGTTCATGGCTTTTCAGAACTGTAGGTTACGGCAATGATTTTTCTGTTTGGAAAGATATTATGTCAAATTTGCGGCTGGTTGACTACGATGGCGTTATATCAATCGAGCATGAGGACAGTCTAATGACTCCGAACGAGGGGCTTGAAAAGGCTATAGAATTCTTAAACAAGGTTATGATGTTTGAAGAAAAAGGTGAAGTGATCTGGGCGTAACGGAGTGGAAAACAGCTTTTTAGACCGCAGAGGGTGAAAACTTACAAAAACTAGAAACGCAGGAGAAATTTAATGCCCACTAATGAATCAAGTCGTATTGAATACAAGCGCGAGTTGAATGAAAAACTCGAACGCTCCGTTGTCGCGTTTTTGAACACGGGCGAAGGCGGATTGATTTACATTGGCATTGACGATGATGGTAAAGCCGTGGGTGTTCTTGATGTTGACCTGACTCAAAGGCAGATTGCTGACAGAGTTAAAAACAATATTTCACCATCCGTTCTCGGGTTATTTGATGTTGCAGTTGAGAAAATTGACGGTATTCCTATTGTGAAAGTAATCGTTTCAAGCGGAATGGAAAAACCATATTATATTCGTAGTCAGGGGCGTTCTGAGCGTGGCTGCTTCATTCGCGTAGGAAGTTCGGTTCAACCCATGACTACACACATGATTGACGATTTATATGCCAGACATCGCCCTGTGTCGCTCGGAAATATTCCAACGCCTAGAAAAAGTCTGACTTTTGAACAGTTGGAAATCTACTATCAGGCGAAAAAATTAAAATTGAACGAGCATTTTAAAACATCCCTGGAGTTGCTCACGTTAGACGGAAACTATAATTTTGTCGCATATATGCTTGCTGATGAAAATGGTGTATCAATCAAGGTTGCGAAATATGCCGGAACAGACAAAGTGAAACTCAGTGAAAACTATGAGTATGGGTACTGCTGTTTAATAAAAGCAACCAATCAGGTTCTTGACCGTCTTGACGTTGAAAATCGCACGTTCACAAAAATCACATCAAAAGAGCGAGTTGAAAAGCAGATGGTCGACCGCACCGCACTTCGCGAAGCGGTGATTAATGCCATTGTACACAATGATTATAGCCGCAACGCCGTTCCAACCGTTGAAATTTTCTCTGACCGCATTACGATTACGTCATACGGTGGATTGCCTGAGGGATTGTCGCGCGAAAGCTTTTTTGAATGCTGCTCCAGGCCACGAAACCGTGAACTTATGCGCGTTTTCCGTGACATTAGTTTAGTTGAGCAACTCGGGTCGGGAATGGGTAGGATTCTAAATGCGTATGACAAAGGTGTTTTCAAGTTTGCAGGGGATTTTTTGATAGTGACCTTCCCGTTTGCCGAGGGCTTTGAGTCAGTGATTGACGACACAGATGTCGTTAATGATGTCGTTAATGATGTCGTTAATGATGTCGCAAATAAGATTCTTCACGTTTTTAAAAATAATCCAAGATTTACTATAAAAGAGGTCGCGAAAATAATAGGAGTTACTTCGCGCACAATAGACCGCGAAGTAGGGGAGCTTAAAGCAGAAGGTAAGCTAAAGCGTGTTGGTTCAACGCGTTCCGGGCATTGGGAAGTTTGTGAATAAAAAACAGCCAAGCAAAAAGATTCTTCGCTACACTCAGAATGACAAGTTTTTGCTGTTTTGCTACAACCCCTCCTTTTCCGTTACCTGTGGCTTTTTTGGTGTGATAAGTTTTTGCAAGTAATATATCATACACATGATGATAATGAATATTATGACTGTAAATTGCATGGTTGACCTAAAAAATGGAACACCCCTTATTGTGAAAATGAAGATGTTGTGAAGCAGGAGATAGAATAGTGCATTTGCGCCAATCGTTTGCAAAACAGAGCTAAGCTTGAATTTTGCGAGCCAACGTGCGAGAAGATAGTACAGGTATACGAGCGGCATACCGCCAACGAGGTATGCAAGCGAAAGCGGGAAGCGCGACGGCATACCGCCGCTAACAATATATATAATTACGAAATACGCACCGCCTGCTAAGCTTATTAGCAGGCACTTTATATTAAAACGCAAATCTTTTTGCGCAAATAATATGCCTCCGGCAAAATAGAGACTATACGGCAAGACCGCAAACACAGGGAAATCAGCTTGTCCGACAAACAGCGCAACAAGCGGCTCCGAAACTCGAAAAGGTATAAGACATGCAACAAGTGCAATCGCGCCAATAACATACGGCAGCTTGTTACCCGCCTTTTTCATAAGTGTGTGAAAGGCGAGAACGAGAAGCAACACACCGGCAAATGACAATATAAACTCTGACCACCCTGCAAGCCTCCTGATGAGGAGCATTTCCATGATTCTGTATTGGTTCAGCGGCATATTTTCAATGAAAATCCGAAACGCAAAACTTGAAATATAGAATGCGGCAAGAATTTTAAAGATATTTACGGTTAGGCTCTTAGCCGCATCTTTAAAAGGTTTTTTGATGTATGCATGCCAACATACGAAACCGAATGAGAACATGAAACCGGAAAAAGTCACCAGACCAATAAATTCTGATATTGCCCATGCAGATGCAATAAGAGTTTTTGAACATTGGCAAATGCTTTACGAAAACGGCTGGACAATAAGGGAAGGCGATGCTCCTTGGGAACTGTTCCTGGGTGGTCATGCCATGTTTACGCCTGAGGGTATTTGGATGTACAACCACACAGTACAAGGCGGTCTGAATGTCCGCATGGTCAACTTCCCTGTATGGGATGTCAATCGCAAAGGTAACTGGACGTCCTCACACCAGTTTGTTGTTCCCCGTGCAGAGCGTGATGAGGATAGAATGTCCGGTATATTCAGCTTTATAGATTTTGTAGGTAACAACTCAATTGAATGGGCGAGAGCCGGGCAAGTGCCATCACATCTCGCGATTATGGACCACCCGGAATTCCTTGATATGCCGCAATCGTTTCTTGCCGAGTATGACAGGGAACTCGCAATGTACGATTTCAAACACTACGGACATGCTGTTGAAGCTTTAGATGCTGTATTTTTTGAAGTGCTTTTTGGCAGAATGACACCGCAAGAAGCTCTGGATCAAGCAGTAAGAGAGGCTCGTGACCGTATCGAAATGGCGGGTTAAGACTTGGGGCTTACGCGAGCGGAAGGTTCATAACTTTTCGCTCGCTTGCCTTTATATACGGGTTAATATACAATGATTGCTGCGCAATCACCGCTAAAAAGGGGAATGCTATGAAAAGACTCAATTTAACGCCGTATGCGTTTATTGCGCCTCACGTGATATTGTTTATCCTGATGTTCCTGATACCTACGGTATACGGCATATATGCGGCATTTATCTTTCTTGTGCCGTTACTATGGATACTTGTCTCGGCTTTTAAAGTAGATATGGAAGTAAACAGAGCCGGAGGATTCCTTCTGCTCCCACAGACGTGGACACTTGACAATATTGCCGCACTGCTCCACCCGGACAACACCCATCTGCCGGTGGTTAGATGGTATATCAATTCCATAGTTGTTTCTGTAACGCATACGGTTTTTGCAGTTATTATTGTTTCAATGTCGGCGTTTGCCTATGCAAAATTGAAATTTAAAGGAAAGGATATAATTTTCTTTTCTCTGCTCTTTTTATCATCGTTCCCGCCTGTTGCAAATATCATATCCCAATACAGGGTCGTACTCGAACTGGGTTGGTTGAACACTCCGCTTGCACTTATTGCACCGGGGCTTGCGGGGGTATTTAACATTTTCCTTGTGCGTCAATTCATGTACGGTATACCAAACGAACTCTTAGAGTCAGCGAAGATTGACGGTGCGGGAGAGTTCAGAGTTTTTTCGCAAATCGTAATGCCTTTGTGTAAACCTATTCTCACGGTTGTTGCCCTGTTCAGCTTTACAGGGGTTTGGAACGATTTCCTATGGCCATCAATTGCAATGAAAGATATTGAAGGCTTGACGCTCACTCCGGGGTTGCAGCTTGCGCGTGGTCCTTTTGGCGCACAAATAGCGAATATGAGTTCCATCACGCTTATAGCCATCGTACCCATGATAGTTTTGTTCCTTTGTACGCAGCGTTACTTTATTAGAGGTGTTTCTCTTTCTTCCGGCGTAAAGGGCTAGTACCTGTGTAGTTATAAAAAATGAGATACTAGTGCCGAATATTTATAATAATAGTTAGGAGTTGTATTATGTCCATTCCAAGAAGCGAATATCCGCGTCCTCAATTTGTAAGAGATAACTGGTTTTGCCTGAACGGGCAGTGGGAGTTTTCCTTTGACACTGACGCTTTCGATCGCAAAATCACTGTGCCTTATTCCTACCAGACAAAATTATCCGGCATAAATATCCAAGATTTCCATGATGTCGTATGGTATAGAAGAGCGTTTCAGGTGCCGCAAGGTATGAAAGACAAGAATATTATATTGCACTTTGGAGCTGTTGATTATCGTTGTTGGCTGTGGGTAAACGGTATATTTATTCTTGAGCATACAGGAGGTCATATCGGTTTTCACTCGGACATTTCCCATGCCCTCAAAGACGGTGAAAACGAGATTAAATTGAAGGTTTTGGACGCTGCTTCTGATATGGAAATGCCTCGCGGAAAGCAGTATTGGGAAAAGACTTCTTCCGGGATATTCTATACCCGTACAACAGGAATATGGCAAACCGTATGGCTGGAAGCCGTGGAAAATACCTATCTTGAAAAAGTGTGGATGACACCGGATATAGACCGCATGGCACTGGATATTCAATATGAGATAGGTGGTAGTGACTCCGCAGTGCTGAAAATGGAAGTGCTTTATGACGGGAATCTTATCACAACATACACGATAAATGACGCACGTAATGAGGGTAGATCCTCCATAGGCATTGACAGGCAAGCTTTACTTGCATGGCAACCGCTTGAAAAATTGGTTTGGACACCTGAAACGCCCCGTCTTTTCGACATAAAATTCACCGTGTCCGTCGGAGATAAAGTCACGGACAAGGTTGAGAGTTATTTCGGCATGAGAAAAGTATCTGTGGAAAACGGTAAGTTTTTGCTAAATGACAAGCCCTACTATCAGAAGCTTTTACTGGACCAAGGTTATTGGGAGGACTCACTTCTGACAGCTCCGACAGACGAGGATTACATCACAGATATTCGTCTGGCAAAAGAAATGGGCTTTAACGGCGTTCGTAAGCACCAAAAAATAGAGGACCCGCGCTTTATGTATCATGCGGACAAAATGGGTTTTCTGGTGTGGGGTGAAATTGCGGCTGCATACGATTATTCGAGAAAATATGTAAAGCGTATCACATATGAGTGGATTGATGAGATATTCCGCGACTACAACCACCCTTGTATTGTTGTATGGACTCCGCTCAACGAGTCGTGGGGTGTTACAAATATCATGATTGACGAGCAGCAACAGGCACACAGCGCAGCCATGGTTTATCTCACAAAATCGCTTGACAAAACACGTTTGGTGGTTTCAAACGACGGCTGGGAGCATACGGCTACCGACCTTCTCACTATACATGATTATGAAGGCAGAAAAGATGTCCTAAAAGAAAGGTACAAGGATATGGAGTCAATCCTTGCCGCACAGCCGTCAAAGCGTCCGATGTTTGCAAACGGCTGGGATTATTTTGGTGAGCCGATACTTATGACGGAATTTGGTGGTATTTCGTATAAAACGGGGTCGTGGGATGGCTGGGGTTACACCAACGCAACATCTGATGAAGATTTTGCCGAGCGGCTTAATGCTGTCATTTCAGCCATGCTTGAATCTCCTGAAATTCAAGGTTATTGTTATACTCAAATTACGGATGTAGAGCAGGAAATCAACGGTTTGCTTACCTATGACCGCAAGCCAAAAATAAATCTCGACATCATAAAGCGCATAAACGAAGGCACTTGGGAAGGCTAACAAATAGCG
>Ga0209755_10004365_pt1 | contig 16780 bp, 16 predicted proteins | sample TergutCo191P1_FD_187301 | JGI IMG/M metagenome (GOLD analysis project Ga0209755, IMG submission 187301) | Cornitermes sp. P1 segment gut microbial communities from Petit-Saut dam, French Guiana - Co191P1 (SPAdes) (version 2) | ecosystem: Host-associated > Arthropoda: Insects > Digestive system... | reverse complement strand
AAGCAAATATTCAATAATGCTGTATTCTTTTTTGTTGAGATTGATTTCTTCGTCAGCCACAAAAACTTTTTTTGCCGCTGTGTCTACCTTTACAGTTCCAAATTCGATAATCGAATCGGAAGTTTTAAAATTTCGCCGTAGCAATGCTCTTACTCTTGCTTCAAGTTCCCCAAAATGAAAAGGCTTTGCAAGATAATCATTTGCACCCTCATCAAGCCCGATTATTTTGTCCTTGACTTCATTCCGAGCGGAAAGGATTATGATAGGGATTTCTTTATTATCAGCACGGACTTCTTTCAAAACTTCCATACCGCTTAATTTAGGAAGATTCAAGTCAAGCACGATAAGGGCATAAGTATTTGAAAAAAATAGGTCTAATGCTTCCTCGCCATTAAAAGCGGAATCTACTGTATACCCATGCTTGCTGAAACCTTTATATAAAGCTGTTTGCAATGCTTGTTCATCTTCTACTATAAGCAATTTCATATTCCGCTCACCTCCGTTTGTTTAATAGCATAGCAAGGTAAAGGTTACGAGAAGGTTACATCTTCACATTAATCACTTAGTCTTTTCATTTTTTTGCATACTCTCCCAAACTATTCTAATATAGATACGGGGGCGTATTCAATCTTGAATTTCTATGAAGTGTAAAGGCTTGCACATTCTCTAACCGATTTGGGTTTCAGCCTGCGACCTATAGTAGAATCCATGATGAAGTGGGGAGAAGAATATAAAGAGAAAATATATCAAAACATTTAAAGCAATAATATAGCGTTTTCAGTTGAAAACGGTGAAGCCGAGCGCGTGCCGCGACTGCGTCGGCGGCGTTTTTGTGCGATGACTGAGTCCATTTTCAACGGAAACGTCTATAATTGTGCAAGCATAGGCTTGGTAACGCTAAAGCGCACCCACGCCATCAACCGCTACCCCCACTCTGTCAACAGGCCCTAGTTTTCTCAAGCCCCTTGGTAGTAAATGAGCCATTGTAGCTGTCAATATGACATGCTATAATCGCAAACAAACAATTCTGTTGAAATGGGAGGCTTGGCAATGGACGAGCATGATATCAAAGTCGAGCAAACCCCATATGAAACAGGGCCGGTAGAAAGCTTAAGCGAGGCACTGTACGCTTTTGTAGAAGCGTATGACAAGTTGCAAGCAGCCATAGGTCAGGACGCGGAGTGCGACTTCGCGCATTTTCGCGACCTTCTGAAGCTGACCATGAACAGACCGATAATCGTGACGGATGAAAACCGCCCGCCCCTAAGCCTGTATGAAATTGGTGTGCTGTATTTTCCCGACACGGGCAAATATTCGGCGCGCAAGAGCAAGCTGGAAAAAGCCCTGCGCCAGCGCGGGGACGACATACGGGCATTGTTTGTCCAACAAGACGGGCTTCTGCCCCGGTTATGCGAAATTCTTCCCGCATTTTTGGAGGAAGAGCTTCCAAGCGAAGTTTTTTCGGCGTCAATGAGATTCTTAAACGAATGCAGAAGGCTGACGGCAATGTGGTCTTAAAAAATTTTGGAAGTGAGCGCGTTGGTGAGTGGTGAAGCTCCGAACTTGGGAAGCGGGGAACTGCAAGCGTGTATAGCGAATGCGGGCGATTAGAGCCGAACGGAAAGGTTAGTGCCATCGTTGGGCTGCGGAGCAGACCGATACAGACGGAGAGGATGTTCTTCATGATTCATATAGCCGAGGGTTGGCGTGACTATGTGCTTTTGGATGCGGGCGATGGCGAAAAGCTGGAGATATGGGGCAAAGTGAAGGTAGTGCGGCCGGACCCACAAGCGTTTTGGCCGCGTTCTTATGTGTGGGAGAAGCCGGACATGCGCTACCACCGGAGCAAGGCCGGTGGCGGCACATGGGAGATTTTGGGCAAAAATGTTCCGCAAGCATGGAAAATCGGCTATGACTTGGCCGGGGGCGAGACCCTGCGCTTTCATGTGCGACCGACGGGCTTTAAACATATGGGGCTTTTTCCGGAGCAGGCGGTCAACTGGCGATGGATGGCGGAAAAGATACGCGGCGCGAGGGCGCAGGGCCGTCCCGTGAAAGTGCTTAATCTCTTTGCGTACACGGGAGGCGCGACGCTGGCCTGCCTAAAGGCCGGGGCGGAAGTCACCCATGTGGACGCCGCAAAGGGCATGAACCAACAGGCCCGCGACAATATCGCACTGTCGGGGCTTTCTGCGGAGCGACACCGTGTTCTCACCGATGACGTACTGAAATTTGTGCGGCGGGAAGCCCGGCGCGGCAATATGTATGATGGAATAATTATGGACCCGCCGGTTTTTGGTCGTGGGCCCGGCGGTGAAATGTGGAAGCTGGAGGAGAAGCTTTTTGAGCTTGTGAAAGCCTGCGCGCTGCTTCTTTCGCCCGAGCCGCTGTTTATGCAAATAAACACATATACGGCCGGGTTCTCCCCGGCCGCATACGGTAATATTTTGAATTTAATTGTCCCCCCTAGAGATGTTACTGTTGGCGAAATCGGCTTGGCCGCCGAGTCCGGTATTGTGCTTCCATGCGGTATGTATGCTAGGTGGGAAGCATAGAGTGCCATTCATCTGCCATTTCCAGCAATACCACGGGGGGCACCGAGCCTTGGGCAAAGGCTTCCGCCATAGCCATTGCCTCTTCGTGGTTTTCGGTCATCGCGGGGGTCTCCTCCCTTTCAACCAGCACTCCGTCGGGGGTGCTTTTGTCTACCCTCAGGCTGTAAAACTGCCCGTCGTGGTTCTCCACAAAATACTCTAATACCCATTCTGTGCCGCAATCCGTAAGGATGCTGGCCTTGGCAACAAACTCTACTTGCATAGGATCTGTCCCTTCATTTTAGGTTGTCCTATCTTACCACTATATGAATCTTAACGCAAGTACTATTTGAGCTTTTGGGTAAAAAATTTTTTATAAAAAAAGACCGTCTCCTTGGAGGCAGTCCTCTTTTATTTCCCTATAAAACAACCGCTGTCTCCAGCAATCCTTTCTGATGCTCCTTCGGGGTAAGCGTGCCGGGCGGGAATAGCTCACGTACTTCGTCGCCGGTGACGCGCTCCTTTTCCATCAGGAGTTCTACTATTTTATGCATTACGTCCATGTGCAGCTCGATTATGCGAAGGGCTTCGTTGTAGGAGTCTTCGACGATGCGTTTGATTTCCATGTCTATCTGGTCGGCTATTTGTTCACCGTAGTTGCGGGTGTGGGCGAAGTCCCGGCCCAGGAAGACTTCCTCGTTCTCGCTACCGAATTGAATCGGCCCGAGGGTTTCGCTCATGCCGAACTTTACTACCATGTTGCGGGCCATGGTTGTAGCGCGTTCGATATCGTTGGCAGCTCCTGTGGTGATATCCTTGAGGACAAGGGCCTCGGCGGCCCGCCCACCCAGCAAGGAGATGATGAACTGCTCCATAAATTTTTTGCCCATGTAGGCACGGTCTTCCCCCGGCAAAGGCATTACATAACCTCCGGCGCGGCCGGTAGGGATTACGGAAACCATATAAGTGGCGTCCAGGTCGGGCAGAACCTCGTGGCAAATGGCGTGGCCCGCCTCGTGATAGGCTGTGACACGACGGTCTTTTTCGGTGATGACACGGCTCTTTTTCTCCGTGCCGATGCCTACCTTTATAAATGCCTTGCGGATGGATTCCATATCGATTTTTGTTTTGTTGGCACGGGCAGCCAAAAGCGCGGATTCGTTCATCAGGTTCTCCAGGTCGGCGGGGGTGAATCCGGCGGTGGTTTGCGCCACGATTTTCAACGAAACGTCGGAGGCCAGCTGCTTGCCCTCGGTGTGAACCTTCAGCACGGCCTCGCGGCCCTTTACGTCGGGTGGGTTTACCGTGATACGCCTATCAAAGCGGCCGGGGCGCAGCAATGCCGGGTCAAGAATATCCGGGCGGTTGGTTGCCGCCAGCACAATTACCCCCTCGTTTATGCCAAAGCCGTCCATTTCCACCAAAAGCTGGTTGAGGGTCTGCTCGCGCTCGTCGTGGCCGCCGCCGAGGCCCGCGCCGCGCCGCCGCCCCACGGCGTCAATTTCGTCTATGATTACGATGCTGGCCGGGTTGCGTTTGGCTTGCTCGAATAAATCCCGCACCCTGGACGCTCCCACACCAACAAACATCTCTACAAAGTCCGAGCCGGATATACTGTAAAACGGCACGTTGGCCTCACCGGCCACGGCCCGGGCAAGATATGTCTTTCCCGTTCCGGGAGGGCCCACCAGCAATATTCCCCGGGGAATTCTCGCGCCTATTTCCCTGTACTTTTCCGGGGCTTTCAGGAAATCCACGATTTCGGCCATTTCTTCTTTTTCCTCTTCAAGGCCGGCCACTTGGTCAAAGGTCACCTTGCGTTTGTCCTGCAAAGTTACGCGGGCGCGACTTTTGCCAAAATTCATTGCGCCGCGGCCGCCTCCGCCACCTTGGGCCTGGGACATCACAAAGAAAATTATTATCATGAATACGCCGGATATCAAAAGAATCGGCAGCATCTGCGTAAACCAGCCCGGCCTTGGCGGCGGCTGCTTATTTACCACCGGCGCGACGCTTGGGTCCAGTGCTTCCAGATGCTGTATGAAGACATCAATGCTGGCAATATGCACGGTCCGGATGCGTCCGTCATAAAGGGCCACTTCGGCGGTCCCCACGTTTTGGACGTCGTTGCTGGGGGTGATGGTCAGGCGGTGAACCTGGCCGCTTGTCAAATCCTGCATCATTTGCGAATAGGTATAAACCTCCTGCGGCGCGGGTGGCGCGGCAAGCCGCATCACCAAAATCGCAAAGAGGATTATCATAAATATCAGCAGCCACAGGCTAATGCTTTTTGCGTGTTTTTGTTGCATCTAGCACCTCAATTTTCGAATTTCATAATTCCTATATATGAAAGATTACGGTATTTTTGGGCGTAATCCAGCCCGTAGCCCAACACGAAGCAGCTGGGGATTGTAAAACACAGATAGTCAATATGCAGGCCCTCGGCCTCGCGATGAGCGGGCTTGTCCATAAGGGCACACAGCTTCAGCGACGCCACGCCTTGCTCCAGAAGGTATTTTTTCATCATAGCCACAGAATTGCCCGTATCTATAATATCCTCCACGAGTATTACATGCCGTCCCGCAAGGCTCGTGCTTGGGGTGTATTCCATCGTTACCGTTCCAGTGGAGGAGGTCCCGCCGTCGTAGCTAGACACTTTTATAAAGTCGATTTCTAAAATCAGGGGGATTTCCCGTATTAGGTCGGACAAAAAGTGAACCGCGCCTTTTAGTGTCCCCAGCAGCACCACGTCTTTGCCCGCGTAGTCTTTTGTAATTTCCTTGGCGACTTCCTTTATCCGCGCGGCAATTTCTGCCGCGCTAAAAAGCACTTCAACATTTTCGCCCTTTGCCATTTCATACATTCAGCTTCACTCCCATACTGTTACCCATATTAATTCGCCCGGGTTTGTGCCGGGCTTATATTTCTCACTTACACGGTCAATGTCTATTATCCAAAGAATATCGCTCCCCGATGCCAAGAGCGGAACGCTGTCCCGCAAAGAAGCGGGAATTTTTGCGTCGGTGAAATAATCCTGCAATTTTTTTGTGAACCGGTGCGTGGCATTGCCAAGCACAATGCTGTCCCCTGGGCGGCGTGTTCGGATATAAGAATTGTTCATGTCTACCATATCATATTTGAAAGCTTTCGTACAGTAAAGAATAGGCATTTTTGAATCAGGCGGATGAGCAAAGTCGGGGGGGACACTGGTTAGGGTTAGAGTTTTGCCGATTTCGGGTATATATATTGAAGAGTCTGGTTTTAACAGGTGGCAAAAGCCGCAACCCTTTGCCGCACTTTCCGCCGAGGGGCTGGCTTTTTTGGCTGCGGCAAAATTCAATTTACTATATTCCTTTTTCACAACCAGCCCGGGAATGTGAACCTCACGCCCGGAATGCCCCTTCGCAAGGGACAGGACGGCCATTACATGGGCAGAGGAAATATCGGCTAGATGACGGTGTCCGGCCAGAATGGAGCCTCCGCTGTGAAGGCCCGCGCCCGCGCCTTTTGCCTGTGCAATCGCAAGGCGAATAACCCGCCGGGATATGGCCTCCGGAAGTTCAACAAGTCCTGTAGAATCCAGGCTTAAAAAACCTTTGTCCAAATCATCTAAAATCTTTTTTGCGGTGGCTTCCAAAAAATCCTCATCGGCTTTAAGCCATGCGGCATTCCGTGCGATGGTTACGGCAACATTTGAGTTTGCATGGGCTTGCAGCATAGGGATTATTTCATGGCGAATCCGGTTTCTGGCGTATTCCTGGGAAGAATTGCTGGAGTCTGTCACATAGGGGGCTTTGGCATCGCGAAGGTATTTTTCTATTTCCAAGCGCGGAGTCTCAATTAGCGGGCGCACAATGTTGCCGTTTACCGGCGGGATTCCGCACAGGCCACGCAGGCCGCTTCCCCTACACAGGTTCATTAAAACAGTCTCGGCATTGTCGTCCTGATGGTGACCTACGGCTATTTTTTGCGCATTAAAATTAACCCGCGCTTCTTCCATAAAAGAATAACGCAGAATCCGCCCTGCTTCTTCTATGCCCAATTTTTTTTCGGCGGCAAAAGTTTTCACATCGGCTTGATAGATTTTTAGCGGGAGATTTAGTCCGGCACACAGCTCGCTTGCGAATTTTTCATCCCCCACGGACTCTTCCCCACGAAGATTATGATTCACATGCACGGGAATGATTTCGCCAAGCTCTAATTCCTCACTTAATGCCAGCAGCACCCGCAACAATGCAACAGAATCCGCCCCGCCGGACAGCCCCACGATTATGCCATCCCCGGGGGTGAACATTTTATGCTTTGCAATTGTGGCTTTTATAGATTGCATGAATCCACCCCTCTTATTGCATCAATGGCATATAACGGAAGATTCATCAGACCGTCATCTTTTTTGTAATCCGCCATGGAGGAACGCACGGCTATCGCCGGGGTATATTTCTGCCTAAACACCTTTAGGCTTTTGGCTTGCAGATTCACCTCGGCTTTGACCTCCAGCGGGATAATATCGTCCCCGGTGTCCAGCAAAAAATCGATTTCCGCGCTGTTGCGCTCGTTTGTCCAGTAATAGGGCTTTATTTTTTTGATAGTTTTAAGCTGCTGTAGAACGTATTGCTCGGTCAGTGCGCCATTGAATTCCCGAAAAAGGTCATTGCCGTCCAGCAAAATGCGCTGTCGCAGCCTTGTCATACACGATAGTAGTCCCACATCCACCAGAAAAAGCTTGAATGCCTTAAAATCCTCATATGCTTTCAGCGGCAGATTCGGCGCGGTTGCGCGATGCACCTTATGCACAAGGCCGCAGTCCGCAAGCCACAATAACGCCATCTCGTAATCCTTTGCCCTTGCGCCGCCCTTAATCACGCCGTAGATGAATTTTTTATTTTCCTTGATTAGCTGCGCGGGAATACTGTTCCACAACATGCGGATTCGCGGCACGACTTCATGGGGGGCGTGCTTGGAAAAATCCTGCTCATAGGCCGCCAATATCCGCTCCTGAATTTCCCGCGCCTCGTTAAAATCCCTGTTTTGGGAAAAATGCAAAACGACTTCCGGCATCCCACCTACATAGTAATACTGCTTTAGCAAATCAATGTAGTCCAGCTTAAATGTAGTAATCATGGGAAAATCCCCGGCGGTTATTAATTCCGCAAACTGCCCCTTACCCATCGCTTGAAGAAATTCCAAGTAGGACAGCGGGTGCAAATCCAAGAAATCAACCTTGCCAACCGGGAAAGACGTGCCTTGATGCATCGCAACGCCAAGTAGGCTGCCCGCGCATATAATCTGATACTGCGGGGCCTCTTCATTAAAGTATTTTAGAGCCGTAAGTGCCTTGGGCGTCTCCTGAATTTCATCGAAAATAAGCAGCGTATTGGCCGGGTCGATTTTATGCCCGGCGTATAATTCCAGCCCCGTTATAACACGCTCGGGCTTTAAATCAGCGGAAAACAATTCTTTCATCTGCCGATTGTTGTCAAAATTGATATAAACGGCGGCTTGATAGGCTTCCGCACCAAAGGCTTTCATTAGCCATGTCTTGCCCACCTGCCTCGCCCCGCGAATAATAAGAGGCTTGCGGTTGTTTTGGCTTTTCCATCGGTATAAGTCTTCCATTGCCATGCGATACATAGGCAACACCCCTTGTCTCTTTCTTACCGCGGCGCAAGTGCGATGGTCGCCATGGGAGGCGCGGGGAGTGGGCGTGCTAACGCTTGTCATGGGATGATTGAACCGGCTTGGGAAGTGCCTGTGCAGGTCTTGCTTTACAGCAAGCCCTGCGGTAGCACTATCCCTCGCACGTCTCACTCCCCGCGCCGCCCCATAGAGAGCAACTTGCTAAAGCCCGTCTCCAAACCCCTAACCACCGCGCTTGGGCCGCTCCTCTGCACGCATAGTATATCCATTCCAATCAAAAAATACAATGTAAAGATGTATTAAAATACATTTTATTCAATGACTTTTTGATTGATTACTTGCTTAACAAGCCCTCCATGTATGCTTTTATTTTTTCTTTATCCATTAAACTGGCTTGCCTGTATTTGTTTATATAGTCCAGTTCATCAGGCGATAAATCGGAGTGATTGATGTTTTTCTTTTTTTCAGATATGCCAACAAGATAGTCCATGGACACATCAAATAAGCTTGCAATTGATTTCAATGTTTCTAAATCCGGCGTTCTCTCGCCCACTTCATACGCACTTATGGTGGACTGTGAGACATTGAGCTTAATAGCCAGTTTTTCTTGATTGAGTCGATGCTGTTCTCTCAATTCTTTTAACCTGTGCATGTTTACCACGCTCCCGGATAAACATTACCGCATATAGTTGCGCTCATTACCCGTATGTGATATATTTAATACCCGATATGCAGGTAAAAATATTTTTTAGAGAGGTGAAAAAATGGCAAAAGAGGTAAAGTCTATTGATGTGCATCCCGATTCCGAGCAGGCAGCGGTTAATGTGCATCAAGCATTCGGTTGGGAATTTCACAGTACACAGGAGGTCACGGAGAATTACCAAGAAAGGCGCGGCGATGATATTTACCAGGTTCGCACCAAGAAAATCAAGCTAACGTTTCAGCGTGAAAAAACAATGCCCAATTACGCGCAGTTAGTTGATTTGGAGAGACAATATTACGCAGTTCCATCCACGCCTCCGCCTGTGAGGTTTGGGATGATATGGCTGATAATATCCGCCATAGGTCTAATCGCATACATTCTTCCCGGCGTTCTTATAATTATTTGGCGTTTTAAACGTTACTCTAAATTATATCCGCAATGGGAAGCAGAGGCGACGGCCGCGCGAGAAAATGAATTGGATATTTTAAATCGCGCACAGGCTCTTCTTTAAACATATAGACAATTCCATCGAAAATGGATTCATCCGTCGCTCAAAGGCAGCCGCCGACGCAGTCGCGGCTTTCGCTCGGATTCATCCGTTCAGCAAGACGCGCCGCTTTTGCTAAACCCTCATCGGAAATTTTTGAAGTTATAGGACAGGTCTAGGGATAACAACATCGAAAAGGCGGGCACATCCACGGGTGTGTCCGTTCTCTATTTTATCCGATACGGTTGACGCTTATGAATCAATTGGATTTGATATACAGTAAAGCGGCAAGGGAGCGAACCACAAACCCTTACCGCTTTTTTATATTTTATCCCCCCAGCATACTTTCGATAAAAATTCCGTAGCCTTTTGTGGGGTCTTGTACGAATACGTGGGTTACCGCGCCGACGAGCCTGCCGTTTTGCAGAATGGGGCTACCGCTCATGCCCTGAACGATTCCGCCGGTGATTCGCAGAAGCTCCGGGTCGGTGATGCGGATTACGAGGCCCTTTGTTTCATCGGAGGCGAAGCGGTTTACGCTTTCGATTGTTATTGAGTAGCCCCGTACCTCGTTGCCGGATACATTGGTCAAAATCGTTGCCGGGCCTTCGTGAATATGCGCACGAAGGGCTATCGGGATGGCGTTTTGTGCTGATAATTCCGCCGCAACCTCCGGCTCTAATGTGCCATAGATTCCGTTCGCGCTATTGCTGGTGATGCTGCCCAGTGTCCGTGTGACGTCAACCTCGCCCTCCAGCTCCCCCGGGCTTCCGCGCGCGCCGCGCTTTACGCCGGTTACGGTTGACGGCATGATTACCCCGCAACGAACGCTCATCAGCCTTTTTGTGTCCACATCCATGATTCCGTGGCCCAGCGCGCCGAAGGTTCCCGTTTGCGGGCTGTAAAAGGTCAGTGTGCCTATGCCCTTGGTGGAGTCTCGCACCCACGCGCCTATGCGCCGCACATTATCCGCCGCGGCCACAGCCGGATTTATGGCGATTTCCGTTTCCGCGCCGTCGCGTCGCACCAAAAAGATTATTTCACCCGTACTGGCTGCTACATATTCGCTTAAGTTTTCTTTATTTTTAATTTCCGTGCCGTTGGCTTGCAATATCAAGTCCCCCGCACGCAGAACGCCGTCGGCGGGCTTATGGGTCGCCCCGTCCGTCCCCGCGAAGGAGCTTGTGCCCAAAACCATCACACCATCGGTGTTTATGCGCACCCCGATGGCATTGCCCAGCGGAATGACCTCCACCTCCGGCACCACATCCAGCACAATGCGCCGCAGCGGGAAGCCAAAGGCCTCGATAGTCATTTCCGCCGTGCCCGGGCTGGTGGTTTGTATAATCAGAGGCCGTCCCAGCCGCACACTAAAGCACTCCGTTACCGGAGTTTCATTGACGCTGCTTACGGCAGCCGTTTCACTTTGAAAGGTCGCCGACAGCGGCAGGCCTACATTAAGACTGTGGGCCGTAAACTCTGTCAGCCGGATTTCCTGCGGAAACCTGAGTAAATACGTCATCCCGCCGGCGGCATACCCCACCAGCGCGAAAAAAAATAAAATAGCAATGACTTTAACTTTCCGGTGCATAATCGCCCCCTGAGTTTCATAATCATTGCTATTTTTGCCTGATTTACGGATTGCTATTCTATTTTTGAGGTTCCTTTTTCTTCATTTGCTATAATCATCGAGGAGAATAACAGCATGGCGGCGATGGCCAAAAACACAACTCCTACGGACTGTAGTGCGAAAATATGTTCAGTGTTGCGTTCAATTATGCGATAAACGCGGCTCGGTGCTTCTTGGAATAATTCCGCACCCGTTGCTTGATACATAATGGCCAAATTTTCCAGCCGCGAGATGTAAGATACCACAACAAAGGCCATTCCGCCCAAAGCCCCGATAACACCCCCGGAAATAAGCCGCGCTTTTGCGGAAATAGAGCCCCGGTTGCGTGTCATGGCAGCGTAAACATCGGGGGGCACAACCTGCTTTGTCACCACGTCGATTGCGTGCCGCATCGAGGGTAGGCTGATGATTACCAAGCTTACAACCAACTCCGGCACGATGTAAGTGGCATTATATATGAGGGAATATACCGCCGCGTGTTGCCCTTCCGGGGCCCACATATAGAAGAAAATATACCCCGACAGGAACACCATCAAAAACCGGCCAGCTACGCCCGCAACGAAGCCGATTTGCAACCCATGCCGCCATTTCCTGAAAAATCCGGCCAGGCCCAGCGCGCCAAAACCAAAAATATAGTCCAAAAGATATTGCATGGGATGCACAGCAACGGCCCCCGTTGCCGTATCCAGCAGACCCATGGCCACCCCGGACAAAACCCCGTACACCGGCCCCAGCCAATACCCTGCCAGCGCGATAAACAACATACTGGCCGGCGTAATTGACCCGCCCATCGGCATCCTAAACAGCGCGACCTGATTTAGCATAAACGCCATCGCCACACACACTGCCGCCACTGTTATTTTTTTTGCCTGAGACATAAAAAAACCTCCTTCTGAATTTGACATTTTCCCAAATCCCGCCGGAGGACGCTTTCCTTCGCCGACATTACTCGGAGCAGGTACAAAGGGTAATTCTCAGCCTATGATTTGCAAACTTGCGCACCATAAGCACCCCTAGCGAAATTTTTATGAAATTGTACTAGATTGGATAGTAGCATAGAATGGAGGAAATTGCAAATATTTGTTACCGCTTGCAGGGCAACAGCATTTACTTTGGGCCCGAGGGGCCGGCGGTGCGGGGCTTGGGATTCTGCGAGCAACTTGCGGAGGCGGGCGGCGCATTGAGGCGGATGGAAAAACGAGCATTTTCAACGGTGTTAGCCGTTAAGGAAATGCCGTTTTTTCCCGCCTTACCAGCCGTCCAAAGCCGTAGCCTTAAGCGAACGGAACCCCAAGCCCCGCACCGCCGGCCCCTCGGGCCCAAAGTAAATGCTGCTGCCCTGTACCGCCTGCGCTCCGTCACATCAGTTTAACTTGACACGACTCTAAAATTTCCTGCTCGTTGTTCATATACTATAAATCCGTCGTTCAGTACGATTTCCCAATTGCGTCCGATTACGCGATTGCCCTCTATTTCCATGCCGGTGGCGTTGAGGGAATACCACAGGATTTGTTGTGAAAAAGTAAGCACCAGCATTCCGTCTGTTACATACAAGCGTCCGAAATTACCCTCGTGTACAAAGGTGCCATAAAACATGGTGCCCAGGCCAAACTGCGATGCCAAGCCTTGCACCATCACCACGTCCAGATGGTCATGGGACACAAAATGGCCTGCACCATCTACGCTGATAAGTTGAGTGCCCAGGAAATTTTCTTCGGCCCGTGATAAAATTTCTTGGTGATGCCCGTACCACGCTGTTGCGGCCGCCACAATCTCGGCGTAACCAAAGGGCCGTAAATCAAGGGTGCTTAGAGGCTCTTGGGCCAACTGCTCAATCCCAGCCGCTTCTTGCAAAACATCGCCCAGACCGGTGTCAAAGCGCAGGTCGCCGCGCCAATCGGCACCAATGGTATCCAGCACCAAGGAATATAATTCCCCCGATACATAACCAAACCCTATAGGTAGGCCTGATTGGCTTGCCAGTCCATAAGCAATGGTCATATCCGACATCCGCTCCACGGCGGAGTCAAAACCAAAAGTAAGTACAGAGTCTACATATGTTGGTACGCCTTCGTGTATCTGAAAGGTGTTCTCGATGCGGGCAGAGCCGGGATGGTTTGCGTGCCTCCACCCACGCAATGACAATGCCGTATGTATAGCCTCTTGTCTGGCATCGCCTGTTGTTTGCAATGCTATAATCAATGCGTTAATCTCCAGCAACGCCGAAATCCGTGCATCAAGTCTATCATTAAGGTGCTGGCTTGGTATCCCCTCCGTTTGACCAAAAAGAGGCAACTGCCATGCATGAAACACTTCATGCACCATCACCCGAACGACGCTAAGTTCGTGATAGGGGTCAAGGAAAATGTCGCTGTTTTCCCAGGCCATCATCCCCCAGCGTAGCCCCCTAAAGCTCACCATCGTATGCCCTATAGGCACATCTATTGGCAACACTCCCACATAAACGCCGTCTTGCGGGATAAAAAAGCCTTGCGGGTCGGGCATATTGGCCACGGCATGGCGCGTTAACGGGTCTGCAAACATAAATGGCCCATGCAGCTCCACCCCCCACATATAGCCGCCATCGGCGTCAAAAATTGCGTCCATGGCAACAAAAAGCTCCACCGCCCTTTCAAGGCATATGGAGGATTCATGAGGCTCAGGTTCTGGCACGGGTTCAGGCTCTATTTCGGGCACGGGTTCTGGCTCTGGTTCCTCTTGTATGATTTCCGCGACGTTTGCGTCATAGAACGTTATCTGCGAAGGGTGTAAATAATGCATATTGAATCTATCGTCGCAGGAGTTCAAAAATTGTGTTAAAATAGCTTAACTGGCTGAACAGTCAAAAACAAAATGCGCACTTATGTACCACGACGAACGCGGTACGTGCGAAAATTTTTTTATATTGTGCAGGTGAAAAAACATGGACAGAAAAAAATATATAGAAAATGATGTGCTATGCTTGGCAGAATGTATTGAATCCGATAATAATATTCTATACGAGTCATGGAATGAACATGAAACTATTTGGGGCTACAATTGGAAAGTACCATATTCATTTGATGAATACTGCACAAATTTCAAAAACGATAACAAATCGAATAGTTGGAGCTGGGGAGCGGTTGTTATACGGCTCGAAGACAATGTAGTCATCGGACGAATAGGACTATCCGCCGGATTACCAGACTTGTCTATAACAATTTTCAAAAAATACAGAAATTTACAATACGGAACAATGGCGTTTTTGCTGGGCGTTAGATATTGCCTTGAGATATTAAAACTGGACAAGATATATGCGGGGTGTTTTGAAGATAATATTGCCAGCAGGAAAATGATTGAACAATGCGGTTTCAAGCGTAATCCTAAAGGTGATGAGATTGAAGACCATATTTTCACAGGCGAAGATAGATTACAGCTTGACTTCATGATAGAAAATCCATGCTACCCTTAATAAGCATTGTGTTATTTCCACCCTTAGTAGTATGCGTTGTAGTACGAAACCGTGTAATGCTTGCAAGGAAATGGCCGTTTTGCAAAAGGCGCGTGCCCCCAGCCCCCTCTCCGATGCCCCGCGCCTTTGATAAAGCAAAGCAGCCATCTCCCTATGCAAACTGAAAGGTAAGAGATAAATGTCAAAACCGATAGTAGCCATAGTAGGCCGCCCGAATGTGGGCAAATCAACATTGTTTAATAGAATAGTGGGTTCGCGGGTGGCGATTGTGGACGACGCGCCGGGGATTACGCGGGACAGGCTGTACGCGGATGCGGAATGGCTGAACCGCGCATTTACGCTAATCGACACGGGGGGGCTTGACCCGGACGCGGAGGATTTTATTACGAAGCATATTTTTCAGCAGGCGCAGGTGGCGATTGAAAGCGCGGATGTGGTGCTGTTTTTGGCGGATATTAAAGCCGGCGTACTTGACGCGGACAGGCAGGTTGCGGAGATGCTGCGCAAGTCTAAAAAGCCGGTGGTCTTGGTGGTGAACAAGGTTGACGTTCCCTCCCGCGACAATCACGAGCTGTATGAATTCTACGAATTGGGCATCGGCGACCCCGTGCCGGTTTCGGCGGGACAGGCATTGGGCCTGGGGGACATGCTGGATGAAATAATCGCATATTTCCCGGAAAATGCCGGACGGGACGAGGACGACGAGCGCATTCGCGTGGCCATCGTGGGCAAGCCGAATGTGGGCAAATCGTCGCTAATCAATAAAATTCTGGGGGAAGAGCGGGTAATCGTAAGCGATATTCCGGGTACGACCCGGGACGCGGTGGACACATTCTTCGAGCGCGACGGCAACGAATACATTTTTATAGACACTGCCGGCCTGCGCAAAAAGAGCAAAATTAAGGAGAATATCGAACGATACAGCATAGTTCGCACAATTTCCGCGGTAGAACGCTGTGATGTTTGCATATTAATGATAGACGCCGAAGATGGCATAACCGAGCAGGACACAAAAATAGCAGGCATCGCCCACGAGCGGGGCCGCGCCGCAATCATTGCGGTAAACAAATGGGACAAAATCGAAAAGAACGACAAGACCATGAAGGAATTTACCAAGCGTTTGGAGACAGAGCTGGCCTACATGCCCTACGCGCCCAAGCTTTTTATCAGCGCGCTGACGGGCCAGCGGGTTCACAAGCTGTTTGAGCTGATTTGCTCTGTATATCAAAATCATGCCATGCGAATAGCCACAGGCGTATTAAATGAGGTTATCACCGAGGCCACGGCCATGCACTCGCCGCCCTCCGACAAGGGCAAGGCCTTGCGAATCTACTACGCCACCCAGGTATCCGTCAAACCACCCACCTTTGTGCTGTTTGTAAACGACGCGAAATTGATGCATTTTTCATATACACGCTATATTGAAAATAGAATTAGAGAGGCCTTCGGATTTCCGGGCACTCCGATTCATTTTATTGTGCGGGAGCGGGCCAGCGACTCGCGTCGCGGCTAACACCGCTGAAATGCACCGGTCATAATGTATGGAGGGATAGGATATGTACCGATTAATCGCGGTTTTAATAGGATACGCGCTGGGCATGATTCAGACCGGCTACTTTGTAGGGAAAATATACGGAATCGACATTCGGCAGCATGGCAGCAAAAACGCGGGCATGACAAATGTAAACCGGGTGTTGGGTGTAAGCCCGGCTGCGGTTGTTTTTGTTGTGGATATTTTAAAGGCCGTTGCGGCGTTTATTATTGCCACGCTTATTTTTAGCGGCGGCGGGTCGTTTTTTGCGTCGGATTATGTACTGCCCGGCCTGTGGGCGGGGATGGGTGCCATTCTGGGGCATGATTTCCCGTTTTATATGAAATTTAAGGGCGGGAAAGGGATTTCCTGTACGCTGGGGATTATACTTATGCTGGACTGGCGGGCGGCTTTGATTGCATACGCCGTGGGCTTTGTGTTGGTGCTGGTGTTTCGGTATATTTCGCTGGCGTCGCTGGCTATTACGCTGCTCGCACCTGTGTTGCTGTGGCTGTTCGGATATGAACTGGAGGTCGTGGCCATCGTCGCCGGGCTGGGCGCGCTGGCGTGGTTTCTGCACCGGGCGAATATTCAGCGGCTTCTGTCCGGCACAGAAAACAGGTTCTCTCTTGGCAAAAAAAATAAGGGGATGTCTCGCTAAGAGAACCGGGTATCAGCGGTGCGCTGGGCTCGAAAACCCCGTGAATTGTGCAGAATTTGCGAACAGTGCGGCGCATGGCGGCAACTAGAAAGGCGAGAATTCGTGCAGATGATTAAATCTGCAAGCGAATTCCCGCCTTTCTTTGT